>Ga0209254_10000072_pt1 | contig 60446 bp, 48 predicted proteins | sample FrelakmetDIP11DI_FD_187148 | JGI IMG/M metagenome (GOLD analysis project Ga0209254, IMG submission 187148) | Freshwater lake sediment microbial communities from the University of Notre Dame, USA, for methane emissions studies - DIP11 DI (SPAdes)... | ecosystem: Environmental > Aquatic >...
CGCGCCCGCCGCGATAGACCTCGGCGCGGCGCGCCAGTTCGATCTTCCAGTAGTGTAACTCGGCTTCGATGTACTGCCGGGGAACCTGCAGACCGTGTATCAAGAAATCATCGAGGATCGTCGTGCCGTCGTCGGCCACCGCGCCGATGGCAAGTTCGGGATTGCCCGGCGCGCCGATCTTGTGGGTCAGGCAAACATCGATCGGGACGCGCAGAGCACGCGCGACTTCGCGCGCCACAATCACGCCGCCGCGCGGGATCGCCAGCACGATCATTGAATCGGGGTGATCGCGCAGATCGATCAGCGCTTCGGCAAGTTGCCGTCCGGCATCAACACGATCGAGAAACATAGCCATCAAAAAGACCTGACAGCGAACTGCAGCCTGTCAGGTCTTACTTTCCGCTGAGCGGCGCTTGCGCCAGAATCGAATACTCCGCGCCGCTGGGCTTGAGATCACTCTTGATGAGCGCCACCTGCTTGACTTCCCACTTGCCCAGCGAGCCGACTCCGGCGGCCTGTACTACATCGCCGATTTTCTTCTGATCGGTCTGCCGCACATCGCGCGCCAGACGGCCCACTGTGAGATGCGGCGTAAAGTCGTGTATTTCCGTGGGATAGCCCAAGGGGGCGATGGCATTCTCCACCGCGCGCTGCAGGATATGCAAGCGATGATCGCTTTCCTTAATGCCGACCCAGACCACGCGCGGCCGATGAATGTTGGGGAAACACCCTGCACCGATCACTTCCAGCGTGAAGGGCGCATACGCAGCCACCGCCGAGCGCAGTGACGACGTAATCAACTCCAATTGATCGGACGGTACCTGGCCCAAGAATTTCAGCGTGAGGTGAATGCTGTCGGCTTTGACCCAGCGGATGGTATCGTGCGGCATCTGCGGCTTCAGGCGCGCCTCGATATTGCCCACTTCCGCAAGGATGGCGTCTGGCAGCTCGATGGCAATAAAGGCGCGAATGGCATCCATACTCTGTCCCTTGGTCCGATTATAGCATGAGGAGCATGGCAAGACGAAATGCGCTGCGCGTGTGGCAAACAACCTCCCGGAGGCTGCGAGCCTCCGGGAGGTTCGCACTCCACGGGACTTGAATTTTCCCTATGGGTTTGGGGTATACTTAAATGTGTGCTGCACAATTCCCACCGGAGACAATTCCATCCATGCCTGATCCCAAACTTGTCGCTCAATCGATCATCGCCAACGTTGAGAAGGTCATCGTCGGCAAACATGATACGGTCGAGTTAGCCATCATCAGTTTGTTGTGCCAGGGACACTTGTTGATCGAAGACGTGCCCGGCGTCGGCAAGACGATGCTCGCCAAGTCGATCGCCAAGTCGATCGGGTGCGTGTTCAAGCGCATTCAATTCACGCCCGACATGCTGCCGAGCGACGTGACCGGCGTCCGTATCTACGATCAAAGCACGCGCCAGTTCGTGTATCAACCTGGCCCCATTCAGGCGAACATCGTGCTGGCCGACGAGATCAATCGGGCCACGCCCAAAACGCAGGCCGCGCTGCTGGAAGCGATGGAGGAAAAGCAGGTCACCATCGACGGCGAGACGCACAAACTCGACGAGCCGTTTCTGGTCATGGCCACCCAGAACCCGATCGAGTACGAAGGCACTTTCCCGCTGCCCGAGGCGCAGCTCGATCGTTTTCTGCTGCGCGTCCGGTTGGGTTACCCGGAGCCGCAGGACGAGATCGCCGTGCTCGATTCGCAGCAGCGCGTGCATCCGATCGAATCGCTGGGACAAGTGGCAACGGGAGCGGACCTGGTTGCCGCGCAGACCGCTATCCGCGAGATTTACGTGGACCTTCTGGTGAAGTCCTACGTGATCGAGATTGTGACGCGCACGCGCAAGCACGCCGATATCTATCTGGGCGCTTCGCCGCGCGGCTCGTTGACGTTGTTCCGCGCGGCTCAGGCGCGCGCCGCTTTGCAGGATCGCAACTACGTGATCCCGGACGACATCAAGGCGTTGGCTCCCTTCGCGCTGGCGCATCGCATCATCGTCAGCCCTTCGGCGCGCATCAAGGACGTGGATGCCGTGGCGCTGGTTCAAGAGATCCTGGGGTCAGTGTCGGTGCCGGGTGGCTCGGTGAAGCCGAAATAACAATGACCAACACCTGCACAATGACGTGCGGTGCAAGTGTTGGTCATTAGCTCATTTTTCATGATAATGCCATGACTCGCGTTCGCACGGTTGTCTTCATTGGATTACTGGCGTTGTTCCTGGGGCTGGCCACATCGCGCACGGCCTTCTTCACGATCTTCTACGTCATCGTGCTGGTGCTGATCCTGACCTTCGTCTGGGCACGAATGGCCTTGAGCCGTGTGCAGTTGGTGCGCCAGACGCGCACGCGCCGTGCGCAGGTCGGCAGCGTGCTCAACGAAACGTTCACGCTGCGCAATCGCGGCGTGGTGCGCAACATGTGGCTGGAGGTGAACGACGAATCGGATCTACCGGGTCATCACGCCAGTCATATCATCTCCAACCTTTCGGCCAAGACTGAGTATGCCTGGAAGATTCGCACCTTCTGCCGCGAGCGAGGCCGTTTCCGCCTCGGGCCGATCACGCTGACCAGCGGTGATCCCTTCGGCCTGTTCCGCATCAAGTATCACCTGCCAAACACGTCCAATGTGGTGATCTATCCCAACACAGTGACGCTGCGCTCCTTCCCGCTGCCGATCGGCATGCTGCCCGGCGGCGACGCCCTGCGCCGCCGCACGCACTACATCACCACCAACGCTTCCGGCGTGCGCGATTATGAACCCGGCGATCCCTTCAATCGCATCCACTGGAAGAGCACCGCACGCAAGGATCGCCTGATCGTGAAAGAATTTGAGCTCGATCCGCTGGCCGATGTGTGGATTCTGCTCGACTTGTGGTCGGGCACGCACTATGGCGATCGGCGCGCGCCGGAGGTGGAACTGGACGAGATGGAAGTGCTGATCAGGCACAACGTGCCGCACTTCACACTGCCGCCCAGCACTGAGGAGTATGCCATCTGCGCGGCGGCATCGATCGCGCAGTTCTTCCTGCGGCGCGATCGCACGCTGGGCTTCATGGCGATCGGCCAGCGCCGCGAAGTGATGCAAGCCGATCGGGGCGAGCGGCAACTCGAAAAGATACTGGAAACTTTAGCGGTGCTGCGCGCGCAGGGCACGGTGCCGTTCGAAGAGTTGCTCTATCGTGAAACTCCGGCGCTGCCCCGCGGCTCGACGTTGATCTTGATCTCGCCGTCGCCCGTGCCCAAATGGGCGCAGGTGGCGCGCCATCTCAAGCGCAGCGGCGTGTACGTCAGCGCCGTCGTGCTCGACGTGAAATCGTTTGGCGGGCCGCCCGGCACCGAGGACGTCGTTGCGGAATTGGCCGCGTCCGGCATTCCCATCAGCGTGGTGCGCAACGGCGAGCCGCTGGACGAGGCGCTGAGCACGGCGATGTACGGCGGGGTGCAGGTGGCGCTGTAAGAACGGCTGGCCCGTGGCCGCCGGGGAAGGAACCGTCCAAGACCTCGGAGGTTTTAGCAGATGATCAGGCGCGTCGTGATGATTGATCGACGCGGCGTGCGGGTAAGGCTATCCCGCCTGTGAAAACCTCCGAGGTCCCTCTGGCGCAAGCCATCGCACAGGCCGCCAAAGAACTCGTCAATTTGCGCGACAGCTGGCTGAATCCTTACAAAGATCAACCGGCGGGGCTGGATATCACGTTGAAGAAGCGCACGTTGACCAATCTCCACAATGAGAATCCCACGTGGCTGCAAAATGCACATCGCAAATTGGATGAGGCGGTGTTCGCGGCCTACGGCTGGCCCTCAAACTTGAGCGACGATGACATCCTGGCGCGGCTGTTAGAGTTAAACTTGAAACGGGCGGGATGAATTGGGGTCATTTAATCCCTGCCCGGCTCTGTTTCTGAATCCGGTGATCCCCTCAGCGATAATGACAGGTCGTTGGGATGGGCGTGATCAACCGGAAGCGGATTAGATTTGAAGATAGGCCATGCTACAAAGGCTCTGCCGGATATTATTCCTGACAGAGTCTTTTTCATCCTTCATCCTTCAGCCCTCATCCTTCACGTTTCCGCCCTCATCCTTGGATTCGGAATCCGCAGCACCACCAGCAACCCCGCCAGCGGAGCCAGTATCGTCACGATGAACAGCGCCGGGAACGACGTCGCCTGCAGCAGCAGCCCGCCGATCGTCGGCGCGATGACGGTGAGTCCGCCGATCGTGTTGCTGAGGCCCGTATAGGCTGTGCGCTGGCCGGGCGGCGCAATCTCGATCACGTGCTGCAAGAAGCCCAGCAGGAACGATCCGTCCGTCGCGCCCAGCGCCGCAAAGATCAGCGCCGTGCCGATCGTCGCCAGCGTCGGATTATCGCGCGCAAAGAGATTGAGCAGTAGCGCCGTGATCGGCGGAATCAGCGCCAACAGCATCGTGATGCGGATGACGATGGGTGATCCGTGCTTCTGGCTGATCGAGCCGAGGATGAGACTCGACGTCATACCGCCGATCGTCTGCGCGATCAGAAACAACCCGATCGTATCGGTGGGTACGTCGAGGACCTGCGTGGCTTGCACCACGTAAAACGGTATCGCAAAGCCGATGCCGCCAATGAGAATGCGGCCAATGGCGTTGAGGCGGAAAGCGCGATCGGTCTTGAGGATATGCCGCACATGATCGCGCAGGCGCAGATTTGCCAGCGGATTACTGACCACCTCGCTGCGCGGCTCGATGAAGAACGTCACCGCCACCCATGATAGCATGACGCACACCGCGGCCAGCCCCATCAGCAGCGCATAGTTGTACGGAAAAGCGGGACCGGAAACACCCAACGCCCACGCCACCACAAAGGCCGACAAGAACTGCGCCGCGAATGCGCTCGACTGCGTCCAGCCCAGGATTTTGCCGCGCACGTGCGGCGGAAACATCTTGCTGATCACGTCGAACCACGCCACGGCCGCTACCGCGTCCAACCCGCGAAAGATGATCAGCATAATGGGCAGCATGATCGCCAGCGCGGTCGTATTCAAATTCAGCGCCAGCGCGATGGCAAAGAACGCCAGGCTGATGCGGCTGAAGAACGCCGCCTTCACCAGCACCGGCTTGTTGTACGGGCGGCCGGCCAGTCGGCGGCCCGCCGGCAGCTGCGGCAGCAGCCACAGGCCGGTCCAGATCGTCGAAATGAATCCCACAAACGGCTCGGAGTTCGTCAGGGCCAGCGCCAGTGTGGGCAGCACCGTGCTGTACCCGATGAAGCCCAGTGCCGCGCCGAACCCGCCGCTGTCGATCATGCTGGCAGTCGTGTTGCGCCGCAGCGAACGCATCACCAGGATTTCTGATTTGGGATCTTTGACTTCCACTACACGATTCTCAACTTCGATCTCAGCCATATCGCCTCACGCCGAAATAACTTAACCGCCGTCACTGCGAGCGCTTTTCAGTGGAGTCGCAACACTTGCGCCGCAAGCGGTAACTTGCGGCGCAAGCGCAGGCGTGACAGCGTAATGATGTTTTCGATTATAATACCCGGCGCAATGATCAACAACCAGGCCGGCGCCGGCAGTCAGCCCCCCGTCACCAATCGCCAACTTCTTGTCACCGTTTTCTTCAGCGGCCTCGTGACGCTGGCTGTCGAACTGTCGGCCTTTCGCCTTTTCGCGCCCGTCTTCGGCACGTCGAATTTGATTTCCGCGGTGGTGATTGGTTTGATCTTGCTGTACCTCGCCGCCGGCTACATCATCGGCGGTCGCTGGGCCGATCGATCCCCCTACCCGATCACGCTCTATCGCCTCATCGCGTGGGGCGCGTTTCTCATCGGCCTCATTCCGTTCCTGGCGCTGCCGCTGCTGCGCTTGGCGCGCGACAGCTTGCAAAACCTGGGCAATCTCAACGTCGCGATCGTGGTGCTGGCCTTCGGCGTCACATTGATCCTGTTCGCTGCGCCCGTCACCTTGCTGGGCTGTGTCTCGCCGTTTGCCGTGCGCCTTGCCCTGCACGACGTGGCACAATCGGGTCGCACGGTCGGACGTTTGTACGCCGTCTCGACGCTGGGCAGTTTCATCGGATCGTTCCTGCCGGCCTTGTTTCTGCTCGACTGGTTCGGCACGCGCGGCACCTTCGTCTTTTTGGCGCTGCTGCTGCTGGCCATGGCCTTGTTCTATCTGAAACGGGCCGCGCTGAAATTGATCTGGATGCCGATCGCGTTAGTCCTGCTCCAGCTACTCGTGCCGACTTCCTTCAGTGATCTCAGCGGCACGATCTATCAGGGCGAGTCGGGCTACAACTACATTCAAGTCGTCGAGCGCAATGGCACGCGCTATTTGCTGCTTAACGAGGGGCAAGGCATTCACTCCGTCTATCATCCACAGCAAGTTCTTACGAATGGCACGTGGGACTATTTCACCATCGCGCCGTTCTTCAATGCGCCGCCGTTCGAGATGAATCGCGTGAAACGCGTGGCTATTGTCGGATTGGCGGGCGGCTCGATCGCGCGGCTGTATACCGATCTCTACGGCCCGCTGCTCATCGACGGCATCGAGATCGATCCGAAGATTGTAGACGTGGGACGCGCTTACTTTGGCATGAACCAGCCTAATCTCAACGCTATCGTCGGCGATGGCCGTGCCGCTCTGGTCAACTCGCCGCAGAGCTATGATGTCATCGCGCTCGACGCCTTCCGCGTGCCGTACATTCCGTGGCACCTGACCACGCGCGAATTTATGCAGGAACTGCGCGATCATCTGACACCCGACGGCGTGATCGCCATCAACGTGGGACGCACCCGCACCGATTATCAGATGGTGGATGCCATGGCCAGGACCGCCGCCGAAGTATTCCCGTCCGTGCACGTGATTGACGTGGCGGGATCGTTTAATTCGATCGTGTATGCCACCAACCAGCCGACCTCGCTGGAAAATCTGCGCGCCAACCTCAGCGTCATGCCGACTGAGTCACTGCGCGCCATCGCCGAACGAGCCTTGACCAAAGTGCGCCCGCTTAACCCGGAAGCGCTCGTCTTCACCGACGATCGCGCCCCGGTAGAACGCTTGACCAACGAGATTATGCTGAGCTTTCTATTCGGCGTTGGCTCGGGGGAAATTAAACTGCAGTGACAAGGTGACACGATGAAGGGATGACAAGATGACGAGTCCCTAAGATCATCCTGTCAGCGTGCCATCGTGTCATCCTGTCAGAATCTGAAGGATACCCATGCTGCGAAAAATCTTGATTGTCACCATCGCTCTCACCGTCCCCTTCCTGCTCGTCGTCGCCAACATTCGAATTGTGGCGAATCCGTGGTTCATTCAGTTCGAGTACAACCGCCCGGGCTTCCCGGCTGATCAGTACGGTTTCACGCTGGAACAACGCACGCCGCTGGCGTTAGCCGGACTGTACTCGGTGGTACCTGAGGGTGCGGGCATGATCGAACTGGAGCAGGCAAAGCTCCCCAGCGGCGAGCCGGCCTTCAACGCCCGCGAAATCAAGCACATGCTCGACGTGCGCGTGCTGATGGCCACAGTCTTTCCGCTGGCGATCATCATCGGTAGCGCGCTCATCGTCCTCGCGATCGTCTTGCGCAAGAGCGCAGTCTATCGTGACACGGTGCCGCAGGGCCTGCGCGCTGGCGCGACCCTGACGTTGATCTTATTGGCGGGGTTGATCGCATACGTGCTCATTAACTTCGAGGCCTTCTTCCTGCAATTTCATCAACTCTTCTTCGAGGGTGATTCCTTCGCCTTCCGCTATGACGATACACTGATCCGTCTCTATCCTGAACAACTCTGGAGCGACGCGGCAATTCTGATTGGCGTGCTGACAGGCGTGATGGCGACAATGCTGCTGGCAGGCAGTTGGTGGTGGTTGAAAAGAGCAAAGCGTAATGCACCCCACAGAGAGGCTGCGCACTAAAACGTAAACGCCCCAAACATTTTCGATCAGGGCGCTGTTCTTTCTCAAGTGAATGACGTTACGGGCCTCTCATCCATTGCCGCACGTATTCTGCAAATCGCGCAAGATCGTCAAGGCGTTGCAGGTTATCATAGACGATGTTCCATTCGATGCTCAGGTACTCGTGCACCAGGATATTGCGGAATCCGCCCAAGGGCGCGAAGCGCTGCGCAAACTCAATAGGCAGCACACCAATCTCCCCCAGCCGCAGCAGGCTTTCGTAATAATCGGTGGGGCGCAGAGCATTTTCCAGCGCGATGATACGATTGGCGATGTCGATGCAGCACTGCGCGGCAACCTCCAGGTTGCGCTCGACGATGTCGCGCAGATAGGTATCCGTCTGAAACTCAACGAGCGGGCGCGGCCGCAGCGGCTCTAATTTCTGCAAGCACTCGTTCAGTCTGTCCAAGCGCCGCTCGATTCCGGCGAACTCCAAACTCATAGTACCCCCCCTGAATCAATTCGCGGCGCTGTTCACGCAGCATCGGCAGTACGTCGCCGTAGCGACTCAACACTGTTGCTTCGAACTCAACTCGACCTGCGACGTCTCGCTCAAACACACACCGGCCCGTAGCCACCACCGCGTAGCTTAATTCCACGGGCGCATCATTCAACACGACGAGATCAACCGACCGGCCGTACAATAGTCGACTGATCTCACTCGCCAATTCAAAGCGACGCGCTAGCTCGAGCTTGACCTGCACCAGCACCGCAACATCGTAGTCGCTCTGCGGCGCCGCACGATCTCCGGCACGGGAGCCAAAAAGATAGGCCACCAATACCTCGCGCTGATTGGCAAAATAAGTTTGAAGCTGCTCGATATCCGTCATGTCATCATTATAGCATCGAAGTGTGAGGCGCGACGCTCCGATCGTTTCCGATCGGAGCGTCGTTGCATAAATCCGTGTATTCTGCGTGAATCCGTGTCCTGCTTCTACGCGCCGAATTTGCCCAGGCGCTTACTGTATGCCAGCGCAAACATCATCAAATCCGTCGCCGGGAAGCGGCCCAAAGCACCGCGCAGGGCTTCCGTCTCGCCAAACACGCGGCACTCGTCGCGGCGCGTGGTACCCGGCGCCCAGAGCAGCGCAGGCACCGGATGCCACGAATGGCTTTTTAACGACCACGGCGTGGAGTGGTCGCCGGTAACGATCAGCACATCGGGCTTCAGCGCCAGCAACTGCGGCAGCGCCGCATCCACCCCTTCGATCACCTTGGACTTCGCTTCAAAATCGCCGTCTTCGCCGCGGCTGTCCGTGTACTTGATGTGCACAAAGAAGAAGTCGTACTTCTCCCAGTTATCGGCCACAGCTTTGAACTCGTCTTCCGGCTTGCCGCCTTCGAACGTGATGACGTCCATGCCGACGAGACGCGCCACACCCTTGTACATGGGATACACCGCCACGCACGCTGAACGCAACCCGTACACCTCGGGGAAGCGCGGCAACCTGGGGTAAGACGCAAAGCCGCGCAGCGTCAGCGCGTTGGCGGGCCGTTCGTTTTTCAGAATCTCCCGCGCCTGCGCGATCCATTGATTGAACAGCTCAGCGGTGTAAGCGGCTTCGGGCAAATGCGGCACGGCAGGCAGCGGCGGCGCCTTCTTCTGCGGATCGGTATCGGCGATGTGGCCTTCCAATCCTTCGCCGCGCAGAATCACGCAGAAGCGATAATCCTGCACCGGCTCGACAAAGACTTCAACGCCGGGCAGTGTAATCGGGCGCAGCTTCTCCACCAGCTCCACGCACTTGGAAGTGGGGATGCGTCCCGCCCGCCGATCGATAATCACGTTGTTCTCGTCCACCGTACAGAAGTTACCGCGCGCCGCCACGTCCTTGGGGCCGAGTTCGAAACCGATGCCCACCGACTCCAACACGCCGCGGCCGATTACATATTCCAGTGGATCGTAACCGAACAAACCCAGATGGCCGGGACCGCTGCCGGGGGTGACGCCTGTGCCCGCCGGTTGACTGAGCCCCAGGTTGCCTTCTTCCGCCAACCGATCGAGATTGGGTGTGTGCGCGTGTTCCAATTCGGTTGGGCCATTAACCTCGCGCGGCAGGCCGCCCAGCCCGTCCATTACCAGTAGCACAATCTTGCTGTTGTTGGGGCTGACTATTTCCTTGAGCAATTCGAAATTCGCCATGGTGTCCTCTCATCAGAAGATTTGGATTGCGGAGTTGTCGATCAAGTAGTCAGTTGATCGCGGTCATCAAGTGCATTATACTTAACTCAGGTGAGACACGCAACGTGCCGCCCATTCAGTATGCCAGATAACACCTCTCGTCCACAATCAATCGAGCGCCACAGCAGGTGGCAGCGTCTGCGCGCCCATCCTTACTGGAAGTGGTTCACGCCCGGCATCGGCGTGAAGCGCTGGCTGGCGCTGTTTCTGCTCGGTATCACGTTGATGTCGCTGGCTTTGGCCCTGTTGCTGGCCGATCTTTATCGCAGCACCGAATTATCGGGATTCACTTACCTCATCACGCTGCAGTTCCTGCCGCGGCTTGAGCGCGCGATGGTCGTAGGCCTCATCGGCGTGGCGGCGCTCGCCATCGCGACTTACCGACTTAGCCGATCGATCCTCTCGCCCTTCACGCACGAGGGGAGCAAGCCTGTAGCGCAGGCCCTGGTCGAACATCGCCAGCGCGAGCGCGGCCCCAAGGTGGTCGCCATCGGCGGCGGAACGGGTCTATCGACGTTGCTGCGCAGCTTGAAGCACTATACCGCCAACCTTACCGCGATTGTGACGGTGGCCGACGACGGCGGATCGAGCGGACGACTGCGCCGTGAAATGGGCGTGTTGCCGCCGGGCGATTTTCGCAGCTGCCTCGCCGCGCTAGCCGACGACGAGTCGTTGACTACGCAGTTGTTTCAATATCGCTTTTCACCGGCACAAAAAGATCTAGATGGGCACGCGCTGGGCAACCTGTTCATCACGGCCATGGCCGATATTGCCGGATCGTTTGAGCAGGCCTTGATCGAGAGCAGCCACGTGCTGGCGATTACGGGCCGCATCCTGCCCAGCACTTTGAGCGATGTGACGTTGTGCGCTGAAGTGCGCAACGGAGCGGGATTGGGGCAGGTTGAGGGCGAGTCCAACATCACGCACTTCGGCGGATCGATCGAGCGGGTCTTTCTCAAGCCCGATCGGGTGCGCGCTTACCCGGAAACCATCCGCGCCATTCTCGACGCCGATCTCATCGTCCTGGGGCCGGGCAGTCTCTACACCAGCGTGCTGCCCAACCTGCTCATCGACACGATGCCAGAAGCACTGCGCGCCAGCCGCGCGATCAAGATGTACGTGTGCAACGTCGCCACGCAGCACGGTGAAACCGACGGCTATGCCGTGCACGATCATATTCGCGCCCTGGAGAAGCACATTGGAACGGACATCATCAACGTCGTGCTGGCAAATTCGAGCGTCAACGTGCGCTGGATCGATGCGCCCGCCGGCGTGGGCGAGATCGTCCGGATCACCGCGCCCGATGATACGACTCGCATCGCAATGGCCGACGTGATCGACGAGGCGCATCCGTGGCGGCACGATTCCGACAAATTGGCGCATGCCGTCATGCAAGTCTATCGAGAAATCCGCTGGGGAGAATAAATTACTCATGTCACAGAATCATTCTCGTCGCGACGTATTGAAATTGATGGGGGTTACCGGCGCCGTGCTGGCCGTGTCGCAAGCGTACACGGCCGTCACGGGCGAAGCCAGCGTGGCGGCGGCCTCCACCATCACACCATTGCTGCGCTACTATTTCAACGACGCCCGCAATAACATCGTGGTCAAAAACAGGCGGCGCGCTATGCTGAGCAGCCACGTCTATCCCAAAGCCACCTTTGTGCGCGACGCTTTTTACGGCCCGCTGGCGCTGAATGACGTCAACCTCAGCGCCGAGTGCTATCGCTGGTTTGCCGAGGCGCAGAATCCGGCTACGGGCCAGATTCGTTGCGCGGTGCCGTTCGATCCCAAGAACGAATTCTTGTTTCAAATCTGGGATGACGATTCGTCGCTACTGTTTGTCATCTGGGCGGCGTGGCTGAAGCGCAATCGGATCAATCTGGATCCGGCCACTCCAGACAAGGCGTGGCAATTTGTGAAGACTCACCTGCATGACGACTATCACCTTACGCCCGCTCAACCGTTCTGCTATTGGGCCGACACGGTGCAATTCGACACGCCCGAGCGGGTGGCGCACAATCAAGGGCTGTATGCCGTTGCCGCGCGATCGATGCTGGAGCACGGCTGGGGCAACGTCGTCGCCGCCGATGTCGATCGGGCCCGCGCCCGCTACCGCGAGTTTTTCCGTCCCGATCTCGGTATCGTGGCGATGGGCAAAGATTCCTGGTGGGCGGACAAGATCGATATCAGCGTATTGTTCCCGGAATTCCTGCTGCGCTGGCTCTACAAAGAAAGCGCTCTGCCCGACGAAATGATCTTGAGCATGGTCGATCGCTACGTGCCGCTGGCAAGCATCTACAAACGAGATAAGACGCTGGCCGGGCTCAAAGTCATTTGCGCGCCCGATGGCGCCTTCCTGCCCCCCGAGCGTTATCATGTCCCCAGCCTCAACGAGCCGGGGCACTATCAGAACGGCGGCTATTGGCCCATGTACACGCTCGTCGCCCTGGCGCTGCGCTACAAGATCGCGCCCGACAAGAATCTCAAGGTATTGATCGAAACGTTGGTGCAGGCCGAGCTAGCCAAGGATCGCCGCTCCAAAGAGATCATCATTCTGGCTCCGGGCGTAGAAGGCGCCACCGATCCCAACCGATCCGGCTACACGTGGAATGCGCTGATCGCCTCGGCGTTAAAGTGGGCCGGCGTGGCGTGACAGGGTGTTGATTTCGCCAAAAACGGGAGTACAATGAAAGTGAAGCAGCCACGTGCGCGACCTGTTACCCAAGGAGGCAACTATGCTTCACATCGATCTCACCACTGAAGAGCGCAACCTGTTGGACCAAATGCTGGACGCCTGCCTCACTGATCTACGCGGCGAGATCAGCGCGACCCATAGCCACGAATACAAACAAGATCTGAAGCAGCGCGAAGTGCTCTTGCGCAAGATCATCGCCGCCGTGCACGAGGCCAAGGAAGTAGAGCCGGCCTAGCCCTTACCTCGGTCGCGCGGCGCGCATGCCTGATTGAAACCTCTCGTCCTGTTGTGGACGTGCGCGCCGCCGGAGGATGCGCCCCGCTCATTTGTTGCCCAACCGACGTCGCGCTGATGACAGCAGGCGTCGAAGAATTGACTGTATCCATCCCATGCGCCCGGTTCGATTTGTCTGGTGCATTTTTCATGCTACACTTCCAACAAAAGAAACCAGGTTTCTCCATTCTGAAAGAAACTCCCTTCTGATCTACGCTCACAAGGCGGATGATCATCCACCGCGCTTAGCCGCTGGATTGTCACGCGCAGCGAGCGGGAGCAATGGCATCAATGAAAACGATACTCGCTCTAAACAAGATCACGTAGAAAACCGGCTTTGAAAGTCGTCACAGCGAGGCGCAAATGTCCGAACTGCACGTGGTCACGGGCGCGTTTGGCTATTCAGGCAAGTACATCACTTCGCGGCTGCTTGATGCGGGCGTGCGCGTCCGCACGTTGACCAACTCGCTGCAGCGCGCCAATTCCTTCGGCGACCGCGTGGAAGCGCAGCCCTTCCATTTCGACGATCAAGCTGCGCTGATCGAATCGCTGCGCGGCGCGGCCGTTCTGTACAACACGTACTGGATTCGTTTCAACACGAAGGAGCCGGGCTTTCAACATTCGGTGGCGGTGGAGAATACGCTGAAGTTGTTCGAGGCGGCCAGGCAAGCAGGCGTGGCGCGTGTGGTACACACCAGCATCACCAATCCGTCGGAGGATTCGCCGCTGGAATACTTCAAAGGCAAGGCCGTGCTCGAACGCGCACTGAAAGAAGCTAGGCTATCCTATGCGATTCTGCGCCCCAACGTGCTCTTTGGCCACGAAGATATTTTGATCAACAACATCGCGTGGACGCTGCGCAAACTGCCCGTGTTCGGCGTCTTCGGCGACGGGCAGTATCGCTTGCAGCCGATGCACGTGGATGATTTTGCGGCATTGGCGGTGGAGCAAGGAAAGAATCGCACGAATCGCGTAATCGATGCGATCGGGCCGGAGACATTTACCTATCGGCGCCTGGTGGAGGAAATCGGGAACATCATCGGGGTCAAACGCCCGATCGTAGCGGTGCCGCCTGCGATCGGGTATGCGGTGGGCGCGGTGCTGGGGAAGTTAGTGGGCGATGTGATGATCACGCGTGATGAAGTGGAGGGGCTAATGGCCGATCTACTGGTCACGTCGTCGCCGCCCGCCGGATCAACTCGCCTCACCGATTGGGCGCGGCAGCATGCGGATACATTGGGGAAACACTACGCCAGTGAATTAGCGCGGCGCAAAAATCGCACTGCAGCGTATGATCAGATCAAGTAGAGAAACCGGGGGTCTCCAGGCCGGTACTCATTCTATCCGATCAGTAGAACCCGGTTTCTGCAAGAACTTCCCGAAGCGCAGGCAACTGCTCAGTCGTTGCGGCAACGCCATTCCCGCGTACTTCTAGCGGGAATCCACAGGACCACCAACACGATCTGTCAGCCGTCAACCTGGATGCCCGACACGCCCAGCGCGCCTCCGCCGCTCTGCGGCAGGCAAGGCGAAAGCGCTCGGGCATGACCACTGGGCAGCTGCCATGAGAAAGAAAATCGCCCGCGCTCAATTGAACTCGGGCGATTGTGATTTATGCACTAGTCTGGCCGGTTTCCACGACCGGCGGTGCAGCGGTTGTCGCCTCCGGCTGCCTGAGATGACACGCGCACAAGTGTCCATCACCCAGATCGATCAGCGGCGGTTCTTGCTGCGAACAGACATTGATCGCCACGGGGCAGCGGGGATGGAAGCGGCAGCCGTTGGGCGGGTTGAGCGGGCTGGGGACATCGCCTTTAAGGATGGTCCGCTCGCGTTTGATCTTGGGATTGTGCTGCGGAATCGCGGATAACAGCGCCTGCGTGTAAGGATGCTCGGGATTCTGATACAACTCCACCCGCTCGGCCACTTCGACCATCTTGCCCAGATACATCACCGCCACCCGATCGCTGATGTGCTCGACCACGCTCATGTTGTGCGCAATGAAAATGTAGGTCAGGCCGAATTCGCGCTGCAACTGACGCAGCAAATTGAGCACCTGTGATTGGATCGATACGTCCAGCGCCGAGACCGGCTCGTCACACACTATGAATTTGGGCCGCAGCACCAACGCCCGCGCAATGCCGATGCGTTGCCGCTGTCCGCCGGAAAATTCGTGCGGATAGCGCTTATAGTGATAGTCCTCCAGCCCCACCTTGTGCATGATCTCCTGCACTTGGTTCTGCCGCTGGCGCGCGTCCTTCAAACCGTGGATCAGCAGGCCTTCGCCGATACTGTCGCCGATAGGTGTGCGCGGATCCAGCGAAGAGAACGGGTCCTGGAAAATGATCTGCATTTCGCGGCGCAGCGCTTTGAGTTCCGCGCCCTCCGCGGTAGCGATGTCGCGATCTTCAAATCGAATGGAGCCGCTGGTCGGGTCAAGCAAGCGGATCATCAGCTTGCCTACGGTCGATTTTCCGCAGCCCGATTCCCCCACCAGCCCCAGTGTCTCGCCACGCTTCACAATGAAGCTCACGTCCTCGACGGCTTTCACTTGAGCGACCGTGCGCATCAACACACCGCCGCGCACCGGAAAGTATTTGACCAGGTTCTTAACTTCGATCAACGTTTCGGCAGATTCACTCATCACGTATCGCTCGTCACTCGTATAACCAGCAGCGCGCCGTGTGGCCTACCGCTACCGGTTTCAAATCCGGCATCTGCTCCGTACAAATCGTCAGTCCCCTTGCCTCGCGCACACGACAGCGCGGTGCGAAGCGGCAGCCGGGCGGCAAGTTCACCAGATTGGGCACATTGCCCGGAATGACCTCGAGTTCATCCTTGATTTCACCCAAAACCGGAATCGATGCGATGAGACCCTGGGTATAGGGATGCCTGGGATCGCGGAACAATTCGGCCGTGGGCGCTTCTTCCACGATCTGCCCGGCGTACATCACCGAAATCCGATCAGCCATCTCGGCGACCACGCCCAGATCATGCGTAATCAGAATGATCGCGGCGTTATACTCGCTTTGCAGGTTGCGCATCAAATCCAGAATCTGAGCCTGAATCGTCACATCGAGGGCTGTCGTCGGCTCGTCGGCGATTAATAGATCGGGCTTGCTGGCCAGCGCCATGGCGATCATCACACGCTGCGCCATGCCGCCGGACATCTCGAAGGGATACGCTTTGACGCGGCGCTGCGGATCGGAAATGCCCACCTGCACCATCAACTCAACCGCGCGCGCCAGGGCTTCTTTCTTAGACAACCCCTGATGGATCTGCAGCACTTCGGCAATCTGATCACCCACTTTGAACACAGGGTTCAGCGACGAGGTGGGCTGCTGGAAGATCATCGAGATGCGATCGCCGCGCATCGCCGTCATCTCGGATATGTTAAGACCCAATAAATCGCGGCCCTCGAACAGAATCTCACCCCCATCGATTTTGCCGGGCGGCGCGATCAGGCGCAGGATCGACAGAGATGTCACGCTCTTGCCGCAGCCTGATTCACCGACGAGGCCCAGCACTTCGCCGCGCCTCACTTCCAAGCTCACGCCATCCACGGCTTTCACCACGCCGTCGTGCGTGTAGAAGCTGGTGCGCAGATCGCGGATTTGGAGCAGGATTTCGCCCAATGGTGAATCTGATGTTCTCCAGGTGAATTGAGCAGAGTTGGTCATGGAAGATGGTAACTGGTGGATTAGCGATATAAGCGAGGATCAAGCGCATCGCGCAGGCCGTCGCCAACCAGATTGAAGGCGAGCACAGTGATCATGATCGCCACGCCGGGGAAGATCAACAAGTGCGGAGCGTTCAACACACTGCTGCGCTCCTGCCCCAGCATGGATCCCCATTCGGGATAAGGCGGCTGCTGCCCCAGACCCAGAAAGCCCAGCGCCGCAGCTTCCAGAATAGCGGTGGCCACCCCCAGTGTCCCGGCGACCATCAATGGTGTTAACGAATTGGGCAGAATGCGATGAAACAACAGTCGCCATTGCGAAGCGCCCAGCGCCCGATCGGCCGACACGAAATCCTGTTCGCGCACCTGCAGCACGGTCGCGCGCACGATGCGTGCATAGACCGGAATGGCGACAAAGCCAATCGCAAACAAAGCCGGAAACAGGGGCGAGATGGCGCCCTGCACGATGAGTGCGCGCAGAACGGCGACCAGAGCGATCGACAGCAGCAGGCTTGGAAAAGCCAGCAAGACATCCATGAAACGCATGAAGACGTTATCGACCCAGCCGCCGACAAAACCGGAGAGCGCCCCGATAATCGTGCCGACGACAATGCCAAACGTGACGGTAATCACGCCGATGAACAGCGACACGCGCGTGGCGCTGATGACCCGGCTGAACAAATCGCGCCCGTTGCTGTCCAGTCCAAATATGTGCTGCGGTTCATCGGCCGGACAGCCCAGCAGGTGGATGCACGGCGGCGTGCGCTTCCGGTTGTCCGGGTCGCGGAAGTCGATCGGGTCATAGGGTGTGATCAGCGGGCCAAAGATCGCAATGAGGAGTTCGATCCCGATAATCACCAGGCCGATGCGCGCCGAACGGCTGCGCCACAGGCGCCGCCCGACTTCGCGCCAGTAGCTGTAGGGTTTTTCCTGGGGCTGTGCCGCTTGCACCGGCAGGGTTTCTGCACTCATAGTCTGACCTTATCGGAAAATTTTAGTTTAAGCGCACACGTGGATCGAGATACGCGTACGAAATATCTACGATCAGATTGACGATGACAAACAACATGGCAATCACCAGCGTAAAACCTTGCACCACCGGATAATCGCGCGCGAAGATCGAATCGACCACGAACTTGCCCATACCCGGCAGGCCGAATACGGTTTCGGTCAACACGGCGCCGCCCAACAGTGCGCCAAACTGCAGACCAATAATCGTCACCAGCGGCAGCATTGCGTTGCGCAGACCGTGCTTCAAGACCACGCTGCGTTCGCTCACACCCTTGGCGCGTGCAGTACGGACGTAATCGAGCCCCAGCACATCCAACAGATTTGAACGCGTCATGCGCGCAATGATCGCCATCGGAATCGTGCCCAGCGCGATCGCCGGCAGAATCAGATGGCGAATCGCGTCGCCGAACACCTTCCAATCGCCAGTGACGAGCGAGTTGAAGATATACATGTTCGACAGAAAAGCCAGCAGGGTCTTAGGCAAACCCGACCAATCCTCTAGCCCCCACGTTTCGGCCAACGGCTGCACCAGAACGCCCGCCGTCAATCGTCCACCGGTAGGCAATTGAAAAGGCGTATCTTTCAGCGCTACGCCGAAGAACGCGGCCAGGAGCAGCCCCAGCCAGAAGATGGGCATCGAGACGCCGATGTTGGCGACCACCATCGTGCCCGCATCAAAGGCCGAGTTATGCCGATAAGCCGAGATAATTCCGAGTGGAACACCCACCACCACGGCAAACGTCATTGCCATGATCGCCAGTTCCAGCGTCATCGGCAACCGTTCCAGCAACAGCACATCAATGGGACGTCCGAATTTGATGGACGTGCCCAGATCGCCCTGAAGCAACTGGCCGCCATAGCGCCCAAACTGCACCAGGAGGTTGTCATTCAGGCCAAAGCGTTGCTTGAATGCCTCGCACCCGGCCACGGTCGCCTTTTCACCCAGCATTGCACGGCACGGATCGCCCGGAATAGCCCGCACCAGCATAAACGTGATGAACACGATGCCGATAAGTACTGGAATGGCCAGCAGGATGCGACGGAGTAAGTACTGACCCATGAAGTTATGCCTTGAAGTTCTAAGAAGTGGGTGGGACTTTGGCAGCCCCACCCACTTCACTCATATTACCGGCGCACAAGAAGCTGCACCGTTCTCGTCAGTCAACTACGGTGTCGCCGCCGGCGGATTCAAGAACGCCGTGAACAGATACGTCCAGTAGTCGAAGTTGCCGGTGTTGCCCACGTGCAACGGATGAGCCGCATCCCACTGCACGGCGTATGTCGCCACCACATCTTCCGCGGTCAACGGCGTCCCGTCTGAGAACTTGATGCCCGATCGCAGCAGGCACGTCCACTCAGTCAAGTCGTCGTTGGCGTTGCACTCCGTGGCCAGACCCGGCTCAACCTCGGTGCTGCCGATCTTGTAGCTCAACAACGGGTCGAAGATCTGCTCGCAGGCGCGCAAACTTTCGCCGTCGGTTTCGTCTGCGCAGTACAGGCTCAACGGCTCGGCGTTTTGCATCCACACAAACGTATCCTGACCGTCGATGCTGGCCACCTTGAAGGCCTCGTTACCCAGCGGGCTGGAGTGCGCGCCTTCGACTCCCGCCTTCCACACGGTGGCCGAACCGCCGTGCGCCACCGGGACCATCGGCACGTGCGTCCGGATCGCATTGTTGGCCTCGGCGTACAACTTATTGCGCTCCGCCTGATCAGATAGCGACGCAGCTTTCGCCAGCGGCCCGGTGATGTCATCCCATTTCTTGCCAAACGAATCATTGGCGCCGGTGCCAAAGTGCGAGTCAAGGAAGTTGGTGGCATCAGGATAGTCAGCGCCCCAGCCTAACATGAAGAGTTCCAGGTTGCCGTTGGAAGCGTTATCCAGGAAGGTGCCGGACTCTTGCACGTCGATCGTGGCATTGATCTTCAGCTGCTTGAGCTGTGCCTGGAGCTCCTGAGCAACCTGGCTCACCGACGGCAGATAGCCGCGCACCACATCACGATAGGCCAATTGAATGTCGAAGCCATCGGCAAACCCGGCCTCCTTCAGCAAGTCCAGCGCCCCTTGCAGATCATATTCGTACCAGTCTTCGCCTTCGCAACCGCCGGGAATGGCGCACGGCGTGAAGTGCGACGCCGCGCTCGAGCCGGGCGGATAGAACTTGTCCACGATGGCCTGGCGGTCAATACCCATCGCAATCGCCTGACGAACCTTCTCATTGTCCAGCGGCGGCTTGGTATTGTTGACGCCCAGATAGAAGATATTCAACGCTTCGCGCGGAATCAGCTGCAGCGTGGTGTCGGCCGAAGCCGCTTCGAAGTCGTTCGGATCGGGGTTATCGATCGCGTCAACCTCGCCAGCGCGCAGCGCCGTGAAACGCGCGGCCGCTTCGGAATTCCACTTAAAGATCACGGTCGGGGTCTTGGGCGCCTCACCCCAGTGATCGGGGTTGGCTTCCAGCACTAACTGATCGCCGCGGATCCACTCTTTGACCTTGTAAGGGCCAGTGCCCAGCGCATTATCCAATGGCTTGCCGCCGGTCTCTTCCAAATGCTTGGCCGAATGAATACCCACTGAGCTGAAGGCAACCTTCGAGGGGAAGGCCGGATCCGGCGCGCACATGGTGAACTTCACCGTGGTGTCATCCACAGCCTCGATCGATTTCACCAGGCCGCCATATTCGCAGTCAGGGGCTTCGTACTTGGCCCATTTACTGGGCTCAGGAGCCTTGGTCGGCTCGGGGGCTTTGGTTGGCTCAGGAGCTTTGGTTGGCTCGGGGGCTTTGGTCGGCTCTGCGGCCTTCGTCGGTTCAGGGGCCGCGGTCGGCTGCGCCGCCGGCGTGCACGCCGCCACCAGCAAAGCCAACACCATCAATACGGACAACAGCGACCACAATTTGCGAGTGTGCAACATGGTTCTCCTCCTAAAGAGAATGTCTAAAATGGTGATGAACAACGTGTAACGACGGTGAAGCAAGCAGTGTGTGGATCAGCGACCACCTCCCTTCGGTGAGATCAACCCATCGGGCGTCGGACAATCCGATCGCCCTGCGGCCTGCGCACGGCTAATGCTAGGCCGGAACAGTCTTGGCCAGCGCCGTTGCGGCTTCGGCAGGCGTGACAAAAATCCGAAACAGCGTGTTAAAGCCAATCATCTCGAACACTTCGGTGACGCGCTCACTCATCGCGCACAAGGCCACGTCGCCGCCGCCCGACTGCGCCTGGCGGCGCGCGCGCAGCAGCGCCCGCAGGCCGCTGCTGGAGATGTAGGCCACTTCCGATAAGTCAATGATTAACCGGAAATGGCGCGCGGCCAGTTGCTCGTCGAGCACTCGCTCCAACGCAGGCACGGTGACTGCATCCAGCCGGCCCTGCGGCGCAATACGGTAGACTTGTCCGGGAAGAGATTCTTGCAGAACGTTCACGTTACTCGATCTTGGCGCGTTTGATCATGGTCAACGTATTACCCTGGCCAGGCACAAACTCAAAGCGGACATCGTCCATGAGCTTGCGCATGAAATAGAGGCCCAAGCCTCCTTCGCTCAGCTGATCCAGATCGGCCGGCGCGTCCGTATTCGGCGGGGGCACCTCTACCGGATCAAAAGGCTGGCCCGAATCGCGAATCACAATTTCCAACTGGCCGGTTGTGCTGCACGTACAGGCCAGGTTGATATCGCCGGATTGCACGGCGTAGGCATGTTCGATGATATTGGAACAGGCTTCGTCCACGGCCATTTCGACGTGAAACACCTCGTCGTCATTCAAGCCTGCCGCCCGCGCCGCCTGTGTGACGAACACGGCAATCTCCGTCAAGCGGTCAAAGCGACCGGGTACGATTAGCTGCTCTAGCTGCCCCATGCCCGTTCCTTCTCCGCCAGTGCGATCAGAACGAGCCTACCGCTTCAACCAGATCAGGATACACCTCAAACACGGGCGTCAGGCCGGCCAGATCCAGCACTTCATTCACGCGCGCCGATGGTTGAGCCAGGCACATTCTGCCGCCATTCTTCTTGGTCGCTTTGTGCATGGCCACCAGCACCCGCAAGCCGGCGCTGCTCATATAGTCCGTTGCTGCCAGATCGAGGATCAGGTGATTCCGGCCAGAATCCAGCAGGCTCTGCAGCGACTTCTCCATTTCCGGGGCAGTGGAACTATCCACCCGCCCCGAGACGGTCACGACATTAACATGCTTCAATTCACGCGTTTCGATATCCATCTGGTGGCCTCCGGGATCGGTGCAGCACAAAGAGTTTGTAAGCGGTGTGAGCGATTATACATCGTAAAACGCAAACCGTAAAACGTATTTCATGTTTCATGCGGCGCGGCGGCAGGTTCTTTCAGCAACCGCGTACTGACAGCGGCCAGCCCCACGTACAACCAGAACAAGGTCACCGAATGATGAAAGTCGAGATTGAAAAAGTAATGGTCGAACACACCGCCGATCAGCGCGCCCAAAAGCGCCGTGTGGAACCCCCACCAGATCGGCTCCAGATCTGGCCGGGCAGACACGCGGCCCCGCGCGCGCCATGCGTTAATGAACAAAGTCCCCATGACAATCAGGAACGTGCCCAGTCCCACCAAGCCCATCTCGCTGGCCATCATGAGGTATAGATTGGCCACCTTCAAGTAGGTGTCAATATCGGGCGTCCCCGTGAACCCTACGCCAAAAACCGGATAGCGCTGGATGAGGATCAACGCATCGGTGTACTCGCCAACGCGCATCTGGGTCGACAGGTCTCCGCCTTGCACATCACCCAGCACCTGCAAGCCGTCAAAGAAATGTGTCACGTAGCCCTGCGTAGGAGGCAGCACCAGCACCAGCGCCAACGCCACGAGCATGATCACCAGCAGCTTACGATAGCGCAGCAAGCCCAACAAGCCGAGCGCGACGCCCACTCCCACAAACGATCCGCGCGAGAAAGACAACAACAGCGCCAGCGCCATCAACACTAACCCGATCATCAGCCAGCCCCGGCGCAGCAATGGGCGCGGTGCAAATAATTGCGGCACGGCCAGTGTCACCATCATGATCAGCAAGCCGCCCAGCGCATTCGGATCGATCGAGGTGCCGGTGGCACGCTGCGGCAGGTTCGGATCATCGCGGATATAGCGCAGCACGCCCGGCCCCTCCGGGTAATTGAACACGCGCAGGCGCGAGAGCACATCCAGCGACGTCTGATCGGGAAGCAGGTATAAGATCACCGCAATCAAAGCCGCAAGTGAGCCGCCGATGATGAGCAGGCGCGTAATCCAGCTCAGGCGCTGGACATCGCGCACCGTATCCGTAATCAGGAAGAACAACAGAATACTCAAAACGACTTCGGCAAAGTGGCGCGCCACGGTTTGCGTCAGCGGCGCATTGGCCAGCCCGGCGATGAAGGTGGCCAGCGCCATCGCCAGAAAGGCCAGCACGGGCAGCGTCAAGGGTGTGTTGACAAAGCCGCCCAATTTGCCCGTGGCGCGCTCCAGCAGCCACACGCCAAATACGGCGATGAGCACCAAGTCTAGAAACGTGGGTTTAAATCCAAAATTCACCGGCACGGCTGCAAACGGCAGCAGGCAGATCACGGCGATCAGGGCGGCATAGCCAATCTCGATGCGGCGCATGATCAGGACCAGCACGATCAATCCCAGGACTGCACCCAAAGCGATCGGGCCGCCGAGCGCCGCCACAAAGAATCCGCCGCCGAGCGCGGTCAACACGCTCACAGCGATGATCGCCAACGTCGATATCGAACGCCGGTTGGAAATGAAGACATCCGTCCAGTGACTTGCTTGCATACGCTAATTCACTCGCAGCACGACGCAAAGGTTCAAGGCTTCACGGGCAGCACGATTTCATCGTTGGGCAATCGCTGCCCGTTGCCATCGACGATGGGCAGGCGCGTCTCATCGCTCAAGCGATAGAGTCCAATCGTAACCCGATCGGCCTCGGGCGGCAATGCCAGGGGACGCGTATCGACGATCATCTCGCCGGGCGACCACCAATCGGTGGGATAATTGCCGCTTAACGGCGGGCCGTCGGCCTGCCCGATCAAATTACCCTGTACGTCAAGCATGTGCACGAAGGTTGTGTACGCTTCCGGTGGTGTCGACGTGGCTTGCCACGTCAACGCTAGGGAGGGTGTGCTACCACCATATGCGATGCGCGCATCGAGCAACATGATAGTGTCGCCCAGGTGATAATCTGCCGTGCGATAGTGGTCCTGCAGCGGCGGGCCTAATTTTCCTACCTCCAGCAGCACGGCCGACAGCGGTTCGCCAGCCACACTGGCCGCCAATTCAGTTTGCGTTTGCCGATCTCGCAACCCGATCTGCGCGCGCAGGACAGCAGGACGTTCAGCCCCGTCTGTCTTGATCGGAATCCTGTACGGATCTGAGAAGATTTGACCCGGCGGGCATTGCCGCGTCGCATATAGACCGCGATACGGATACGCATCCCGCTTGCCCACTTCCTGCAACTGTCGACCGTACACAATCGCGAAGATACTGTAATCGACGGCGATCGGCTTAAGGCACTGCCAGTACAGTGTGAACTCCACCGAAGCCCTGCGAGCCGATGGCTCAGCCAGTCGATAACCTAGGAGCCGCAGCTGATCGCCATAGTCCACGTTCAGCTGCTTGAGATCATACGGTAATTGTTGTTCACTGATCATCTCCGGCCCGGCGTACGTCGGCGCCATATCACGAAACGGAACTATCACAGCGACGAGCAGCATGAAAACCGGCATCGCCCAGCGCAGCCTTCCCCAACTGTGCATGGTTGATTGAAGATCAAAAATTGTTTCCCAGCCTAGCCACATCAGCAATGAAATCACACTAATCGCCGGGAACATCAAGCGGCCCTGTGAAGCGGGCGTCATCATCGTCCAGCGTACCACGCCAACGAAGACCATCAGGACGTAGCACACCAGGATCAGCAACAACACGGCCTCATTGCCTCGGCGGTTACGCACAAGCCAGATGGCACAGCCGATGGCACTGATCAACGTGAATAGATCAAAAATCACATACGTCAGCGGGAACGTTACGATGTTGACCGCGCCGAACAGCGCCCAATACGAATAGCGAAAACCATCAAACTCTGGTGCAAGATCGACCAATGACATCGAGCGCGGTCCGGCAATCGCCACCATCGTGTCAAGGCCGAACAACTCGCCATACAGTTGCAGATTGCGCCCATACCACCAGCCCGCGATGAGCAATACGGGCAAGGCAATCAACATGCCCGATAGAACCCAGCTGCGCCACTCCTGCCTGCGCAAGTGACGCACCGTTAGAATCAATGCGACGATCGGCAGCAAGGTCAGCCCGCTGATCTTACTCAGCGCGGCACCGCCCAGCACGAAACCCAATAACAGGCGCCGCACCCATCCCGATCGATCCGTGCGCCCCGGCGGTTCGTACCAGCACAACACGCTGAGATACAGAGCCAGACTCGTCAGCAGGATCGTCAAGTTATCATTGTTGACCGATGCCGCAATGAAGATAAACATCGGATTGAACGCGATGAGGGCCGCCGTGCCGATCGGGATGGAACGCCTACGCGGATCGGGAAAGATACGGCGCGCGATCAGATAGCTCAGCACGATCGTGCCCGCCCCCATCAGAATCGATAGGAAACGGATCAGATGAACGGCCAGCGTCGTATTGCGCCATGGAAAATCTTCGGCGGACGAATGAATGATCAAATTGCGATTGGCATCCAGCGAGGGATCGCCAGGCGCCGCATGCGGATTGCGATACAACCGTTCGGCAGCATCGCGCGTGTCGATCAACTGCGCGAACGGTGAAACCAGCAGGTAGTATAACGGCGGCTGACTACCTTCCTGTTCCCACGCCGTCCTCACGCCCGGCTGCTGCACCGGCAATGTACCCATGTTTGAAATATGCTGCACCACCGCGTAGTGCGACACTTCGTCGGAGGCTTCGAAGATGGGGGTGGCAACGCTGTAGGTGGTGGCCAATAGCAGATAGGCGGCCAGGATTGTCTTGAGGTTCAGCCAACGCGTCATGGAGTTTCATTACGCCGGAGGAATTGTTTATGGCCCAACAGCGATACCCGTTATCTGCGCAATGTCGTCAAGGAGACGCGTGCCAGTCGCATCGAGCGCTGGAAGACGCGTGCCATCGCCGCTGTGGTACCAGCCGAAATCCAGTGTGTATTCACCGTTTGGAGCACGGGGATCGATATCGATGACATAGGTGTCCGCAATAATCTCACCTGCCTGCCAGAAAGGTGTCGGATTCAAGCCGCCGACCGGCATACTGTCGCGCTGGCCTTGCTGTCGGCCCGCGGAATCGATCAGGTGCGTGAATACCACATAGTTCTGATCGATCGATTGCAGGGCCTTCCAGTAGAACGTTACGCGCAGTGGGCCGCCCGGTTGCGTCAGCACCGTGTCAAGATCGTAGCCCAGTAACTGAATTTGATCGCCAAAGCGGATGTTGGCTGGCTGCTGCATTGGCGGCGCAGTAAAGTTGCGTTGGCGCGCTACAATGTTCACTTCTCCTACCGGCCAGGCCGCAAGATTTTGTTCAACCTCAGTTTGCCACAAATCCAGTGGCCCAGGCACGCCGATCTCTCCCCGCGCAGGCACTGGTTGACCATGTCGATCGCGCACCATCACACGCAGCTGATATCGACCAGGCGGTTGACGCGACGGTATCGGCAATGGTGCCAGTGTGGCAATCACCTGCTGTGGCTGCCACTGCGCTGCACGATACCATTCCGGCCCCAGCGGCCCGCTTGTTTGAGCGATGGTTTGCCCCGCCGCGTCGACAAGTGTCACATCGACCTCCACGTCGCGATCACCTTCCAGTGCCCGCCAGTAAAGCGCGACGGGCATAATTCCGCCTTGCACGTATTCAGCACCAGGGATCTGATACTTGATCAGCTGAAGTTGATTACCAAAGCGGGCGTCAACTGCCTGCCCTGGCACCTGTTGATCGACAATGGGCTGCGCAGGCACAGATACGGCCAGGTCCGCGAGGATGACGACGGTGGGATCGGGCTGATCGAGCACTGTCAAGATCTCGCCACTCGAAGCACGTTGGGCCGTCACCCGCAGCTGGTATGAACCCGGTGGCGCACCAGGATCGATCGGGATGGCCTGGCGATCGACGACCAACTGACCATCACGCCAGTCGGCAGTATCGACAAAGCGCTCACCCGGCTGATAAAGGCGCTGGCCCCACACAGTGCCAGACTGATCAATGACATCCAGCGTGATTTGGATATCGCCGTAAGGCGGTTGCAGCGCACGCCACGTCAACGTGGGTAGGACCGCCGCTCCAGCTTCGACTGTCGTGGTCGCCACCTCGGCCGTCTGCAGTTCAAGCGCATTGCCAAAGCGCACAGGTGCAGCGACGACGCGCCGAGATTCAGTGGGCGGCGCGTTGTAGGCGATCGCCTCCGGGTGCTCCACAGCTTGATGCCAATGTTGATCCAGCCAGCGCAACACAAAGCGATCTGGATCGGCTTGCTCGAGCGCAACGGGCAGCACCCATACCCGATCGAACGACTGCACAAATTCGCTCAGTGCGGGTTCGGCTGAAACCGGATCGAGCGCAGGTGGAGTTTGCGGTGGCAAATAGATGGCAGGCGCGCTGCCGAGGGGATAGTAGGACTGCATGATCACTTGCCACGGTCCGTTGAAGACTACGCCATCACCCGGGCGCAGATTCGCGCGAACATAGGCAATCGTGCGACCGTAGCTGCTATTCAGCGCCGTGTAATGATAGGGCAAACGCGTCACATCCAATATCACGAGCGCCAGCAACAGCAAAACAGCCGGAACCCATCGCCAACGGCCCAGGCCGCGGCTGGTCCAGGACAATGGCCACAGAATGACCGTGGTCAGCGCCATAATGACCGGAAACAACACAAAGAGCACGTAGCGTACTGCCACGGTCTCGGGGAGGACCAACATCAAGCCGATGGGCACCCCAATCGCGCACAGGAGCAGTACGCCGATCGAGCGCCTGACTCCGGCCCGATTGCTGAGCGCCAGCCCCACGCCGAGTGCCACGCCGATCAGGAGCAGTCCCCAGCCGGCAATCCCCAGCGTATTGCCATGCGGGCCAAATAGCATGGCGGCCGCCAGGCCGCGCAAGGGACCTTCATCCAGTGACGCACCCAGTCCGCGCCTGAGCAGCATTCGCACTGTTGCTTGCGCGCCGGGCGAGGTGAAGAGATAAAGCGCAGCAGCGATCATCGGCAAGGCCAGCCAAAGCAGCCACTGGAGCAGCAAGCGACGCTGGCGCTTTCCCGCAAGCAGCCAGTACGCGGCTTGTGACGCAATCACTAGCCCCATATAGTAATGGGTGGCCAGCCCGATCAAACTGCCTACCGTCAAGGTCAGCCAGTAACGTTTCCGGTTGTCCGTTTCCAACTTAAGAACGAGCCACCACGTTAACAACGCCAGCGCACCCAACAGCGTATACATCCGCGCCGTCTGCGAATAGAAGATGTGGACCGGCGCGACTGCCAGCAGCAAGGCGGCCACCACGCCGGCGCGCACATCGATCGCTTTGCGCCCAAACTGATACATCAGCGGGATGCTCAACGTGCCAAACAACACCGACAATAGACGCAGGGCCACCTCGCCCCGGCCCAGCACTTCCATCCACCCGGCTAACGCCAAAAAATAGACTGGCGGATGCTCGTGAAAAGCGCTCAACAAATAAGGTAACATTTCACCCAGCGGCTTGCTGGCTACAAAATAACTGGCCGTCTCATCAAACGTGAGATCGCTATAGCCCAGGTTAATCAGCCGCAATACCAGCGCCAGCAGGGTGATGGCCGCCACCAGCAGCCCAACCTGATACTTGGGAAAAGTCCGATTGAAATGTTTCATCTTGTGCTTGAGCGGGTTTAGACTGACCATCAGCGGATTTCAATCTCGACCGGCAAAGTCACTTCGTTCACGGCCAGATCGCCGGCGATCGGCAAACGGGAACCATCGGCAGGAAGATACAACCCAACCTTGATGGGATACTTCCCCGCAGGCGCATTTGCCGGGATCTCAATCACCCGATCGTCGATCACCACCTCGCCGGCATCCCAGAACGATGTGGGATACGCGCCGGCCTGTGGCGGGCTATCATGTTGCGCCAAGATATGATCCGCCTCATCACGGATCTGAGCAAAGACAGCGTAATCGGCAACCGGTCCGTGCAGAGCCTGCCAAATCAAAGTCACCGAAATGGCGTCGCCTGCCTTGATCGAAGATGGCGCCACTTCAGAACCGATCAACCGAAATTGTCCACCGAGCTCAATCGCTCCGGGCTGCGCAGCCCCAGCCGCACCAACAGGCTGAAGCCCACGCACTTTGACCCGTTCCAAGATCGCCGGCTGCAATTCTACGCCTGCCTCACTCAATGGCGCCAAGCGCGATCCATTCGAAAGATCAACGAGTCCTAATTCCAGATCGTACACTTGCGCGCCGGCTGCGCCTTCGTCGACACGCAACGGAACATTATCACAGAATACGCGATCGGGCACCCAGTGTGTGCTCGGATAGCGCCCCAAACCAGGCAGTGATTCACGCCGGGCGACGATGGCGTTGTTCGTCCCGAGCAAATGCAAGAAAAAATACACGTTGGCCGATGTCGATTTCAGCGTTTGCCAGCACAGCGTCACGCGCAGTTCTTCGCCGGCCTTGAGCCGATTACGATCGAGGGAATAGCCGACGAGTCGAACCACATCGTCAAAGCGAATATTGGCGGGCTGAGTTTGCGCGCGTACGGCTTCCATGGTTGTCGGCTCTGGAGCCGCATACGCTGGCCCAATCACGCCTAGGAGCACCCCAACACTTAGAGTGACCATCATCGCGTAACTGAGCAGGACAAACCGCCGATCCAGTTCAGGGCGGTCAGGACGATACAGGCTGCGCAACCCCCAAAATAGTAATCCAGCAATTGGAGCGATCGCTGGCAGCAAGAATCGGCCAGCAGCTCCAGTCGGGTTAGCCAGACCATACCAGATCGACGCAGCGATCATGGCAGCCAGCAAGAGTCCCAAGATCAGCGCGGCTTTCCACTGAATCACACTGGGCATCTCCGACTGCGCCGCGCGTTTACTTCTCGTCTGAAACAGATACAACGCCATACCCGCAAAGCAGAGCAGGTTCAGCAGCAGCAGCGCCGCATACAACCAATCCGGCAGGACAATTTGACCCAACCCAAACTGTCCCCAAAAACTGGTCCAGGTGTTATGCAGCACGCTGCCAAGATCTGACCAATTAGTCACACTCGTTTGCCAGCCCCAAATCTGCTGCCAGGTGCGAATGCCTGTCCAGTCGCCATACAACTGATAGTTTCGCAGAAACCACCCGCCCGTTATCACGCCAACGATCGCTGCCATCATCAGTAACATTCCAATTCGCTTGCGCCACGTCGCTCGACTGCTGATAATAACCAGGAGAGGTACCAGTGTCAAAATCGCGGCCGACAGCTTGGTTAGAATCGCCAACGCGACCAACACAGCGATAGCGAGTGTTCGACGACGGGTTAAGCCAAGGCGCGCACTGCGAATGGACAGCCAAACAATTAACAGGCTGAGCAGAGCAATCAGGTTGTCATTACTGATCGAAGAAGAGATAAAGAGGAATTGTGGATTGAATGCCGCAAACGCCAGCGCCCCCAGCGCCACAAGCGCCCGCTGGAAGACGTCACGTAGGATCAAGTAACACACCAGTACACTCAACGCCCCCAGAGCAATCGACACTCCACGTGCGACATGCGCCGCAAGGAATGTGCCCTGATAGGGAAATGCTTCTACGGGGGTGTGAATAAAACGCACTTTGTTGTCTACGCCAAACCGATAGGCGTCATATCCCCAGAAGGGATTGTCGATCGGTGCAAAAGCCTCTACTGAAATGCCGCCGATCGCGAGCGCAGTCAAAGCGTAATAAAGCGGCGGTTGATGAAACTCAGACAATTTGCCGAGCGTCTGCACCGGCAGTTCTTGGCGATCAACCAGGTGGCGCACGAACTCGTAATGCAGGAACTCATCGGGCGACTCAAAGAGCGGGTTGACGACACTGTAGGCCACGGCCAGACACACATAGCCGAACACGACGATCTGAAGGCCGATCCGGTGTGATAAATTCATGGCTCGATCTTCCTAGAACGATGACTGCTCACTTCACTCGCACCTTACCTAGCAACACATAGTTCTCTGTGATGCGGCCATCCTCAGTAACCACGCGCAGCCGCTCAAAGTTCTTGTTGGGATCATACACGCCGACTTCCACTTCATACACACCCGGCGGCGCGTCCGGCTTGATCTTCAACTCATACGTATCGCTCACTACCTGTCCGATCAACCAACTCGACGACGGCGGTCGAAGCGGCTTGTCTTGCTGCGCCCAGATCGTCTCCGGGGGATGCAAGACATGAGTGAACACGGTGTAATCGGCCGGCATCGTCGATCGAGCGCGCCAGTGCAACGTGAGGAAGATCGATTCGTCGGGGCTGGCCGCGCGCCGATCGAGTGAGTAGCCGATCAGTTCAATCTGATCGTCCAGATTGACCCGCATCGGGTTGGGCACATCACCCGATTGCGCCGCTAACTCCACCGATCCAAACCGCACATTATCGCCGCCGCTTGAGGCGGGCAAACGTTGCTGCGTGGCAAAGTCGTATACGCCCACCTCCCACTTCAGCTGATCGGGCGCAGAGGCGGTTGCTGGAACGTTCAGCACATACCGGCTTGCAATGACGTCATTTGGCTTCATCTGTGAGGTGGGCCACAGCCCCTGTCCCGGATACATATCGCGCTGCGCAACCAGGATGTCATACTCGCCCAGCAAATGGACAAAAGTGCTGTAATCCTTGTCGATTGGTTTGAGGGCTTGCCAGTAAAGCGTGACCTCACTCTGTCCGCCCGGTTGTGTGAACAACAATTTCACATCCGCGCCGATTAATGTCAATTGATCGCCAAACGTCGCGTCAAGTGGAACCTGCGGCGCAACAGCCGTCACCGGCGCAGGCTGTGCGTACGCGGGAGCAAGTGTCGTGAAGGGCGCTAGGGCCGACACCACAAACATGAACAGGCCAACCAGCACAACAATCGGCTTAGCGAAGCGCTTTGTTGCAATAGTGGCCAGCCCCAGCACAAAGTAGATCGACCACGTCGAAATCGCCGAGAAGACCAAGCGGCCTTGCGACGACCATGTCACTCGCGCCCATTGCGTCAGCAATACCACAACAATCACACCGAACAAGCCGACGAGGAACAATGCAGCCCGGCCTTGAAGGTAATCGCGCAATTCGTAGCGAAAGTCGCGCCAACTGTGGATGGGATCGTCGCGGAACCACTGCCGCGTCGTCGTCACGAGGTAAACGATGACACCGACGACGGCCAGGATCGCCAGACCGTTAAGACTGTGATAGACCCAATTGTCCAGCGGCACATTGACGCCGCCAAACAGACCCCAGTAGCTCAGCATGAAGCCCCAGCGCTCACCCCACAATTGCAGCAGCGAAGCGGGCGCCGCGCGCTGGCCCAACACATCGATGAAGGCGTTGATGCCGGTGACGTCACCGTAGAGTTGAACATTACGCAGATACCACCAGCCCGCCATGAGCAGCACCGGCAGTGCTGTAGCAAATGCACCTGCCCAGAATTCGTGCCACGATCCTTTGCGCCATGCCACCATGACCACAGCCAATCCCGCGACGGGCACTAATGCCAGGGCGCTTGTCTTCGTCAACGCGCCTAACCCCAGCACGATCCCCAACGGCAGCCAACGCCCAAACCGATAGAGAAAATCTTGAGCAAAAGGTAATTCGCGCGCCACCAATCCCTGATCTCTGACTCCCGATCCCTCGTACTCCCGCACTCGCTTAACGATCAGCAGCAATCCCAACGAGCACAACAGCATCGTCAGATTATCATTGTTCACCGCGCCGCTGATGAAGAGGAACATCGGCGTGAAGGCGTTGACGGCAGCGGCTCCCAGCGCCAGCCACGCCCGGTCGGGAAACAGCTCCAGGGCGATGCGATAGGTCAGCCACACTGTGGCCGCACCCATCAGCACTGATAACAAGCGCGCGAGATGCACCGCCAGCACACTGCCACGCCACGGAAACACCTCTCGTTCCGGGCTGTGAATGACGAGGTTGCGATTGCCATCGGGTGTGATGACGCCGTTATCAACGTGCGGGTTTTCCTGTCGCGCCAGCGCCATGTCGCTCGTCTCGATCCACGAAGTTGCCACACCCATCAGCCAGTAATACAGCGGCGGCTGGCTCGCTTCCTGTTTCCATGGCCCGACGTTATTGACATCCTGCACCGGCAGCGGATTGCCCTTGGATAGCCACTGCACCAGCGGGAAATGCCACAATTCATCAGAGGCTTCAAAGATAGGTGTGACGACGCTGTAGATCGTGCCCAGAATGAGAAAAGCGATGAGGATCGTTTTGATGTTGAGCAAACGTGATACGTAAAACGTAAAACGTGAGCGTCCCGCCCAGCGCGCCCCCGCTTCGCGGACAGGGCGTGGGCGGAGCGCAGCGGAGTCGAAGGATGCCTGGTGCGTCCCACAGGGAGGCTTCGCACTGGTACGTGAGATCATCGTGTCATCTTGTCTTCTTGTCATCTTGTTTTGCAGATGAAAGACCAGACAATATCATCAGTCTACCGCGCCCGCCGGCAGCCGCACTTCCTCGTGATACGCGCGCTCGACGTTGACCGACCAGACATCGTGCTGTTCGCCAAGCAGATTCTTCACCGCCAGCATCGCCGTCAGCATCGAATGATCCTGGTTATTGTACATGTGCAAGCCATTGCGGCCGACCGTCTGCAGATTGGAGATCGAATCGAGGAAGCCGCGAATGCGTTCCAGATAGGCTTGATACTCACCGGTATACACCGGATACGTTTTCAACTGGCGAACGACCGTGCCACCCGCCACATCGGCAGCGCGCGCCAGCCCCATCGTTTCCAGTTCCTGCGTGGCGAGCTGGATCAACTCGGCATCGCTCATGCTCCACAGTTCGTCACCTTCGTTGCAAAAATACTCCAAGCCCAGAAAGGTCTTATCCGGATCGGGCACCATTTCGGGACTCCAGTTCTTGAAGTTCTGGACGCGCCCCACCTTCACCTCTGGTGCGTGGATGTAGATCCAATTATCAGGGAACAGATCGGCCTGATTGATGATCAGGCCCACGGTGAAATAATCACGATAGGTCAGTCGGCCGGCACCTTCGCGCACATCAAACGGCGCCGGCGGATCGAGCTTGGCGACGAGTTCGCTGATCGGCATCGACGAGATAATCGCATCCGCTTCGATTGTCTCTTCGCGCCCGTTCGATTGCGCCACCACCCCGATCGCTTTGCCATCGCGATGCAGCACCTTCATCACTTCGGTGCTCAAGCGCACTTCGCCGCCGCTTTGCTCAACTAATTGCTGCGTCCGCTCCCATAACATACCCGGCCCCAACCGTGGGTAGTGAAACTCCTCGATCAACGACTTTACATTCTTCGCACCGCGCGCCCCAAAGATCGCGCCCCACACCGCGCGCGGCAGCGACAAATTCTGAATGCGCTGCGCCGCCCACTGCGCGCTCAGCTGATCGCAGGGAATGCCCCAGACCTTCTCGGTATACGTCTTGAAAAAGATGCGATACAACCGCCGCCCAAAACGATTCGACACCCACTCTTCAAACGTTCTTTCGTGCCGGTATGGCAGAAGCTGCGAACGGAAGTAGCTCATCAACACCAGAAAGCTTTGCCGCACGCCCAACTTGCTCAGCGCGTCGGCGAAACGCAGCGGGTACATGATGTATTTGCGATCGTAGTAGATACGGCTCAAACGCGGGCGCGTCAGAAAGTCTTCGCCCAGCACTTCGTGCCAGAAGGCTTCCACTTCCGGCACCTTAGTAAAGAAACGATGCCCGCCGATGTCCATCCGATAGCCGTTGAACACTTCGGTGCGTGCGATGCCGCCCACGCGCGCGCCCATCTCCAACACGATCGGCTTGATACCCACTTTCGTCAGGTCATACGCCGCGGTCAAGCCCGCCGGCCCACCGCCAATCACAATTGCATTTTTGATTTCGGATTTCGGATTTCGGATTTCAGATTCGCGCATTATTTGACCAACTCAAACTCGGTCAGGTCAGTACCGTCAACGGGCAACCGTTCGCCTGTGTCGAGGCGATACAAACCGATCGATACGCGCGGGATCTTCAACTCGTTGCCAGCAGGCAAGGGATGCGCGTCTTCGATCACCTGACCGGCCTGCCACACCGAAGTGGGATAGTTGCCGCCCACTGGTTGACCATCGCCGCTGATCACATCGCTGCCGTCGGGAACATGCACGAACACCGTGTAGTCAAATGGCGTGGGCTTGATCAACTGCCAGCACAACACAACGCGCGGCACCGCGCCTTCCTCGATGCGCTGGCCGATCAACTTGATCGATCCGCCAAAGGTCACGTCGGCCGTTCGATCCGCGTACGCGTCACACGGCCGTTCGGCCCACACGGCGACGCGACCTACATCGATCGCTTGATCGCCGACGCTCAATTGGACCGCCGCCACCGTCGGACGATCGGTTTGCGTTGGCACACGAAAACGCGTCACCACGATCTCGCCGTCTTGCCAGACTTCGGCAGGATACGCATCCGTGCCCAACGACATCGCAGCGCGGCCAACGATCTGACCGTCCGGCGCGATCAAAGCCACCACACCGGTCGGCGCTGAAGAACCAGCAGCGCTCCTACGCCAGTACGTCACCACCTCGATCGGCTCGCCGGCTTTCACGCGATCGTTCTTCACCTGATAACCGATGAGTTCAACCTTACCGAATTGCACGGAGGTCGTCACCGCTTCAGCGGGCAGCGCGGAAACGATCGGGCGGGCGTAGGCCGGCTGAACGATCGCCAACGGCGCTAGCACAGCGATCGACATGACGATCGCCAGCGCGATCCTCATCACCCACTTCGGCATCGGCCAACCCGAAAGACCCAGCACCCACATCACGCCAATCGGCGCGAGCGCAGGATACAGCAAGCGCCCGTGAATATCGTAGATGTTGAATGCATAGCGCACCGCCGCGGCGATCAACAATCCCAGCCAGGCCCATGCGACGAGCAGCCCATACCAATCGAGCGCGGGCCACTGCCGATTGATCGCGCGCCGCACCAATCCAATGATCGCTGCGATCACCATCATGCCGAAGATCGGCCACAACACCCGATCGACGCGCAGTGAAAAATCGGCCCAAAACAAGCCGAAAAAGCCGACCATGTCACGCAGAAAATCGATCGGGGTGGGCGGCACGCGCCCGGTGCCCGTCAACACCTGCCACTCGCGCCACATCAACGGATCGCCATACAACGCGAGGTTACGCCCATACCACCAGCCGGCCAACAACGCAGCAACGGCGTAGATCAGCAGGCCACGTGAAACGTAAAACGTGAAACGTGAAGTGCGGCGTGAACGCCACCACATGAGAAACGCCGCTATCGCCGGAAGCGGCAGCACGGCGATCATGCCGATCTTCGAGAGCAGCGTGATGCCCAGCAACACGCCGCTCAACACTGCCCAGTGCCAACGCCCATCGTCCATCAAGCGCAGCAGCGCGTATAACAGCCACGTGGCCGAGGCGGCGGCCAGCGCATCATTGTTGATCAACGCTGCACCGTACACAAATTGCGGGATGAACGCGACGAAGGCCGTGGCGATCAACGCTAAACGATCGTCATGCAGCAAACGCCCTGCGGCGTAGAAGATACCGACAACTGTCAAGGTGCCTAACGCAATCGACACCAACCGTGCCAGGTGTCCGGCCAGTGCCGTATTGCGAAAAGGAAAATCTTCGCGCGCGGTATGAATCAGCAGATTGGGCGAAGTGCCCGCTGCGCCCGGCGTGATGCGCGGACTGGCCAGGTTGAAGCGGTATTCTGCCGGGAAGTCCGATCGATCGATCGGCGCGATGAGCGACGCAATCAGCGCGTAGTACAGCGGCGGATGCGCCCCGTTACGCAAAAACGTGGCAGGCTGCGTCACATCAAAAACCGGCAGGCCGCCGCCGCTCGCCAGATGATTGGCAAAGGCGTAATGCCAGATTTCGTCCGGGCCTTCAAACAGTGGAACAGTGAGGCTGTAGACCAGAGAGAGCGCGACGAAAACGATGAGTAAAACGCAAAACGTGAAACGTAAAGATCGCGTTTTCATGGTTACGTTTTAATCATTACGTTTTACGCATCACTTTTCTTCAACCCGCACCGGCACGGATAACGTCACAAAACCGCCGCCACTGTTCACCGGCACCCGCTCAACCGACGCGGAATTATACCATCCGACGATCAGCGTAGCCGGGCCGCGATAGGCAGGGTCAACCACTTTGATCATGTGGTTATCAGTCACGATCTGTCCCGGCACCCACTGTGTTGTCGGCGGATTCGGCGGCGAATCGTGCTGTGCCACCAGATGCCCATCGGGCGCGAGGATCTGTGTGAAGACCGTGTAAGGTGTCGTAATGGGTTCGGTGTTGAGTGCACGCCAATGCAATTTCAGATCGAGCGGCCGCGTGGACGACAACGAATCAGATTTCAGATCATAGCCCAACAGCTCGGCGAAGTCGTCAAATTGTGCCGACTGTGCATGCTGCATCGACGGTGGATCAAACATCAGCCGCGACTCGTCCAGTTGCAGCGTCGTCAAGGTCGTCCACTGATCCCCCTGCCCGACCTGCAGTTCTAATGGCCCGCGCACAGGCGGATAAGCGATCTTCAGCCGATCGATCACGGTTTCGTCCTCGACCCATTGCCCGATCGGATAATCGCTCTCCAGCAGTGTCTTTCCGATCTCGCTGAACACCCGATCGGCCTGCGCCAAGCGCAAGCGCGGCCCGACGCTCGCCACATCGCTCGTCTTGCGCCAGCGCAACGTGACATCAATCGGCATCGGTTTCCACGGCCTCTGCGGGCTGACGGCATACGCCTCCAATTCCAACCCGGGAGCTAGCTGCGTGTTTGCCGGAACATGCCAGGTGTATCCGGCTAACGTGTGATAAGGATCGCTCGTGTCCAGGCGGCGCGGCATATCGATCGTATCCACTATCTCATTCGCCAGCACATCACGCGCGTTGTACAACTGCGCGGTGATTGTATATGTGCCCGGCGGCGTACCCGGAGGAACAGGGATCACATAGTAATTCGTCACCGGCTCAAGCGACTGCCAGTGATCGGTTGTGCGTCCTGCTTCGTCCAACAGCATCTCATCACGCGCGCTCAAGGTAGTCCCACGCGCATCGATCAGGCGTACCGAAGTTCGCGCCGAATCGAAAAACTGAACTGGTGGCTGCCATGTCAGTGCGAAGGACAATGCGCCATCGCCCCCTTGTCCACCAAAATCAGAACGCTGCGTGACCAGACCATCGGTTGTGGTTGGTTTCAATTCCGGATCACGCAGCGGCAATTGCACTATATACTCTGACAGATCATATCCCTGAAAAGATGTTCGGCCTTCTAAGCTGCCTGACTGCTCCAGCAAGAACGGCCAATAGTTACGCGAATCTTGGGTCGAAATAGCCCAGTGTGGCAGCCACACTCGCTGTGCAGAGCCGATTGCGTCCTGCAACTGCCGGAGCGCTTCCGGCTCGGTGGTAGCCGTGATCATTTTTGTGGGTGCCGGGCCATGATCGTAATAACTCAGTGTGTAATCGTTGGCCTCGATCAAGATCACATCATCTACTGCCGCATTTTGTTTCAGATAGGCCGCCACCCCGCGCGCGTCGTCCCTGGCCGAGGACGGCGCACTGGCCGCCGCCCCGCCGGCCACTACGGCGAGTATCATCAGCAAAGCGGTCGCCATCCCAACAAGCCCGCGAGCGCCTCTTTTTCGCTTCCCCTCCGCCGGTTCCTGTGTAGAGAGATTCGACAGGGCCGCACCCAGCATCACGAACAACGGCAGGCCATACGGCAGCGCGTATCGTGGGTGAAATGAGGTCAACAGCAACGTCATGGCGAAAGCCGTTATCAACGACACGCCAAAAAACGCAACTACCCAGCGCGTGCTCCGTCCATTAACAAGCCACGCGCCGATCAGTGCTACAGGCGCGATCAACCCTACGAGCCACGGCAGCGTCATCCATTCGCCCTGCAGATCACGCACACCGGATAACCACAAGGTCACTACCTGGATAACAAAGGCGAAAACATCAGGCGGCGCTTCCTGCGCCTTGATCAGACTACCCGGCGTCGTAAACACGATCAGCGTCCAGATCGCCATCGGCAGCACAGCGAGACCCTGCCCACCGATCCACTGGGCGTACGCAGTCGATTTGGCGCGGCGCCGGAGCAACACGATCACGGCGAAGAGGTTGAGCGTGACGATGAGCGGAATAGCGAAGTAGTGCGTCAACAGCAAGCCGGCCTCACACAGCAGGAAGGCCCACACTGATCTCTGATCGCTAATTGCTGATTTTGTATCACTGAGTTCAAAGACACGCCATGCGAAATACAAAGTAGCCGCAGTCAGCGCAAAAAACGCTGCATACATGCGCGCCTCTTGAGCGTAGACGACGAGCGCCGGAGCGACAACAGCCAACGCTAGTGTCCACAATCCGGCAGAGGTGTTATACAACCGCTTAGCGAGATTGAACAGAAAGGCCAGCCCTACCATGCTCCACGCCACCGAGACAAAGCGCAGGCTGAACTCGCTCCAGCCGGCGAGACCGCCCCACACCGCCACGCTGACAAAATACAGGGGTGGATTTCGATCGCCGGTGAGCAACATCTGCCACAAATTGGCGAGGCCATGGCTGGTTGTCTGCCACGTGAAGGCTTCGTCCCACCAGAAACTTTGATTTGCCAGGTTCCATACGCGCAAACCAAAGCCGACGAGCAACAAAACAAGGATAACCCAGGTGGAATGCTTCACGCTTCACGCTTCACTTTTCAGCACTTTACGCGGTCATACACTGCAGCCGTTTGCGCTGCAATGCGATCCCAGGTGTACAACTTCGCGGCTTCACTGACCTTGTGTTGTAGGCGCGCACGCAAAGCATCGTCTTTCAGTACGTGCTGCAGCGCCACCGCCAAGGCTTGCGGATCGCTTAGCGGCACATACAACACCGAATCTTCGTGTATCAGACCCTCAATTGGATAGCGCGGCTCCGTCGTCACGATCGCCTTGCCGTGCGCGATGGCCGCCAGCAAACTCCCGCGCCGCAGCGACGCGCCATCGACGTAGGGCAGCGCTATCACGTCGCAAGCCAGCAGCGCGCGTGAAACTTCCCCCGGTTCCAGATAGCCCGTGGCGATCACACACTTCTGCATACCCAGCAACGCGATCAGGCGCTCGACGTGCAAGGCGTATTCCGCATTCGTCGGATCGCTTGCTCCGGTGCGCCCTCCGATTAGCAGCAGTTTAACCGGCAAGCCCCGGTCGCTCAAGACCTTGAATGCTTGCATCAAGTCTGATCCGCCCTTGCTGAGATTGAGAAAACCGAAGTAGCCTAGGAGATACTCGTCGGGCCGAATGCCCCAGCGTGCTCGTTCGGCTGCTTGATCAAATCCCGCTGCCAACGCAGGATCGATATTGCTGCCAATGGGAATGACATGGAGATTGGATGTTGGCGATTGGAGATTAGACAGACGCGTATGATCTTCGCCGTTCGTCACGATGACCGCATCGCTATGACGTGCTGGGTATTCCACCACTTTCCAGCGCAGCGGACCAGCCTTGGGAAAGAGATAAGGCACGAGCAGATCGTGAAACGTGCTGACCATCGGAACCTTGATCTGACGGCGCACCCACGAGCTCGGCAAAAAGTTCACGCCCACCTGCATCGCATACGCCGCCGGCTCATATTGGATGTTCAGCACGTCGAAGTGTTCATGGCGAGCGATATCGGCCAACTGTCCCCAACAGCGCATCCCCCACGAACTAATCGCTCGCTGCACCGCGATGCCGTCCTCGTGCTTCCCGCTTCTTGCAGCCTGCCTTCTGTTGCCTGTGATCACCTGCGCCTCATGCCCGGCTGCAATCAGCGCCCGCGCCAGCTCGCGCGTGAAGTCGCCCACGCCGCCTTGCTGCGGTGGATATTCGCCTGTGATCAGACCGATCTTCATTGCAGTCCTGTTCGAATGACCTGCCAATAGACTTTCACACGTTGCTGGCGAAGTTCGCGCTTGCTGCCGAGCACGCCCTTCACACTCTCCAGCCCGATCTGCCACGCGTATTGGCTCAGCAGGAACAACCGCAAGCACGTTGCCTGAAATGCGCCGTGCCACTTGCGGAAGTAATGCACTTTGCTCGTCTGAAAATAGATATGCCGCGCTACCACGGCTTGATCGCTGCTTTGGCCGACATAGTGAATGACTTGCGCTTCAGGCACATACACGATCTTCCACCCTGCTTCCTTGACTCTCCGGCACAGATCGAGTTCTTCCGAGTACATGAAGAAATTTTCTACGTCGTACACTCCCACCCGATCGAAGACCTCGCGCCGGAAAACGGTGCACGCACCGTTCAACCAATCAACTTCGTGCGGATGATCGGACGGCACATCATCCATGTAGTAATGCGTCAGAATGCCGCGCGGCGCCAGGCTTTGCAGCCAGGTACTTTCGAAGAAAGCCGTTGTCAGCGTAGGAAAGCGCCGCCGCGAGGATTGAATGGATCGGTCGGGATTGAGCAGCTGCGGGCCGATCGCGCCGACATCAGCCTGTTCATCAAGATAAACAACTAAGCGATCGGGCGCATCATCCAGAACCTCGGTATCAGGATTGAGCACCATCACGTATCGTCCCCGCGCTGCCGCAATCCCCTGATTGTTGCCGCCCGCAAAGCCGCGATTCTCGGCGTTGGCAATCACCGTCACCTGCGGATACTTCGCGCGCACCATGGTCACACTGTCATCGCGCGAAGCATTGTCCACCACAATGAGCTCCAGGGCGTAGCGATCCGATCGGAGGGAGGCCAGACATCGATCGAGCAGATCGCACACGTTCCAGTTGAGAATCACAATCGATAGATCGATCATGCACCATCAATAACGCGACGGCCTTGCGGCCGCCGTGTCCATTTCAGATCTACGCTGTTCGTCCAGCGCGTCAGTAATTGCGCGCTACCACGTAATCGGCCACGGCCAGCATCGACTGGCGTGCCTCATTGTCCGGCAATGGCAACAGTGTTTGCTGCGCCAAGCGCACGTAGTCGCGCGCTTCGGCCACCGCCCGATCGATTGCGCCCGAAGCTCGCACCTCCGCGACAATCGGCAGTATCTGCTCGTCGCCGGTCTGACCATTGTGCAATAAATCGGCCACGCGGCGATCGTGCGGCTGCCCGTCGAGGTAATCGATCACCGGCAGCGTGATGATGCCCTGCCGCAGATCATTCGCCACCGGCTTGCCCACCTGGGACGCATCGCCGATGAAGTCGAGCACATCGTCCATAATTTGAAAAGCAATGCCCAGATTGTGCCCGTACTGCCGCAGCGCCAGAATCTCGTCCTCGGCGGCACCGATCAGGACGCCTGCCGCTTCGGTGGCCAGTTCAAACATGGAGGCGGTTTTGGCATAGATGCGCTTGAAGTAATCCTCGCGCGTCTGCCGCCGCGCTGCCTCGCCGAACAATTGGCGCAGCTCGCCGGAAACAATCGTCATCAACGTGCGCGCAAAGATCTGCATCACCCGCACATTGCCGGTCTGCGCCGCCAGATCAGCGGCCCGCGCAAACATATAGTCACCCGTCAGGATCGTTGCACCCGGCGACCAGTTGGCATTCAACGTGGGACTGCCCCGCCGCAACATGGAGCCATCGACGACGTCATCATGCACCAACGTGGCTGTATGCAGCATCTCCACGGCGGTAGCCATCAAGATGATCTTGTCCGAATCGGCTGGATATAACCGCCCGGTCAGTAAGGTCAACGCCGGACGGATGCGCTTGCCGCCCGCGTCCAACAGATGACCGATCGCCTCGACAACCAGCTCAAGATCGGGATCGAGCCGCAGCGGAATATGGTGCAGGCGAGTCTCCACGCGCTGCAAGTCTTCCTTTACAAGATCAAATCCGGCAATTGTCGCTAACACTACTCAACCTCATCGCAAACTGAACAACCGTTCAGCATTCTGCGTTGTCTGTCGCGCAATCTCGTCCACCGGCTGCCCGCGCACACTCGCGATCGTTTCTGCCACATGCCGCACAGTGGCCGGCTCATTGCGTTCACCACGATGCGGCACCGGCGTCAAGAACGGCGCATCGGTTTCCAATAGCACCCGATCGAGCGGCAGCTGCCGGATAATCTCCCGTTCCCGATCGGACTTCTTGAACGTGATCGGGCCGGTCACCCCAATGCAGAAACCAATCGCAAAGACTCGCTGCGCGATTTCAAGATCGTCAAAGTAGGAATGGAGTGTGCCAGCCAAGCGCGCGGTGTGCGCCGCGAAATCCTCCAAGATTTTCAGGACATCCGGCGCAGCATCGCGACTGTGGATGATCACCGGCTTATTGATCTCCACCGCCAATTCCAGCTGAGCACGAAACGCCCGCGCCTGCGTATCACGATCGACCTTGTGCCAATAGTAATCCAACCCAATCTCGCCAATCGCTACCACTTTGGAATGCTTCGCTAACGATCGGACTTCCTGCAGCAGCGCCGCATCGAAGCCCGCGCAGTCATTCGGGTGGACGCCCACCGCCGCATAAACGGCGTCGTACCGATCGGCGATCTCGATCGCGCGCCGGCTGCTCGGCACATCCACACCGACGGTGATCATGCGGCGCACCCCGGCCTGCACCGCCCGATCGATTACCCCCTCCCGATCGGGATCGAAGACCTTCCAGTCGAGATGGCAATGCGTGTCAACCAGTTCCATTTTACGTATTACGCATCACGCTTTCGCGTTACGCATCACTTCAGGCCGGCAATCTTCAAACCATCCCGCAAGATGGCCTGCACCTTGTCTTGATGCGTTGTTTCCGTGTACACCCGCACGATCGGTTCCGTGCCCGACAAGCGGATCAACACCCAGCCAGCTTCGCCCATCAGGAACTTAAACCCGTCAGTTGTATCGAGGCCGGTGACCTTCAATCCGCCGATCGCTTCCGGCTGCGCGCTCAAGACCCGCTCCTTCACGGCATCGCGCTCGGCCGGCGTGCAGCGTGTATCGATGCGATCGTAGTAGTGCGCGCCCACTTTGCTGAAGAGGTAGGCCAGCAGCTCGCTGGGTTTCTTGCCCGTCTTCAGCATGAAATCCAGCATATACAGATTGCCCAGAATGCCGTCGCGCTCCGGCACGTTGCCGCGGAAGGCGTAGCCACCGGACTCTTCACCACCCAGCATGGCATCGAGTTCCATGAACTTGGGCGCGATATACTTGAAGCCGACGCCCGTCGAGACCACGGGCACATCATACAACTTACCCAGCTTCTCCAGCATGGAGGTAGTGCTCAGCGTCTTGACGATTGCGCCACGCTCGCCACGCACTTCCAGGAAGTACAGCGCCATCAGCGCGTACACTTCCAGCTGATTAACGAAGCGGCCATTTTCATCGCCGATGCCCATGCGATCGGCATCACCGTCGGTGATTAAACACACGTCCGCGCCCAGCTCGACCGTGCGCTTCAGCCCCACGTTCACGTTCGGTGGAATCGGCTCGGGGCGGCTCATTTCTGGGAAGATCGGATTGCGCTCGTTGTGCACCTCGATCACTTCCGTTTTGCCGCCGCCGATCAATCGGGGAAACCAGCCGGCCCCATTGCCCCACATCGGCTCCACGACGATCTTGAAGCCGGCGTTCTTGATCGGCTCCAGGTCGATCAAGTCCGTGAGATGCTCAATGTAGGGGATCGACGCGTCAAAGACCTGCACCAACCCTTGCACCTTAGCATCCTTCAAAGGCAGCAACTTCACGCCTTCTTCCGGCGGAATCAGCGCTTCAATTTGCTTCAGCCCATCGGGATCGATCGCGCCGCCGTTCGGGTCGCGCACCTTGAAGCCGTTGTCGGTCGGTGGATTGTGCGACGCGGTGATATTGATCGCGCCCGCCGCCTTGTGGTACACCGCCGCATATGAAATGACCGGCGTCGGCGTGGCGCCATCCGTCAACCGCACGCGGATGCCGTTGCCCGCCATCACTTCAGCACAGGCCGCCGCAAAATTTTCGGACTGGAAGCGCTTGTCGTAGCCGATGACAATGCCCTTTTCCGCCAACCCCTTGATCTGCAGGTATGAGGCAAAGCCCTGCGCGCAGCGACGCACACTCGCAAACGTGTAGTCGTTAGCAATCTCGCCGCGCCAACCATCCGTCCCGAACTTGATCACCGTCTCTTGCATGATTATGCTCCGGCCCGCTTGAGTTGCTCAATGTCGGCATCGACCATCATTTGCACCAATCCTGTGAAAGACACTTCAGGTTCCCAGCCCAATGTAGCGGCTGCCTTCGCCGGGTCACCGATCAGCTGATCGACCTCGGCGGGGCGCATGAACGCCGGATCTTGCACGACGAAATCCTGCCAATTCAAGCCGACATGACTGAAAGCAATCTCGCAGAATTCGCGCACGGAATGCGTCTCGCCCATCGCCACCACGTAATCGTCAGGGTGATCCTGCTGCAGCATCAGCCACATCGCGCGCACGTAATCACCGGCGAAACCCCAGTCGCGCTGCGAGTCGAGGTTGCCCAGGCGCAGTTCTTTAGCATGCCCCAGCTTGATCTTGGCAACGGTGTGCGAAATCTTGCGCGTGACAAATTCGTAACCCCGGCGCGGCGAATTATGAATCCAACCTTGACCGATGCCCGCATGAAAAGTACCTGTCGCTGTGGCCAGATCGAACAGCCAGTCTTTGTGGGTCACGGGTTCAGCCTTCACCACTTCTTCAAGCGGACGGCGTAGATGCTGCCCTTTCTGACCGGGGACATCAGGTGAATTCAAATTGATTTGATAGTACGTCCGATTATCTCGCTGCTCAACACAAATGATGGCCCGTTGATGGAGTGTGGTGAGGGCCAGCCAATAGAGACCAGCAGCCAACGTCGCTGAGGCCGTCTTAAAGCCTTGAAACTCATAAGTGCAAGGTGTGCTTTTCAACCCATCACCGGCATTGAAGCCGCGTAAAAACGCCAGGCGCGCCTCGGGCGGCGCATTGAGCACTCGTTTCGGGATGCGTTTATCGCCTGAACGGGTGTACATCATTTCCCGCAAATAGCATCCGTACGCACGCGCGCCGCTTAGGTGCAATTGGGTTACGGGAGCGCCGGTTTCAAAGCCACTTGGCGCAACTTGATAAGACACGCTGCCCCCACACACACGGCGCCAGGCGGCGGCGGCTGCCTCCAGCAAGGACTGATCCTGATTGGTAATCTGGCCTCTACCTTCCTCACTCAAGTAGCCTTCTGCAACCAACAGGCCGAACAACCAGGCTTCATCATCACTGAGCGACATGGCATTTGTGGGCGGTGGCTGCGAAATCAAAGCCAGTGAATCGCCAACCTGTATTTGCCCGGCAGGCCGCTCGACCGGATGTCCATCCTGGCAAACCAGCGCAACATGATCATCCGTGGCATGAAATACCGCGCCACGCGCCGCAATGCGCCGAACCGTTTTGTTGGGTTTCCGCTTCCAGCCATTCCACGTAGCGGTCATGCAGGTCACGGCGGTCCAACCCTGCGCATCCCACACCTCAAACGCCTGATCGGGCTGAACCGCCGTCGTATAACGCGGCGCACTGTCCGGCTCGGTCCGATGCGGCACAATATCTTCAATCGGCGCAAGGTCGATTAACCCATCCCTGCGGGTGAAGACCGGGGTTTCGCCAATAACGCATTCGTGATTGAACAAAATGCCGGAGCACGCGAAGAGGTTGTAGCTCTCCCGATAGTTCACTGTAATCCAGTGACCGTACACTTTCGCGACGCCGTAAGGACTGCGCGGCCAGAAGGGCGTCTTCTCGGTTTGCGGCACTGCCTGCACCTTGCCAAACATCTCCGACGACGACGCTTGATAAAAGCGAATCTCGGGATCCACGGAGCGGATGGCTTCCAGGATACGCGTCACCCCCAGCGCGGTGAATTCACCCGTCAGGACCGGCTGCTTCCACGAGGTGGGCACGAATGACTGCGCGGCCAGATTGTAAACTTCACTGACCTCGTACTCGTTCAGCACTTCCATCAACGAGCTCTGATCGAGCAGATCGCCCTGCACCAGTTCGAGATCGTCCTGAATATGCTGGATGCGATCGAACGTGACGGTGCTCGTGCGCCGCACCATGCCGATCACGTCGTAGTCCTTGCTCAACAAGAACTCGGCCAGATAACTGCCATCCTGGCCGGTGATGCCGGTAATGAGTGCTCGTTTCTTGCTCAAGCGGTGCTCCTCATTTACTTGATGCGCGCGCGCCAATCGTTTAGTATATCCACACACGTCTGCTCGAACGAAATCCGCGGCTCCCAGCCGGTCTGTCGTTTGAACTTCGCTGGATCAGCATACGAGATTGGCGTATCGCTGGGCCGGAATTTGGCTGGATCGATCTCTTCGGCGATCGGGATCGGGCAAGCGGCCAGCATGATGTCGAGCATCTCCCGCACCGACCGCGCTCGGCCCGATCCGACGTTATACACCTCGCCCGGCTCACCTTTCTGGATCGCAAGGAGGTAGGCACGCACCATATCGCGCACGTCGGTGAAATCGCGCTGCGCAGCCATATTGCCCAATCGCAGGATCGGCTCGTGCCGTCCGCGCTCAATCTCCACGATCTGCTTGGCAAAAGACGGCGCCACAAAGCGCTCGTTCTGGCGCGGACCGATGTGATTGAATGGGCGCACGCGAACGATCGGCAATTTCCGATCGAGAAAATACTGCAAGCCCATGAAATCCTGCGCCAGTTTGCTGACAGAATACGGGCTGTTGGGACGCAGCGGCGCGTTCTCGTTCAGCGGCAAATCCTCGGCGCGCGCATATCCGTACACCTCGTTCGAACTGACGACTAGCATGCGCGGCTGCAACCCCTGGCGGCCAATTGCATCCAGTAGATTCAATTGCGATCGGATGTTCGTCTGATAAGTATCCCAGGGATCGGCCCATGACTGCGGCACGTAGGCCTGCGCGGCAAGGTGAAAGACCCAATCGGGTCGGGCCGCTTCGACAAGAACGCGAGCCTGTTCGGGCTCGCGCAGATCGGTCGTGAGGAATTTTGCCCCGCTCAACGCGCTGGCACGCTCGACCGAACCAATGACCGCACCCCAGACTTCCCAATCGGTTTCTGCCCGAATCGCTTCGGCCAGATGTGCCCCGACAAACCCGGCGATTCCCGTAATCAGCGCCCGCAAGCTTCACATCCTCGTGATAGATTTCTCAGGCAATTATACCGGATTTCATACCCTGCCGCAAAGCATTTTCGGATTGCCGCCGCGCACGGCGATACAAAAACCCGATCGGCCTCAGCTGCCCGATCGGGTCTTTCACATTCGCCACCAAGCATCGGCCTACGTGCCTTCTTCCCACGAAGCCAGGTACCGCTCCTGCTCCGGCGTCAGCACGTCGATGTTGACATTCATCGCTGCCAACTTCAAGCGCGCCACTTCCTTGTCGATCTCTTCGGGCACGGTATAGACGTTGGGCTTCAACGACTTCGCATTCTTCGCCATATACATTGCCGACAGCGCCTGATTGGCAAACGACATGTCCATCACCGACGCCGGATGGCCTTCCGCCGAAGCCAGGTTAATCAAGCGGCCTTCGCCCAGCAAGTTGATGCGATTGCCATTTCTCAACGTGTACTGCTCCACGAATTCGCGCACCTGGCGCGGCTCGCCCTGGGACAAAGCGGTCAACTGCGGGATATTGATCTCCACATTGAAGTGCCCCGAGTTCGCCACCAGCGCGCCGTCCTTCATCGCCGGGAAGTGCCGCTCATCTAAAATGTTGATGTCACCCGTTGCCGTGATGAAGATGTCACCCAGCGGCGCAGCCTCCACCATCGGCATCACGCGGTAGCCGTCCATCACGGCTTCCAACGCCTTCAGCGGATCGACCTCGGTCACGATGATGTTGCCGCCCATCCCCTGCGCGCGCATCGCAATGCCGCGCGAGCACCAGCCGTAGCCGGCCACCACGATGGTCTTGCCTGCCAGCAGCACGTTCGTCGCGCGGATTACGCCGTCGAGTGTGGACTGGCCGGTGCCATAACGATTATCGAACATGTGCTTGGTGTTGGCATCGTTGATGGCGATGATGGGGAATTTCAGCGCGCCTTCTTTGGCCATGGCGCGCAAACGAATGACGCCCGTGGTGGTTTCTTCCGTGCCGCCCACCACACCATCGAGTAGTTCGCGGCGTTCCTTGTGCAACAGCGAGACCAGGTCGGCGCCATCGTCCATGGTCATGTGCGGCTTGTGATCGAGCGCGGCCTTAATATGCTGGTAGTACGTGTTGTTATCCTCGCCCTTGATGGCGTACACCGGGATTTCGTAATTCGCTACCAGCGACGCGGCCACATCGTCCTGCGTGCTCAGCGGATTCGACGCGCACAACACGATATCGGCGCCACCCAACTGCAACGCGTGCATCAGGTTCGCAGTTTCAGTCGTGACATGCAGGCAAGCGCTGATGCGCAGACCCTTCAACGGCTGGGCTTCCTTGAACTGCTGCTTGATCGTGCGCAGCACCGGCATTTCCTGCTCGGCCCACTCGATGCGGTACCGCCCGCCGGTTGCTAAATCTAGCTTCTTTACATGGTGTTCAACGGTCATCTTGACTCCTGTGCTTAATCTTTGATTTCTGATTTTTGAATCTAGTTTCTGATCGCCGTACCCTCGAAAAACGGAGCGTGGCGCTTGAACCCGATTTTCTCGTACACCCTGATCGCCGCTTCGTTCGATCGTCCTACACTCAACCCGACCAGCTCAATACCCCGATCGAGTAACTCCTCGCAGACGGCGCTGGTCGCTATCGTGGCCAGACCACGACCACGATAAGCGGGATGCGTCATCACATTGCCCAGTGCGGCGATACGTTCATTATCCGACACAATGTGCGTTCCCGCTACGGCAACCAGGCGCTCGCCGTCGAACACCCCATAGAATACGCCGAGTTCCAACGAGCGTTGGCGGAACGCATCACCGCCGCCGTAAGAGTATAGTTCCTCAAGCAACGGCATGTGCACGATGTTCAACCTCGTCATTGCGAGCGCTTCACGCCATTCAATTAACGGATCGGTGTCATTCTGAGCCGCGAAGCGGCGAAGAATCTCGCGCTGAGTCCAAAGACTCTTCGCTGCGCTCAGAGTGACACTGCTGGGTACTAGCACCAGCCTAAAATCCTCCGGCAGCAGCGCCATCTTCAACATCGGGATCGGCTCGGCCCGATAGAACTTCTCGACGCTGGACAAGTGTTCGTCACGGATGCTGATCCCGATCTCCGGCACGCTCACCGCCCGATCGAGTATCGCCTCGATCGCACGCGCCTCACCCGTGGCAAATAAGATCGGCGGGTTGAGATCGTTGTACAGCATAACAACGGCGCGAAGTGCACCACCGTCTTCTGCAGCGAACCATTCAGTAAATGGGAAATGCGCCGGATCAAGATCGCCCAGAGCATAATCGGCAAAGAAACGATCGGCCCACAAGAAAGGGCGAATCCGATCGGGTTGGCGAAGAGCGACAACCTGCATCGCTACAGTCCGCTCAGCCCGCCATTCCCGAACTGCGTCCGATAGCGCTGCGTGAACTCCTCGCGCGTATAGCGATGATTCTGCGGCCCGTGATTCTCCAGCACGTAAGTGGCCGCCAGGGCCGCCACCCGCCCGATCGTGTCCCAGGGCAGGCCCAGCGCCAGGCCGCGAATCAATCCCGCGCGATAGGCATCGCCAACACCGGTCGGATCGATCGGCCGCGCGGTGGGCACTGCCGGAACGTCGTAACGCTGCTCGCGCGTGAGAATCGTCGAGCCGTCTGCGCCGCGCGTAATGATCAACACCTGGGCGCAGTCCAGGAAAGCAGCCTCAGCCATGTGCAGGCGATTGCGCAGCATTTCGAATTCGTAGTCGTTGGTAATGGTGATGGCGCTGTCGTCAATACCCTCACGCAGATCATCATCGCTCAAGCGCACAATCTGCTGGCTGGGATCGTAGATGTATTGGATACCCAATTCCTTGCATTCGCGCACGTACTGTGTCATCGCCTTGGGATCGTTGGGCGAAATGATCACGACGTCGGGCCGGGTCGCAAGCTGCTTGAACGACAACTCGCCCGCGCGTCCCATCGCGCCGATATAGAAACTGGCGATTTGGCTTTGATCCAGATCGGTGCTAACGAAGAACGAGCTGGTGAACTCGTCAGGATACTCGCGCACCGGCGACGTATCGACGCCGTGCTGGTCCAACCACTTACGATACTCGCCAAAATCCTGTCCAGCGGTGGCCATGAGCAGGGGACGCTCGCCCAGCAGCGCCAGGTTGTACGCAATGTTGGCCGCGCAGCCGCCGCGCTGCTTCTTCATCGAATCGACCAGGAAACTCAGGCTGATGTTGTCCAGTTGATCCGGCAAAAGATGCTCGCGAAAGCGGCCTGGGAACGACATGATGTAATCGAACGCAATAGAACCAGTGACGACGACGTTCATCCTCTCAACCTCACCTTCAGAATCACCCACAGCGCTTGCAGGCCGTCTGTCCAGCGGATTTTCTTGCCTTCCTCGATCGTGCGCGGTATGTATGAAATGGGCACCTCAGCGATCGAGTGTTTGTGCTTCAACAGCGCGCACGGCAGTTCAAAGTCCAGATCGAAGGCTGAGCCTTGCAGGTTCAGCGCGCGAAACACCTCAATCTTGATCATCTTCGTTGCCACCGCCACATCACTGAGCTGGCCGCCAAACAGCAGGTTGGTCAGTGCTGTCAAAAAGCGCACGCCCCAATAGTTCTGCGCATACTTGTAGATATGCCGTCCGCCCAACGTGCGTGATCCAAACACGGCGGTTGCACCGCTTTCGCTGGCCTTCATGGTAAACAGCGCCAGTTCATTCGGATCGTATTCGAAATCGGCGTCCTGAATCACGCCATAGTCACCGCTGGCTTCACGGAACCCGGTCCGCACCGAGGCGCCCTTGCCCATGTTCCGCGCCTGATAAATGACATGGACGTCAGGATAGGTCAGGCGCTGCAACTGTTCGCGCGTTCCATCCGTCGAACAATTGTCGACCACGATGACTTCCTTCGACCAGCCTGCGCTCAGCTGCACTGCGCGCACCTTTTCAATCACGGGCAGCGCGCTGACAGCTTCGTTATAGACACAAATGATGATGGATAACTTGGGCACAATCCATTCCGTACGGCGCAGTGCGTATTTCATAGAGCAGACCGCACACTACGCGATACGGACCGCACAACACGCTTCACGCCTGTTTGTGTAAAAAGTCTCGATACCAGACCAGTGTCTGGCGGAGACCTTCTTCCAACGAGTATTGTGCGCGCCAACCCAACAGTCGATGTGCCTTGTCGCTCGCCAGGTATTGCTTCGTGATTTCGTGGCTGGCCTGGTTTAGCACGACCGGCTTGAGAGCAGGATAATCGGAGATGGAGATAATCGCCTGCGCCATCGCCAGCACTGTCTGGGGATCATCCATGCCGAAGTTGAACGCCTGCCCGTGCAGCGCCGGATCTTCCAGGCATTCGGCCAGTCGCAGGTAGCCTTCCACGATGTCAGCCACGTACAGGTAATCGCGCTGCAGCGTGCCGTCACTGCGGATGACCGGCGCTTCGCCGCGTAAGACGCTGCGCATTGTGCCGGGCACGATACGATCCCAGTTGAGATCGCCGCCGCCGTAGATATTGCCGCAGCGGGTAATGCCCACCGGCAGCTGATACGTGGTGTAATAGGCCTGCGTGATCAAATCAGCACACGACTTGGACACATCATAGGGATGACGTCCCTGCAGCGGTGCATCTTCGGAGTACGGCAGCACCTCTTGATCGCCGTAGGCCTTATCAGACGAAGCAACCACAATGCGCTGCACCGTTGGAGAGCGGCGGCACGCTTCCAGCAGCAGCCAGGTGCCTCGAATATTGGTGTCAAATGTACCGAGCGGCGCGCGATTGGCCAACCGGACCAGCGGCTGCGCGGCCAAATGAAACACCACTTCGATCTCGTATTCGTTCAGCACGCGTTCCAGCAGTCCGCCGTCGGCAATATCGCCATCGACGGCGAAGATGCGCTGCTCGGCGCCGCTCAACCTGAGGTTGGACAGCGGCACTCGATCACGAATCAATCCGACCACGTCGGCACCGGCATCCAGCAAAGCCAGGGTTAACCATGACCCCAGGATGCCCGTACAACCGGTGACAAACACGCGCCGTTCTTTCCAAAACACACTGCGCAACAAGGACAACCTCGCTTCGGATAAGACTACTCACAAAAAACAATCTTTGCTCACCGGTTCAGCCGATGACAAAGATCGTGCGGCGCTGATTATAGCACAATTTCAGCCGGGGATAGCGCCAAGCCGGCGCAGAAACTGTCGAGTAAATGCGTAGGTGAGACCGTAACGGGTAGCGAGAACCAGTGCTGCTCGTTACGCGGGGCCTTCAGAACTGAAACCCCTCGCGATAGGCCACGATCTTGCGCTGATAACCGTTAACAAACCGCATCAACTTCTCCTCCAATTGCTGCCATTCCGCGGTAGCCAGAATTCGATCGAGCTCCGCCTTGCTGCGCGCCACAAAGCCATTCAGGCGGATGGGATAAGCGCCATAAGCCGTGTGCCACGCTTCGCTGAGCACCAGTCCCATGGACTGCGCCGTGGGGATCATCTCGCCCAGCACAAACTCATAATACGCCTGCTGCAATTCCGGAACCACATCGTACGTCATCAACATTTTGACACGGGTTTCAGTCATGATCGATCACTTCCATATTCCGGGAATGGATGTACTGCACTTGGGGCATAGGCCATGCCCCGCTAATCTATTCGCGCGAATTCGGTATCCCACGCGCTCGACGAGCAGCTCGCCGCAGGTAGGGCAGTAGGTGTTTTCGTACGAGCGGGTGCGGCCTGGCAAGTTACCCGCGTACACGTAATGCAGGCCGGCTTCGGCGCCAATCTCGGCGGCACGGATTAAATCCTCTGCGGTGGTGTCGTCAGGATCGAGCATCTTGTAGTCTTTGTGAAAGGCCGTGACGTGCCACGGAATATCGGGCGAGATCGATGCGATGAAGCGCGCCGCGTCCCACAGTTCGTCATTGCTGTCGTTAAAGCCCGGTATGACCAGCGTCACGATCTCCGTCCAGATGCCGCGCGCGTGGACCATTTTAACCCCGTCGAGCACGTTATTCAATGTCGTGCCCAACTGCCGGTAATTCCTATCGTTCATCGACTTAAGATCGATCTTGTAGCCGGTCAAATACGGCTGCAGATAGTCCAGCACTTCCGGCGTGGCATTGCCGTTGCTGATGTACACGCAGCGGAAACCGGCCTGCGTCGCCGCCTTAAAAACATCCACCGCCCACTCGGCCGTGATCAGCGGCTCGTTGTATGACGATCCAAACAACTGCGCGCCATACCGCTTCCCGATCGACACCATTTGTTCCGGCGTGACCAACTGCGGCGCGACGCCTGCTTCGTCATCGCGCAGCGTTTGCGAGGTCAGCCAGTTCTGGCAATTGGAGACGGCGCAGAAGCCAGCCAGATAGCTGTGCTCGCCTTCAACTTCCATATTGTACACGTCGCCGTCAAAGTCGATTGTGGCAATCTCCCGCAGTGGAACAAGGTAATGATGCTCCGCCTCAATAACACGCCGCGGTATAGCGGAATTAACATACCACACCACAGCGTATTGATGCGGGGCACGGCGAACCACGCGGCCCTGTACGCTGCCCTGTTCTGACATAGCCGTATCGTACAGCGAAGGCAGGTAGCCAAGCTTCAAGACCAGCCAAGCAACACCATAAGCCAGCTCACGTGACACAGTCGTAACACTGACTTTACCGTTCTCATAGTGATGCCCGTCGCCTGCCACGTAGGCCGAGATGAAAGCTTCAACAACCGCACATGGAGCATCAAACAACTCAGCAGGCACGCGCTTTCCAGAAGCACGCTGACCTGCCAGCGATTTGAACAACAAGGCTGCTGACGCCTTGCTTGCGGTTGCCGCGAGTGTGGTCGCGCGTTTTGTCACGGCTGATTCAACACCCAAACGATCTCGCAGCAGGCGGCGGACTACTTCAACCTGATCGGCCTCAGCTAGAGCGAAGCTGAAGTTCAGCACATGACGGTTGGGACGTTGCTTGTCGGTAACAACTGACCCTTCGGCGCAGTAATAGCCCAGTAAGCGCGCCATATCCACGTCCAGGCTGATTGCCAGCGGCAATCCCGGTTGGCGCTCATGTGGAAATCGGACAGTATCATTCTCGATCACGGGGCCATTCGTTCGAGTGTCCGCACCGCGCCCCTGCGTCAGTTTGCGGCGGACGTGACGGATGTACGATCCGCTCTTCCCAACGACTGCACCGATTTCCCGAGAGGTTTTGCCTTGAGTTGAAGCTTCCGCAATGTAGGCACGCTCTTGCTGCGTCAAATCCCAAGTGACGCGATAGGTCGTTTGATACTGCTCAAGCGCCTCCACAACATCAATTACCTGCAGCGACGAAAAGCTGTGCTCGCGCGGAATTGCCAGGTAATGCTGTTGAGTCAACTGCCGCGCGGAGATCAATTCCGGCGCACGGGCAGGATCATCGGTCGCATACAGCCGATGATCAGGTGTGCAGCGCAACGCCGGTAAATAAAACGGCTTTATCACTTGCAGTTTGCCATGGTAGGGATGCTTGAACACAGCCCGAATCGCTTGCAGCGAACCAGAGGCCGTTACAGCGCGATAGCCGATCGGGCAGGCGATGTCTGCATCTGGCATAGGTTCAACGTGATCCGCTGAGGCAAACAACTCGGCAAGTATGAGAGGACCGCGATCTGTTACAACATGGGTATCACCGGTAAAACAATACGAACAGTGCAGGTCGCAACCCAGCATCCCAAACGTCAGCGTGCTCGAACCCGGCAGTATGTGAAAGAACGGTTTCTTCTCGGTGGGATCGACCTGCAGAGCGGCGACGTAGCCGTGCGGCACGTACAACTTGCCATCGCGATTGAAACGCACCTTGCAGATGCCCTCGCGCCCGTCGCGGATCAGACAGCGATGGCCGCACGCATAGCAGCGCACGGCGTTGTCCGGCAATTTCTCGTACAACGCGCCTTCCACGGTGAGTTGGTTGAGCAACTCACTCAGTGCCAACGGCGGTGCGGTCACAACGTCTCCCTCCAATTTCAATTATAGCACCGCGGGAAGCGTTCTCCTCTGGTGACAATCGCTGCCCAGGCTTGGCCGAAAGGCTGTGGGTGGTGTGCACGCAACCGCTTCGCGTGTCAGCAGAGGCGGCTCCTCGCGCAGCATCCCGAGCGTAGCGAGTGGACACGCCGCCATCACTCGGGCGTGGGAGCCCAAGCTGCTAACCGCCTGAAAACTTGGGAGTGCACACTTGGGTGAGGCATCTTGTCGCCCCGTTTCGAATCGATTATAATCAACCCACTGACCGAGCATCACCTGCACCTCGGCCCGCTGCACTGGCCGGGGTGCGTTTTTGCCTTAAGCCGCTGTTGGCGGCCCGGCGGCATCGAGAAAGATCCAGGAGTAGCAATGCCAACTGTTCGTAACGATGTTCGAAACATCGCCATCATCGCGCACGTCGATCACGGCAAGACCACGCTGGTCGACGCGATGTTGCAACAAAGCCACATCTTTCGCGACAACCAGGTCATGATTGAGCGTGTGATGGACAGCAACGCCCTGGAGCGCGAGCGTGGCATCACCATTCTGGCCAAGAACACCGCCGTGGTCTACAAGGGCACCAAGATCAATATTGTCGACACGCCGGGCCACGCCGACTTTGGCGGCGAAGTGGAACGTGTCATGAACATGGTCGACGGTGTGCTGCTGCTGGTCGACGCCGTGGACGGGCCGATGCCGCAGACGCGCTTCGTGCTGCGCAAAGCGCTGGAAATGGGCCACAAAGCGATCGTGGTGGTCAACAAAGTCGATCGGCCCAACGCGCGCATCAATCACGTCGTCAACGCCACCTTCGATCTCTTCATCGATCTCGGCGCCACCGACGAGCAGGCCGAATTCCCGATTGTGTATACCAACGCGATCACGGGGCACGCCACGTTAATTCCCGACGATGAAGGCGTCGACCTGCAGCCGCTCTTCGACAAAATCGTTTCGTATTTGCCCGCGCCCACGATCGAACCTGATGCTCCCACGCGGCTGCTGGTCAGCACGCTGGGGTACGACGACTATAAGGGCCGCATCGCCATCGGGCGTTTGTTTTCCGGAAACATTCGGCGGGCGCAGGAAGTCGTCCGTATCACGGTCAACGGGACGATCAGCCCGGGGAAAATCGCGCAGGTCTTCGTCCATCAAGGATTGGAGCGCCTCGAAGTGGAAGAGGCTGAAGCAGGCGAGATCGTCGCCGTGACCGGCCTGCCCGAAATTTTCATCGGCGAGACGATCGCCGATCCGATCGAGCCGCAAGCGCTGCCGCCGATTCGCGTGGAAGAACCCACCGTGCGCATGACCTTCGGCGTCAACACCAGCCCTCTGAGCGGCAAGGAAGGCACGTGGAGCACCTCGCGTAAGCTGCGCGAGCGCCTGTTCAAGGAACTGGAATCGAACGTCTCGCTGCGCGTGCAGGAGACCGATCAGCCCGATGTCTTCATCGTGTCCGGCCGCGGTGAGCTGCATCTGGCGATCTTGATCGAAACGATGCGGCGCGAAGGCTACGAATTTGAAGTGGCGCGGCCCGAAGTGATCTTCCACGAAAAAGACGGCGAGACGCTGGAGCCGTTCGAAGATGTGTACATCGAAGTGGCCGAGTCGTATCTGGGCCCGGCAGTGGAGCAACTCGGCGCGCGGCGCGGCTTGATGGTGAACATGCGTCACAGCGATGGCGGCACGGTGCACCTGCAATACAAGATTCCCACGCGCGGGCTGCTAGGGTTCCGATCGGATTTTCTGACGATCACGCGCGGCACCGGCGTGATGCACGCCTTGTTCGCCGGATACGAGCCGCTGTCCGGAGAGATTAACACGCGCGAGCACGGATCGCTGGTGGCGTGGGAACCGGGTGTATCCACCAGTTATGGGTTGAAGAACGCCGAAGATCGCGGCTCGTTGTTCCTGGGCCCGGGTGTGGAAGTGTACGAAGGCATGGTGGTGGGTCAGCACATCCGCGATACCGATCTCACGGTGAATGTCTGCAAGAAGAAACATCTCACCAATATGCGATCTTCGACGGGCGACATTGCGGTGCGTCTGACTCCGCCGCGCGTGATGAGCCTGGATGACTCGATCGAATACCTGGGCCCCGACGAACTATTGGAAGTCACGCCGCAAAGCCTGCGCATCCGCAAACGACTGCTCAACACCGAAGAGCGCCGCCGGTTGGCGCGGCGTGAAGACAAAGATGCTGAATGAGGAGGAACGACCATGATGCTACGACGCTCGATCAATCTCACGTTCATCTTCGGCCTGCTAGCCGCCATGCTCATCGGGTGTGGCGGCCCTGCGCCGCAACCGCCAGCTCAGCCCGGCGGCCCGACCAGTGCGGCTGCCGCCAACGGTCCGGCACCGGTGGCAACGCCTGAAAAGAACAATGCGGAGGTTGGGCCGAATGAAGCGCAGATCTTTATGCTGGAGCCGCAGGATGGTTCGGCCCTGGACAGCCCGTTCTTTTTGCGCGTGGGTGTATCCAATTTCAAGATTCCGATCAGCAGCTTGAAGATTCACGTGGCAATCGATGTCGCGTGTACTCCGCCGGGCGGAACCATTCCTGAGGACGCGCAGCACATCAGCCTGCCCCAAGGCTCGTTGGTGAATCCGCGCTTTGAGCTGCCGCTGGGCGCACACCGTCTATGCGTCCAGGCCTCCAACCAAGACAATATCGCGCTGCAGGGGCCAGGCATGGCGCGCGTCATCGATGTCACCATCGAGTCGGTGCCTGAGCAAAACAACGACTAAAGCCCACCGGCGATGAAGCCACACCGGAGGTGTGAAGCTACAGCCCGTACTGCAAGCGGGCTGTTTGCTTTTTTAGAGCAGAGCTTGCATACTTTGTTCATCTCAACGCACGGGGTCTACTATGAACTTGCTCATCATTGGCGGCACGCGTTTCGTCGGACGGCATCTGGTCGAAGCGGCTTTGGCACGCGGCCACACTGTCACGCTCTTCAATCGCGGCCAATCGAACCCCGATCTCTTCCCGCAGGTCGAACAACTGCGCGGCGATCGCGCCGCCGATTTATCTCTGTTGAAAGATCGATCGTGGGATACCGTGATCGACACCTGCGGCTACTTGCCGCGCATTGTGCGACTGTCTGCGCAGACGTTGGTTAACCAAACCGATCGCTATGTTTTCATCTCGACGGTTTCCGTCTACGCCGAGGATAATCCGCGCGGCATGGATGAGAATTCGCCGCTGGCGACGCTCAAGGATGAATCCGTCGAGGAGATCACAGGCGACACTTACGGCGGCCTGAAGGTGTTGTGCGAGAAGGCCGTCGAGCAGGCCTATCCCGATCGGGCGTTGATCATTCGCCCGGGCTTGATCGTCGGCCCGCACGATCCCACAGATCGGTTCACGTATTGGCCGTGGCGCGTCTCGCAAGGCGGGCAAGTCCTCGCACCTGGCAATCCCGATCAACCGCAGCAGATCATCGATGCGCGCGACCTGGCACAGTGGATCGTGTCGATGGTGGATGCGAAGCGCACGGGCATCTTCAACGCCGTCGGGCCGGACTATGCTCTGACGACGAAGCGGATGTTGGAAGCGTGTGTGGCTGTGTGCAATCCGCTAGCGCAATTGACCTGGCTCAGTGAGGCTTTCTTGCTGGAGCACAAAGTAGAACCGTGGAGTGAGATGCCGGTGTGGATGCTCGAAAAAGAGTGCGCCCTTGACACGTGCCGCAATGCGCGGGCAATTGCTGCCGGCTTGAGGTTCCGCTCGATCGAAGAGACGATCCGCGATACGCTGGCGTGGGCCAGAACGCGCCCCGACGATCACACGTGGCGCGCGGGGATGAAAGCGGAGCGGGAGACGGAGTTGCTGCGGGCGTGGAGTGGATAGCCGTTCCCTCAACGGAGAGCGAAACGGATGCCTTCCGCGTGCGAGGGAATCTCTTGCGATTCATTCGGCCAGCATTTGATCAGCGTGGCAAAAGTCAAACGGCGTTACTCTGCAAGACGAGTGACGCCGTTTGGGATTTCAAGCACGTGAGCGAAATCAAGGGTGAGGGGGCCGCTGGCGTTTGATCTCGGCCACGAGGTCATCCAGTGTCAAATGGGCAAACAATTGCTCACGTTCTTTGGTGTAATCGCCATAGCCCGTGGTGAATTGGTTGATGAAGCGCACGGTATTGACGACACCGATTTCGCGGTACAGCACTTTGAGTGCAGTCTGGGTGATTTCGGCCAAAGGCCGGGGTTCGGCAATCATGGTTCAAGTATAGCACTGCTCAGACGAAGGGGGTACTTTCCCATAGGCGTCAAGCTAAGGAATGCATCAACATAAAAGCATGTCTTAAGCCCATGGTGGAGTGCTTTATATTAGTCTTATGTTCCGCAACAGCGCCAT
>Ga0209254_10000073_pt1 | contig 60176 bp, 63 predicted proteins | sample FrelakmetDIP11DI_FD_187148 | JGI IMG/M metagenome (GOLD analysis project Ga0209254, IMG submission 187148) | Freshwater lake sediment microbial communities from the University of Notre Dame, USA, for methane emissions studies - DIP11 DI (SPAdes)... | ecosystem: Environmental > Aquatic >...
CGTTGACACGCAGCTCCAGTTGTCCGCGGGGGATGTGAATCGCGGTGGGAATATGACCTGCCTCGAAGGCGTCTTTTTCTCGTACATCTAACAGCAACAGGCCGCCGGTCGGCGACTCGAGGCGACGTCTGACCTCCTGCATCGACATGAACGGCACCTTTTCCGCCGCCTCGGCGATGAGCCCGGCGACCGTTTTTCCACCGCTGTGATTGGTACGCAGCGCTTCGGTGAGGTGGGTCGGTGCGTCCAGATCCAACGCACGCATCAGCTCGACGAAGGCGGACCGGTCACGTTGGGCAAGCCGTGGGTTGGTGGCGATCTCGTGCGCCAACGTGGAGTGTTCGCGTCCCTTATAGTCGTGCGCGGGATACACCAGCAGACCACCTTGGAGGTGCAACACGCCGTTGAACAAAGACTCGTACAACGCCTCCGGATCGCCGCTCGGAAGGTCCGTGCGACCGGTGCCACCGATCAGCAGCGTGTCGCCGGTGAACACGCGATCATCCAGAACCAACGCCATTGAATCGCTGCTGTGGCCAGGTGTGTGCATCACGGACAGTCTGAGTTTGCCGAGCACGATCAGCTCGCCGTCGTCCACGTGCATATCGACAAACGGCGCCGGGCTGTTCCGATGCATCACCACCGGCACGCCCAGCTTCTGTGCCAACACGCGGCTACCGGAGAAGTGATCCGCGTGGGTGTGTGTGTCGATCGCGTAATGTAGCCGCAGGCCATCGCGGGTGGTCAGGGCCATGTACTTGTCGAGCAAGCTCGCTTCGGGGTCTATGACCACCGCGGCGAACGACTCCTCACAACCCACGATGTACGACAAACAGCCGCCGCAACGAATCTGATGGAAGATCATGCGCCGGCTTCCGCCGCCAGCAAAACCGCGGCACGATCCTCGAGCACGGCTCGAGCGAGCGCGTTCCGCCCGACCAGTGAGGTGTTCATGCCAAAGTCCTCGTACTCACCTCTGCGATTCCGTCGGTGACTCTAGGTGCGACTTTCCGTCATTGCAATGCCGCGGCAAAACCCGATACCTTAAGTTTTCTTACATCGATAAAAAGGCAGTATTCGATGGCCGCTGACTATCAGTTTCGCGACGCGGACGTAATCTCTCCGGAGGTCTATGGGCGTATCAGTCATCCGCACGAAGCATTTGCATGGCTGCGCGCAAACGACCCTTTGCGATACGTCGAACCTGAAGGCTTCAGGCCGTTCTGGGCAGTTACGAAACATGCCGACATCATCGAGGTGGAACGTCAACCCGAACTGTTTGCCAGCGAGCCGCGGCCGATCATCGGTCCGGAGATCACGAATCCGCAGATGCGCGCCGAAGTGATCGCGCAGATCTTCGAACGACTGAAGGATTCGCCGAAGTTGCTCGAGGTGCTCGCGACATCCGGGCAGAACGGCCTGATCCGCTCGCTGGTACAGATGGATGCGCCCGATCATCCGAAGTACCGCGCATTGGTGCAACCGTGGTTCAAGCCGGCCAATCTGAAACGCCTCGAAGAGCGCCTCGAGATCATCACGCGCGGCATCCTCGACGACATGATGGGCAACGGCAGCGAGCGCAGCCTCGATTTCGTCCAGGACGTCGCGGTGTTCCATCCGCTGAAGATGATCGTCGAACTGCTCGGCGTGCCGCAGCAGGACGAATGGCGGATTCTGAAACTCACCAACGAACTGTTTGCCGGTGATGACCAGGAAATGCGCCGCGGCGGCGCCGATCCGCTGTCGCTGTTCGAAACCATCAAGGATCTGTACGAATATTTCGACCGGATGACCGAGGAGCGCCGCGCGCGGCCAACTGAGGATCTCGCTTCGTACATCGCCAACGGCAAAATCGACGGCAACTATCTGCCGTTCAAGGAGTTGATCTCGTACTACATCATCGTCGCGACCGCGGGCCACGAAACGACGCGCACCGCGATGTCCGGCGGCTTGCTCGCGCTGCTGCGAAATCCTGATCAGTTCGCGGCGCTGCGCAACAATCCCGACGGCCTCATGAAGCTCGCTGTGGAAGAAATGATCCGCTGGTCGACGCCGGTTACGCAGTTCTGCCGCACCGCGACGCGCGACTACGAGCTGCGCGGCAAGACGATCCGCGCCGGCGACAACCTGGGGCTGTTCTACGCGTCCGCGAATCGCGACGAGGAAGTCTTCGAGGAGCCGCACAAATTCAAAGTCGATCGGCAACCCAATCGGCACATCGCATTCGGCATGGGGCCGCACATGTGTCTGGGCAACATCCTTGCACGGATGGAACTGCGGATCTTCTACACGCAATTTCTACCGCGTATCGAATCGATCGAACTCGCGGGCGAACCGGAGTTCCTGCGCGCGAGTTTTGTGCACGGCGTCAAGCACCTGCCGCTGCGCTTCAAGCTGAAGCCGGCAGCCTGACATGGTTCCCGCGCTGGCATCGCTGCGTATTTCAATCGAACGTTATCTCGCACGTCGATGGTCGCATCTCGAGAATTTTTCGATCGGCGATATCCAACAGATCCCTGGAGGGGCATCGCGGGAAACCTATCGACTCAACGCAACATTCCGCGAACATGGGGAGAGCGTGCAGCGCGGTCTGATCTTCCGCCGCGATCCGCCGTCGAGTCTGATCGACACCAATCGTGCACTCGAATACCGCACCTACGAAGCGGTTTACCCGACCGCGGTGCCGGTTCCAGAGCCGCTGATTCTGGAAGAAGCGCCCGGCGAGCTCGAGCGCCCGTTCTCGATCATGGCCGAAATGGGCGGTTGCGAGACCGCCATTGCCAACTTCAATGCGCCACCGTATGCGTCGCTTCGGGAACACATCGGCGTACAGAAGTGGAGCATCCTCGGCTCGCTGGCTGCGATGGACCCTCACACGCTTGGTGTAACCCAGTTCATGGATGTTCCCAGCCGCGCAAATTGCGCACAAAAAGAGCTCGACTACTGGGCCGGCGTCATTTCCAAGGACGCGTTACATCCGCAGCCCATTGCGGCCGCGGCAATCCGTTGGCTGCAGCGCGAACTGCCGCCGGCGGCGGAAAAGCTCTCCCTGGTTCACGGTGACTACCGTTCGGGAAACTTTCTGTACGATACGACCGGCAAAATCCGCGGCATTCTGGATTGGGAGATGGCGCATATCGGCGACCCGCTCGAGGACCTCGCATGGTCGCTCGATCCGCTGTGGGGATGGCCCGAAAAGCATCTTGCCGGCGGGTTGCTACCGCGCCATCGCGCGATGCAGATCTGGCAAGCCGCGAGCGGCATCGAAATCGATCCCGAAGGCTTTCGCTGGTGGCAGATCTTCGCCTCCGTAAAAGCGTTGGCGATCTGGATTTCGTCGACAGAAGACTTCGCCAACGGCACCACGAAGGAACCAATACTCGCCATGGCTGGCTGGGTCATGACGGATCGACAGAATCGTATTCTCGTCGACCGGCTTGCGCCCGACTCGACGTATCAGTACGCGGAGCCGCTGGCATGATTCCCCGGCCACAGCAGGCGCTCAACGACCTCGCGATGAAGCTGATCGGAAGCGTCGCACCGCAGACACAGTCGGTCTACGCCGCGTCGAACGCCGGCATGATTGCGATGCTGCTGCAGTGCCTGGCACAGGAGTTCGACCGCGCCGCAGCGGTGCGGACGCAGGACATAGACGAACTCATCGCGTTGTTCGAGAGCCTGCGCGATGTGCCACCCGTGAACCTCACCAGCCGCCTTGGCACTTTCTCGCATGGCTCAGCCGAGAGTCTGCGCATCGAGCACCTCAACGTACGTCACGCGCAAGGTATGGCACTGCTGATCGAACTACACGCCTGGGCAGAGACACATCGTGCGGAAGAACTCGATCGAGAGATATGGAGCTTCCTGACTCGCCACGCCGAGCGGCACGCGTTTCACGTTTAGGAACAGTGGCGGGGTTCAACTTGTGTTTTGAAGAGCGGCGGCTACACTATGCCGCTCTTTTTCCCAGGGTCGGTAGCTCAGTTGGTAGAGCAGCGGGCTTTTAACCCGTTTGTCGTGGGTTCGACCCCCACCCGGCCCACCACTCGTTTCCCCATACAATTCATTGATAATACGTCGGGTCGGCGACTCCGGCAGCGACGAACCCCTCTCTCCGCAGCCGACACGAATCACAGCGACCGCAGGCACGCCCACTCGAGTCCGGCTGATAACACGATACGGTGATCGAGTAATCGAGTCCGGTGCCAACACCCTTGCGGATGATGTCGGCCTTCGTCAGGTGGATGAGCGGCGCGTGAATACTGAATCCGTCGCCTTCGACGCCAGCCTTCGTCGCGAGGTTCGCCATACGCTCGAACGCCGCAATGAACTCCGGGCGACAATCCGGATAACCCGAGTAGTCGACGGCGTTGACACCGACGAAGATATCCCGCGCACCGAGTACCTCACCCCAGCCGAGCGCGTACGCGAGAAAAATGGTATTGCGCGCCGGGACGTACGTGATCGGAATTCCAACAGAAGGCGCATCAGGCACGGCAATCGTCGGGTCGGTCAACGCAGAGCCGCCGAAGGCCGCGAGATCGATCGTAATCACGCGGTGCTCCGCTGCGCCGAGCGCCTGCGCTACGCGCGCCGCCGCTTCGAGTTCGACCGCGTGTCGCTGACCGTATAAAAACGACAGCACGTGGCAGGTGAACCCCTCGGCGATTGCAATTGCAAGCGTCGTAGCCGAGTCGAGTCCGCCGGACAGCAGCACGATCGCGCGACGTGGCGCGCTCATCGGCCGGGCTCGTTGCCCCACAACACTTTGTGCAGCTGCACCTGCATACGCACCGGTAACCGGTCGCGAAGGATCCACTGCGCGAGCTGAACCGCGGGTAGCTGCGCGTGGCTTGGCGAGAACAGCACTTCGCGGACGCGACCGGCTAGTTCGTGTTTCAGGGTGACGTCGCGCGCCCACGCGTAGTCGTTGGCGTCGCAGATCACGAATTTGACTTCGTCGTGCTGCGTCAGCAGTTCGATGTTTGGCCATCGGTTACGCGCTGCTTCCCCCGAACCCGGAGTCTTCAGATCGACGATGCGTACCACTCGCGCGTCGACGCCGCCGATGTCGAGCGCGCCCGACGTCTCTAGCGACGTCACGTACCCGGCATCGCACAGCGCTCCGAGCAGCAGCAGGCAGGCGGGTTGCGCCAGGGGCTCGCCACCGGTCACAGTGACGTGTCGGGTATCGAACCCCGCGACCTGTTCCAGCACGGACGCGATGTCGATCAACTCACCGCCATTGAACGCGTACGCCGTGTCGCAGTACCGACAGCGCAACGGACAACCGGTGAGCCTTACAAAAACCGTCGGCAGACCCACCGTGCTCGTCTCACCCTGCAACGAGTGAAAGATCTCGGTGATACGAAGTCGCGGGGCGTCCGGGGAAGCTGCGGCCACCATCGGTGACCTCCGTGGCTCGTGCACTAACGCAATTCAGCGGCGTACGGCTGCGCCAGGCCCGCAGCTGCGGTGCCGGGATACTGCGACTGTACGCGCGTCAGATATTCCATCGCTTTGGCGCGATCACCGAGCCGGTGATAGACGACACCAAGCTTGTACATCGCGTCGCTGATCTTCGGATTGGTGGGATATTTGTTGACCACCTGCGAGAACGATTGCCTTGATTTTTCCAGCGCCGGTTCAGGCAGCGCCAGGTAAAGCTCACCGAGCCAGTAGTAGGCATTTCCGGAGAACTCGCCATTTGGATAGGTGACCAGCATCTGGTCGAACGCCGCGATCGCGTCGCCGTATCGTTTGCTCTTCGTCAGATTGAATGCCGCAGTATAGGCATCACGTTCGGGATTGCCGCTGCTCGACGGCGTCGTCGTGCCCTGTCCATCGCCGCGCGGCGTTGCCGAAGCCGCAGCGGTTGGTGCCTGCCCCTGCATCAGCAGCGTGAGCCGCCGATCGAGATCGATGTATTGCTCTTTCTGTTCGCGCTGGAGCGTCTCGATCAAATGGCTCTGCTCTTCGACGATACCGCGCAGTTCGGCGACGTCGGACTCGAACTGCTGAAACTGCTGGAACATCGAACTCGCGCCGGAGCTGCCAACCGTTTGGCTCGGGGGACTCGAGGTCGCAGGCGAACTGGTGGCGGCGACCTCGGTCTCCTGCGCACCGTAGCTACGCACTGCGCTGTCGTTCGTAGGTCGGCTAGCCGGACGGCTCGTCGTCCCCGGTACCGATTGGCTACCCTGCGACTCGACCACCGGCACCGCGGCATAAACGCTCGGCACGGCCAGAACCGCACAAATCGTTACTATCAGACGCGTATGCCGCATAGCCGATCAGCGGTAGACCAGTTCCGCGCGCCGGTTCTTCGCCCACGCTGCTTCGCTGTGGCCTGGATCCGCCGGACGCTCTTCACCGTAGCTGACGACATCGATCTGCGAGCGACGCACACCCTGCGATACAAGAAACGTCGCAACCGATTCGGCTCGACGCTCGCCCAGGGCCAGATTGTATTCACGGGTACCGCGTTCGTCGGTGAACCCGTCGATCACGACGCGGCGGTCAGAGTTGTTTTTCAGGAACACGGCGTGCAGTTCGAGAACCGCCAGCGAATCGGGCTGCAACATCGCCTTGTCATAGTCGAAATAAAATACCCGGCTCAGCGGCATGCCCGTCTGCGGATTGATCGGATTGCCTTCGGCATCGACGCGGGAAATTTCCGAATCGGATTGCCCCGGCGCCGTTACCTCCGGCTGCTCGTCACCGGGTAGTGGCCCCGTTTGCGCCGCTTTTTTCCCGGTGCTCGAACAGCCGGCCAGGACCAGCGCCGCAAACGCGACGACCGATAAGTTGCGAAGCCAGTTGCGTTGCATATTTCTCTCCTAAACAGGCCGCTGACGGGCCAAAAAAAGAACTGGGGTTGTTATCGAGCTGCGACCGTCAACCGCGCGTGCGATTCAAGAAGGGGGACCATGCGGGCTCTCTGACGTCTCCGACGGATGACGGTAGCCGGTACTTCACGGTGCCGTCGATCGAAACGACGGCGAGTATACCCCGGCCTCGATCCTGCGTCGCATAGATTAGCATCGTGCCGTTAGGTGCAATCGACGGCGACTCGTCGAGCGACGTCGATGTCAGCGCCGTCATTCGCTGGCGACCGAGATCCATCAGCGCGATATGGAACACACCATTGCGACGGTGCACGCAGACCAGGTGTTTTCCGTCCGGCAACATGCGACCGCGCGCGTTGTAGTCGCCCTCGAAGGTCAACCGTTGCGTCAGTCCCGTGGCGAGCTCGACCTGATAAATCTGCGGTTTTCCGCCGCGATCTGACGTGAAGATCAGGCTTTTTCCGTCCGGCGTCCAACTCGGCTCGGTGTCGATTGCGCGCTGCCGCGTAATGCGGCGCAGTTCCCGCGTCGCGAGGTTCATGGTGTATATCTCCGGGTCACCATCGCGCGACAGCACGAGCGCCAGCGTTTTTCCATCCGGCGAGAACGCCGGTGCGCTGTTCAGACCGGGGAAATCCGTCAGCACCGTCCGGGTGCCCGTCGCAATCTCCTGCAGGATGATCGATGGCTTTTGGCGTTCGAACGAAACGTAGGCGATTCGTTTTCCGTCCGGCGACCATGTTGCCGACAGAATCGGTTCGCGGCTCTCGAGCAACGTGCGCGGCCGGGCGCCGTCGGCATCGGCCATCTCGAGCTTGAATTTGACCGCCGGCGTACCAAGATCGCGCGCCAGGACATACATGATGCGTGTCGAAAAGGCGCCCTGAATCCCGGTCAGCTTTTCGTAGACCGCATCGGACACCAGGTGCGCCATGTCGCGCAGCGAGGTCGGCGGCGCGGTGAACTTCTCGTTCGACAACTGCTGCTCTTTGAGCACGTCGAACAGATAATACGAAACCGACAGGTTGCCGGTGGCGTCCATCTCGGTGCGGCCGATCACGACGTACTCGACACCGAGCACGCGCCAGTCGCGAAACAACATTTCAGCCGGACGGGTCGGCAGGCTCAGCATGTTTTCGGTCGGCGTCGGCGCGAACTGACCGCTGCGTGCCAGGTCGAACGAGACGATTCCCGACGGGTTCTCCACACCGGCGACGTTCGGCCCGACCCCGAAAGGCACCACCGCAATCTTCTTCGGGTTGTCATATCCACGATCGACTTCGATCGTAATCTGGGCAGCGAGCGGCAATGAGATCCACAGTGCCGCGAACGCGGCCAACAATCGATTCTTCAACGTAAAAGATCCTCAGGTTTGAACAGCACAGGAAAGCGGCGGAAATACTCTTCGAACAGAGCCGGATCCTTCGGCACATCGAACTTGCCGACCTTACGAACCGCTTGTTCGGCGGATCGATCGAACGATTCGTTGCCGCTCGATTGCGCGACCGTGACGGATACGACATCACCGGTGGGGACGAGTTCGACAATCAAGCGAGCCTGCATGCCATTACGTGCCGATGGCGGTCGCGACCAGTTCGTCACGATCAGCTGATAGATACCTTGCGCGTAGGTCTGCGCAGCCTGCTCGTTCTTGTCGTCGGACAACACCTCGGTCTCGCGCGCCAGCGCATCGCTGAATGACGCATCGGCAAGACTGTCGAGGCGCTTCTGCTTTTCCACAGCGGCTCGCGCAGCTATCGCCTTCGCCACATCCGGTTTTGCCGGCGCGGGTTTGATCACCGGTTGGGGTGTCGGTTTTGGATCCGGCTTCGGTGGCACTTTGGGTTCGACTTTGGGTTCGACTTTGGGCTCCGGCTTCGGCTGCGGTGCGGCGGCCGGCGGTTTCGCGGGTGCCGGTTTTGGCACCGCTTTCGGCTTCGGTGCGTCCATCACGATCAGCTCCGCCTTGACGATGTTCGGGCGGACCAGTAACGAGCTGCGCTCGATCGGCGTCCAGTTCGAGTACAGCATGGCCACGACGAGCGCATGCACAAACAGCGCAAGTACAAGCGGCACAGAGTAACTTCTGACCAGAACGTCCATCGCCGTCAGCCGATATCCGGCGGGTCCGTGATCAGACCCACACTCACCGCGCCCGCCTTCTGCAATACGGTCATCACGCGCACCACATCACCGTAATCGAGACGATGATCGGCGCGCACATAAACAGGTGCTTCCGGGCGCGCACGCAGAATCTTCGCAGCCTGCTCTTCGAGCGAGAAGATCGTCACTCGAGTGCCGGTATCCGTCGCTTTACGGACGCCCAGATTGACGAACAGCGCGCCGTCCTGGCGCATCGTTACGACAAATGGATCATCCTGATGCTCGGAGACCGGCTCCGATGGCGCCTTCGGCAGATCGACCTGCACGCCCTGCGTCAGGATCGGCGCGGTCACCATGAAGATCACCAGCAGCACGAGCATCACATCGATATACGGCACGACGTTGATGTCGGACATCGGACGACGCTTTTTCGGACGCTGCTGGCTCATCGCTTCGTATGCACCGCACGATAGAGGATGCTGGTGAATTCTTCGCTGAACGTTTCATAACGCGTCATCAATACTTCAGCACGTGTCGAGAAGCGGTTGTAGCCGATCACCGCCGGTATTGCGGCAAACAGACCCATCGCGGTCGCGATCAGCGCTTCGGATATTCCCGGTGCTACCGACGCGAGGGTTGCCTGCGTCATGTTCGCGAGGCTGCGGAACGAATTCATGATGCCCCACACGGTGCCGAACAACCCGACGTACGGACTCGTCGAACCCACCGTTGCGAGGAACGACAGGTGAGTTTCGAGTTTTTCTTCCTCACGCGCGAGCGCGACTCGAGTCGCGCGCTGCACGCCCTGCATCACGGCTTCGGCATCCGCATCCTGTTCCGACAGCCTGCTGTACTCCTTGAAGCCGGAGACGAACATCGTCTCCATGCCGCTGAGTTCGTGATCGGCTGCCTCGAGTTCGTCGTACAGCTGCCGCAGATCGATGCCCGACCAGAAATATTCTTCGAAATCGTCGATCGATTTCTGCACCCGCTTCAACGCGAACATCCGTTGAAAAATCATCACCCACGACGAGAGCGAGGCGAACAACAGCAATAACAGCACGATCTGCACGAGCACGCTGGCATTGAGCACCAGCGAAAAAATAGACAAGGGTTCGGTCAAGCTTGTGTCCTCTGAATCAGTTTGGGTCGATGTCGAGACTCACCTGAGTCATGTCGACACCGCGCGGTGTCGGCCGGGTGAGCCCGAAGTGGTGATAGGCCTTTTCGGTGACGATACGGCCGCGCGGCGTCCGCATGATAAAGCCCTGCTGAATCAGGAAGGGCTCCAGCACGTCTTCGATGGTGTCGCGCTCCTCGCTGATCGCCGCGGCCAACGAGTCGAGGCCGACGGGCCCACCACCAAATTTATCGAGAATCGTCAGCAGCAGGCGGCGGTCCATTGTGTCGAAGCCTTCCGCATCGACGTTCAGCATATCGAGCGCTTGCTTCGCAACTGTTGCGCTGACGCGTCCGTCACTGCGCACTTCGGCGAAGTCACGCACCCGACGCAGCAGTCGGTTCGCGATACGCGGTGTGCCTCGCGAACGGCCGGCAACCTCGATGGCGCCGTCACGTTCCAAACGAACAGTGAGCTTATCCGCGGAACGCATCGCGATCTGAGTCAGTTCGGGAACGCTGTAGAACTCGAGGCGTTGCACGATGCCGAAGCGATCACGCAATGGCGACGTCAACAACCCTGCGCGCGTCGTGGCACCAACGAGCGTGAAGGGCGGCACGTCGAGTTTGATCGAACGCGCCGCAGGCCCTTCACCGATCATGATATCGATCTGGAAGTCTTCCATCGCCGGATACAGGATCTCTTCAACGACCGGGCTCAGGCGATGGATTTCGTCGATGAATAACACGTCACCCGGATTGAGGTTGGTCAAGATCGCGGCAAGATCGCCGGCTTTTTCCAGTACCGGTCCCGAGGTGGACTTCAGCCCCGCGGACATCTCGTGGGCGATGATGTGCGCCAGCGTGGTTTTGCCGAGACCCGGTGGGCCGAAAATCAACGTGTGATCGAGCGGTTCGCCGCGACGACGCGCCGCCTCGATGAATACCGCCATCTGTTCTTTGACGGCTTCCTGGCCGATATAACCGGCGAGCGATGTGGGTCGCAGCGCCCGATCGATCGAAATTTCATCGCCAGGGTCCCGACCCGATACCAGCCTGTCCGGCTCGATCGTCACACGCGCCCCAACGAACGACCACGGTTGCGTATGTCGATCATGCTTCCTGCACTGCCATACTCTTGAGCGCGCGGCGCACGACATCTTCGGTGGAGTGACCTGGCACGTACGCATTGCCAATTGCACGACTCGCCTCGGCGGGCCTATAACCAAGCTGGATCAGTGCCCGCTCCGCCTCTTCGATTACCTGACGCGTCGTATCGCCGGCCCGCGGACGCGTCTCATCCGGAATCCGCACCAACCGATCGATGCGGTCCTTCAGTTCGACGACGAGCCGCTCGGCGGTTTTGCGACCGACGCCGGGCAGCTTCACCAGCCGCGCCACGTCGGAGTCACGGATACAGCGCGCAAGATCGACGACATCCATGCCGGACAGCAGATTCAGTGCGAGCTTGGGACCCACACCGCTGATCTTGATCAAGGTCCGGAACAGATCACGCTCGCCGACGCTGACGAATCCGAACAGTGAATGCGCATCTTCGCGGATGCTCAGATGGGTGAACAGCACGACGTCCTGACCAACCCGCGGCAGCGTGCTCAACGTATTCGCGGTGACTTCCAGTTCATAGCCGATACCGCCGACATCCACGAGGATGGCGTGTTCGTCCAACGACACTAATTTGCCTCGAATACGTCCGATCATCCTTGTCAGCCGACGCTGCGCGCCCCCTGAGTATTGATGTGACAAATTGCAATGGCAAGCGCATCGGCCGCATCGGCAGACGGTGACGTACGCAGATTCAACAACCGACAAACCATGTGTTGCACCTGAGTCTTGCTCGCGCCGCCCGTGCCCGTTACCGCCTGTTTTACGCGGCGCGCAGCGTACTCCGCAACGGGCAATCCAACCATCACGACCGCCGCCAATGCCGCGCCACGCGCTTGACCGAGCTTCAACGCAGAACTCGCGTTGCGCGCCATGAACACCTGTTCCACTGCGACCCCATCCGGCGAATGCGTCTGGATCAGGGCCGCAATGCCTTCGTAGATCTCGCCGAGTCGAGCCGGAATCTCCGCATGGGTCGTGCGAATGCAGCCACTGGCGACATAGAACGACTTGCCGCCGCGCACCTCGACGACCCCATAACCGGTGATGCGAGATCCCGGATCGATGCCCAAGATGCGAGTCGTGTGTCCGCCCATGCATGCCCTGCTGCCAGCGCCAACGCCGCTTATCGCAGGCGCTGCTTATCGCACGCGAATGTGCAATTCGCGCAATTGATGTTCGTCCACCGGGGTCGGCGCGGCGGTCAACGGACATGCCGCGGTCTGAGTCTTCGGGAACGCGATGACGTCGCGGATCGCACTCGCACCGACCATCAGCATCACGAGTCGGTCGACGCCGAACGCAATACCACCATGCGGCGGACAGCCGTACTTCAATGCGTCGAGCAGAAATCCAAAACGACCTTCCGCTTCCTGACCCAGCTGCAATGTCTCGAATACCGCGCGCTGCATTTCGTTGCGGTGCATCCGTATCGAACCGCCGCCGATTTCATAACCGTTCAGCACGACGTCGTATGCGCGCGCGCGCGCCGCTTCCGGATTTGCGCGCAGCTCTTCGACACTACACGCCGGGCTGGTGAACGGGTGATGCATTGCGTCGAGGCGCCCTTCACGGCCACGCTCGAACATCGGCCAATCAACCACCCAGCACGGCGCCCAGCGATCTTCGATCAAACCGAGATCGACACCGAGTTGATTGCGCAGCGCACCGAGCGCGTCGTTGACGACGTTTGCCTGATCGGCGCCGAAGAACACCACATCGCCGGCAACCGCGCCGCACCGGTCGAGCACCGCTTCGATGACCGGCTCGGGAAGAAACTTCAGAATCGGCGACTGCAGTCCCTGTGCTCCGGTGCCGCGTTCGTTCACCTTTATATAGGCAAGCCCTTTGGCGCCGTAGCGACCGACAAATTCCGCATAACTATCCAGTTCCTTTCTCGACAGGCGCCCTGCACCGGTCGCGCGCAACGCGGCGACGCGGCCCTTCGGATCGTTGGCCGGTGCGTTGAACACTTTGAATTCGACCGAGCGCACCAGATCCGCGACGTCGACCAGCTCCAGCGGATTACGCAGGTCGGGCTTGTCGCTGCCGAAACGACGCATCGCATCGGCGAACTTCAGCACCGGAAAAACCGGCAGTTTTACCTGCAATACCTCGGCGAACAGCTGCTTCAACATGCCTTCGGAAAGACGCATCACGTCGCCTTCGTCGATGAACGACGCTTCGATGTCGATCTGCGTGAACTCGGGCTGACGATCCGCGCGCAGGTCTTCGTCGCGGAAACAGCGTGCGATCTGATAATACTTATCCATCCCCGACATCATCAGCAGCTGTTTGAAGATCTGCGGTGATTGCGGCAGCGCGAAGAACTGGCCCGGGTGCGTGCGGCTTGGTACCAGATAATCGCGCGCGCCTTCCGGCGTCGCACGCGTCAGGATCGGTGTCTCGATCTCGATGTACCCGGCGCCTTCGAGATAACGTCGCACCGCGGAGACGATTGTTGCCCGCATTCGCAAGCGATGCTGCATTTCCGGGCGGCGCAGATCCAGATAGCGGTAGCGCAACCTCACGTCCTCGCCGGCATCGGAGTAGCCGTCGAGTTGAAACGGCGGCGTCAGCGACGTGTTGAGAATTTCGAGCTCGCGACCGAGCACTTCGATCTCGCCAGTCTTCATCTCCGGATTGACGCTACCGGCGGGACGGAGGCGCACGCGGCCGGTGATACGCAGCACAAATTCATTGCGGACTTTGTCCGCAGTCGCAAAGCTCGCTTCGATGTCCGGGTCGTAGACAACCTGGATCAGCCCGCTGCGATCCCGCACGTCGAGAAAAATCACGCCGCCATGGTCACGGCGCCGATGAACCCAGCCACAGATCTCAACTTCGCGATCGACGTGCGATGTGTCGAGATCGCCACAGTAATGACTGCGCATGAATGTGTCCTAGGGGAATGTCGCGCGGGGCGGCAGACTATCACAAGTGCGCACGACCCGCCCCGGTGCGTCCCGCCAATGAATGCATTGGGCAATCGTGGCGGCGCGACGCTCAGCTCTTGCCCGACTTATCACTGCCGCCGGTTGATTTGGACTCGCTCTTCGTCGGGCTCGCGTCGGTGCCTTTTGATGAACCGCTCCTTGCACCGTCGCTGGAACCTTTGTCCGAACCTTTGCCCGGACTTCTATCGGAACTTTTCGGCGGCTCTTTGGCCGCGGTCTTGCCCGCACCGTCCGACGCAGAGGCGCCGCTCGCACCACCGCTTTTGCCCTCACCGGCGCCGCCCGATTTGTTCTCGCTCTTCGTATCACTCTTCGAAGATGTGCTGTCACTAGACGCCGAATCACCGCCCGATTCGCTGCCGCTTGCGACGTTCTTCTTGTCACCTGATTTGAAGTCGGTTTCGTACCAACCGCCACCTTTCAATCGAAACGCGACAGCCGAGATCTTCTTCCTCAGTAGATCTTTATCGCATGCGGGACATCGCGTCAGCGGCGCTTCCGACATTTTCTGAATCGTTTCGAACTCGTGTTCGCAACCTTTGCATTGATACTCGTATATCGGCATTTTCAAAAAAACCTTTCGCTTGCTCCAACTAACAGATCACACGTTTTACCAATGAAAAACCACGTCCGGAGCAGTATCACTCTGCTCACACTCGCGCATGAACGCGGCGTGGGATCTTCGCGCGGCGCCTAGGATAATGAAAAAAGCCCGCAAAAACATTGAAAAAACGCATGTCGTTCCTTGCTAGGCATAATTTAATCAAGTATAAAGCGCGCTCATTGGGGAGCCGATGAACGCTATTTTCTTAGGTCGCCTCATAGTGATGGGTTGGATGTCCGTCGTGCAGTCGTCGCGGTTCGCACAACCCCCGACTTCAATCAGAACAGGGAAATCGAATGGCCAAGAAAAAAGCTCCAGCTAAAAAAGCGCCCGCCAAGAAAAAGGCGGCCGCTCCAAAGAAAAAAGCTCCCGCAAAGCGAAAGGCGATAAAAGCCGCCGCTCGCCGCCCCGCCGCTAAGAAAAACGCTGCAAAAAAAGCCGCCCCGAAAAAGGCATCGGCGTCGTCTAAAGGTCCGGTAACCACAAAAATGACCAAGACTGCGATCTTGAACGAGATCGCAGGCGCCACTGATCTGACGCGCAAGCAAGTCGACGCCGTCATCGAGGAACTCGAGGCGCTGATCAAGCGCCATATCAACAAGAAGGGTGTCGGCGAATTTACCCTGCCGGGTCTGCTGAAAGTGCGCGCGGTCAAACGACCGGCCACGAAGAAGCGCGTCGGCCGCAATCCGGCTACCGGCGCGGAGATCATGATTCCGGCGAAACCGGCATCGATTCGTGTGCGCGTCGCTGCACTGAAGCGCCTTAAAGAAATGGTCGGCTAAACATCGACTCGATTTGATTTGATCTTAAGGGCCGGCAGACGGCCCTTTTTTTTGCCTCACGATTTCGTGCTCGTGTGCGGCGGTGATATTTTGATCGTTGAGCGCGTACTGGGGAAACCCCCGCAGACTCATTAGAATGCCGGCCAGCCGACTCAGGACCCCTCGACAAATGCGCTCCACCCAGATCCTGATCCCCACACTGAAAGAAACCCCGGCAGATGCCGACATTCCCAGCCACCGCTTCATGCTCAGGGCGGGCCTGGTCCGACGCCTTGCTGCAGGTATCTACACCTGGTTGCCGTTGGGGTTGCGGGTACTGCGCAAAGTCGAAGCCATTGTCCGCGACGAACTCGATCGCAGCGGCGCGCAGGAAGTGCTGATGCCGTTCGTGCAGCCTGCCGAACTCTGGCAGGAGTCGAATCGATGGGACCAGATGGGACCTGAAATGCTGCGTCTGAAGGATCGGCATCAACGCGACTTCTGCCTCGGCCCGACGCACGAAGAGGTCATCACCGACATCGTTCGACGCGAAGTTCAAAGCTATAAACAGCTGCCGTGCAATCTGTATCAGATCAATCTCAAATTCCGCGACGAGATCCGGCCTCGTTTCGGGGTGATGCGCGCGCGTGAATTTCTGATGAAGGACGGCTATTCATTTCACATCGACGAGGCGTCGTTCGAAGCCACCTACGCGGAAATGTTTGCCTGCTACGGTCGCATCCTGACGCGCATGCAGCTCGACTTTCGGGCGGTACTTGCCGACACCGGCAATATCGGCGGCAGCACTTCGCATGAGTTTCAGGTGCTCGCAACCACCGGCGAAGATCGAATCGCGTTCAGCGACGCGAGCGACTACGCAGCCAACGTCGAAAAGGCCGAAGCGCTGACGCCGGCGGACAATGCAGCGAAGCCCTCGGCAACACTCGAGAAGATCGCCACGCCCGGGCAGCACACGATCGAGCAGGTCACCGCGTTCTTCAATGTAACGCCCGCCGAAACGCTGAAGACGCTGATCGTTGCGGGTACCGGCGGCCTGGTCGCGCTGGTGGTACGCGGTGATCACGAGCTGAATGAAATCAAGGCGCAAAGGCTTCCCGGTGTTGCAGCCCCTCTGACGTTCGCCACCGAACCCATGATTCGCTCTGCGCTTGCGTGTGGTGTCGGCTCGTTGGGACCGATCGGCCTGTCGCTGCCGATGTACGTCGATCGTAGCGCACGTGCGGCGAACGATTTCATCTGCGGCGCCAACACCGACGGTTTCCACTATCGCGGCGTGAACTGGGATCGGGATGTCACCGTGGCGAACGAACGTGTAGTCGATCTGCGCAACGTCGTGGAGGGCGATCCGTCTCCCGACGGCAAAGGCCGACTCTCGATCACCCGCGGAATCGAGGTCGGGCACATCTTTCAGTTGGGGCGCAAATACAGCGAGTCCCTCGGCGCAAACGTGCTCGATCAGGACGGAGCGACCAAGACGCTGATCATGGGTTGTTATGGAATGGGCATCACACGTCTCGTTGGCGCGATCATCGAGCAATGCCACGACGAGAACGGCATCATCTGGCCGCAGCCCGTTGCCCCGTTCGCCGTGCACATCGTCGCGCTGAACTACACCAAATCCGAAACCGTCCGGGCGACCGCGGACCGACTTCATCAGGAGTTTGTGACCATCGGCGTTGAAACACTGCTGGACGACCGCGACGAACGCCCCGGCGTCAAATTCGCCGACGCGGATCTGATCGGTATACCGCATCGCATCGTGATCGGTGAACGGAATCTCAAAGCGGGTCAGGTCGAGTATCGAACGCGACGGTCCGCTGATACCCTCACTGTCACCGTCGACACCGTGACGGCCCACGTGAGGGCCGCCCTTGCTGGATGATTGACTGCATCGCAACGTCCACAAACAAAACACTGCGCCGGTCGCCCGGGTCGTTGTGGCGCGACGCAGGTCGGTTGGGTATCGGTATCGTCGCACTGCTGCTGGCGCCAACGGCGCTGAACGCGGCGACGCAGCCGCAAAAGCCACAGCCACAGCAGCAACAACAACCGATCGATCCCGACGTCATCGATGCGCTTGCCCGCAGCATGTCTGTCGAAGTCGATCAGAACGATCATTTCGATGCTCAGGTCTGGTTGCTGAGCTCGGTGCCGAAACTCGCGCGTTATGTGGCAGATGGCCAAGAGCGGGAACTGATCCTGCGCTGCGTCTATCGCGAAGCAAACCGCCATCAGTTAGATCCCGATCTGCTGCTCGCAGTGATGCAGGTCGAAAGTCGATTCGATCGTTTCGCAGTATCGAGCGCGGGCGCGCAAGGTCTGATGCAAGTCATGCCATTCTGGCGCAACGAGATCGGCCGGCCGCAGGACAACCTGACGCAGATCGAGACCAATGTTCGTTATGGCACCGCGATCCTGTCGCACTATCTGGGCAAGGCGCGCGGCGATCTGATCGATGCGCTGGCACGCTACAACGGCAGTCGCGGTCGGCTCAACTATCCGGAACTGGTCGTGTACGCATACCGCTCACGCTGGCAGACGCAGACGACTGACGACCTGCCAAAGCTGCGGGCGGGCTGTATCGCTTACGGACTCACGGCCTGCGGCCCGATCACAACGGGGCACTGACTCCCAAAACCGCTGCGATCGATCCTTCTGTCTGCGGCCCGACCAGAGTGGCCACGACCGATCCGTGCGGGTCGATCACCACCGTCGTCGGCAGCACGGCGGGAAGGTCATAACCAAAGCGGGACCGCGGATCCTTGGACACTACCGGAAACTCGATGCTCATACGCTGCATCAGTTGACGCAGCGGTTCGCCTTCGATGCCATCGAAGTTCACGCCGATGACCAGCGCGTCATGGCCAGCCTCGGTGCGGTGCAGCGCATTGAGTTGTGGAATTTCATACCGACACGGGGCGCACCACTCGGCCCAGTAGTTGATGACAACCCAACGACCGCGCCAATCCGAATATCGTCCCGGCCCACCGTCGGCATACCGGAATTCGACCGGCTGGCAACCGCCGAGCGCAACGAGAATTACGATCACGACTCGGATCATCCGCGCGACTCAGTCACCGGATCTTCAACTATCCAATCGAGATCGACGGCGAGATGTTCTGCGCCGTATCGTGCGTGATCCATCAGCGGAGCGATCAACCGCGGCAGATCATGAACGTTGGCAAGCCGCTCGAGGTCGAGCCCTCGCGGCAACCGGCGATAGATATCGAGCAGCGTCACGCCGCGCAAATCACGACCCAGCAACACCAGATCACGCGCTCCGTTCACCAACAACTGCAGCTCCGCCAACACCGAGAGCACCTCGGCGCGCTCCTCACCGGACAACTTCACCGCATTGTTCAGATCGGCGCGGGTAATCGAACGCCCTTGCAGATGCGCGCTCTGCAGAAACGCAAGTACCCTAACGCATTGCACCAGCATCGGTGCACCATCGCTTTCAATATCGTTCCGTTCAAGTCCCAGCGTGCGTACGAGGATTGCCCCGGACAGGATCAAGATCCACACCAGATACAACCAGGTCAGGAATAACGGGACCGCAGCGAAGGTCCCATAGACCAGTTGCATATCCGCGTTCGCCACGAGCGCCGTGAACAGCCGCTTCGCCGCTTCGAAGAACAACATCGTCAGCAACCCACCGGCCAGCGCATGTCTGAGCCGCACGCGACAGTTCGGCACGGCGTAGAACAACACTGTGAATGCGGTCGCGCTCAGCAGCAGCGGCAGATAGCCGAGTAACGTCTGCCGCGCGCCGACGGTGTCGGTATCGGAGATCAACGGCAGCGAAATCAGATACGAGCTGACCAAAAGCCCGGTGACAACCAGCGGCGGTCCACACGTCAGCACTCCCCAATAGACCAGAAAACGCTGCAGACCGCGCCGCGGTTCCGCGACCTGCCAGATTTCGTTGAACGCTTTTTCGATCGTGACCAGCATCATGAACGCGGTGAACACCAACAGCGCTAATCCGGCGACGGTCAATTGGCGTGCCTGATGCGAGAAGTCGTTGAGTCTTTCTTGAACAATCGAGGAGCTTGCGGGCACGAAGTTTTCGAACACGAACTCCTGAATCTGGCGGCCGACGGCGGAGAAGTCCGGGAACATCGACAGTACGGTGTACGAAACGGTCATCAACGGAACGACCGCGAACAACGTCGTATACGTCAACGCCGCCGCGCTGCTCAACAGTCCGTGCGCACCAAACTGCGCAACGATCTGACCGAAGAACCGGCGAACCTGAGTGATCGCGTTGGGGAGCATCGAACGAATTGTCCCGATGCGGCTACAATGCCACGGGTGGCGGCATTATAGGGTTACGTGCCGATGAGCGAGATCACGATTTATCACAATCCGCGCTGCTCCAAGTCGCGGCAGACGCTCGCGTTGTTGACCAGCCGCGGGCTGTCGCCGCGCGTTGTGCACTACCTTGACGCTCCGCCTGCACCGGCGACACTCGCGCGACTGCTGAAACTGCTCGCGATGCGGCCGCGTGAGTTGCTGCGCACGCGCGAAACGGTCTATGCGGAGCTCGCTCTCGAAGATCCGCAATTGACCGATGACGAACTGATTGCCGCGATGGTGAGCCACCCGGTGCTGATCGAACGACCGATCGTCGAAGCCAACGGCAGCGCGGTACTCGGCCGCCCGCCGGAAAACGTCCTCCGGATCATCTGATTGTCAACGCAAGGGTCGGCTCCGTGTCTGAGCACATTCTGATTCTGTTCTACAGCCGGCAAGGTTCGACCGCGGCGCTGGCCGATTACATCGCAAGCGGTGTCGCGGCACACGGACGTTTCGAGCCCCGCCTGCGCACTGTGCCGCCGGTAGCATCGACAACGGAGCGGACCACCCCTCCACTGCCACCGGAAGGCGCGGTGTACTGCACCAAGGCGGACCTCGCCGACTGTCGCGCGCTGGCACTCGGCAGCCCGACGCGATTCGGCAACATGGCCGCGCCGATGAAGCACTTCCTCGATGGCACAGGCGATCTCTGGCTCAGCGGCGCACTCACCGGCAAGCCGGCTGCCGTATTTACGTCCACCGGAAGCCATCACGGCGGCCAGGAGACAACATTGCTAACGATGATGCTGCCGCTGCTGCACCACGGAATGCTGCTGGTCGGATTGCCTTATACCGAGCCCGGACTGAACTCGACAACGCGCGGCGGCACGCCCTATGGCGCGTCGCACGTTTCGGGCAGCCAGGGTGACCCGACATTAGACCCCACCGAGCGTGATCTGGCGCGCGCCTTGGGACTTCGGTTGGCGCAGATCACCGACCGGCTGTTTGTGCGTCCATGAATCTGCCGGTCGCGCTACGTTTTACTCTACTGCTGTGGATCGGTTGCCTGTTCGCCCTGCTCGGCATGCAGCGTTTTTTTGTCGATCCCCTTCCGTCGCTGCTGGCAACCGTTGCAGTCTTCATCGCCCAGGTGGCACCACTGCTGCTCGTGACGCCCGCCGCGTTGCGAACGGGCTCGCGCGGTCCATTGTGGGTGTGCCTGGCGATGCTGCTGTACTTTGTCCACGGCGTCTGGCTGTGGTCGACACCCGCCACGCGACTGTTTGGCAGCCTGGAGTTGATCTTCAGTGTCGGTGCGTTCGTCACCAGTTGGCTTCTGCTACGGGTGATCCCGCGAGATTCCGCCGAAGTGCGCTGACCAAAGTCGTGCGCGGGGCGGCGCTGAACGCTAATCCATGATGCGCTGCGCGCGCAGAATTCCTTCGATCTCCGCGAGAATCAGCGGATCATCGATGGTCGATGGAATGCTGAACGGGCGCTTGTCGACCATCTTGCGCAGCACCTGGCGAAGAATCTTTCCAGAACGCGTTTTCGGCAATCGCTTCACGACGACCGCTCGCTTGAAGTTCGCGAATGCACCGATCGCTTGGCGAACCATCGTGACCAGCTCCGCCTGCAGCGTCGCGGCATCGATATTCACGCCGTCTTTCAACAGCAGCAGCCCCAACGGGACCTGCCCTCGATCTGCATCCTCGATGCCAATCACCGCGCACTCGGCAATCGCCGGGTGTGATGCAACCACTTCCTCCATCGCGCCGGTCGACAAGCGATGGCCGGCGACGTTGATGACGTCGTCGATACGACCCATCACGTAGAGATAACCGTCGGCATCGAAGTAACCGCCATCACCGGTCAGGTAAAACCCAGGAAAGCGCGACCAGTAGGATTCGACGTAACGTTCGTGGTCACCCCACACCGTCGGCAACGCGCCGGGCGGCAACGGCGCCCTGACGACGACGTTACCTTCGACATTCGGGCCCACCGGGGCGCCGTCGTCGTCGAGAATGCGCAGATCGTAGCCGGGCACCGGTAGCGTGGGTGATCCGGGCTTGGTCTCCTTCAGTTCGATCCCGGCCATGTTGGCGCACATCGGCCAGCCGGTTTCGGTCTGCCACCAGTGATCGATCACCGGAATAGGCAGCATGTTGTTCAGCCAGTGGTACGTGGGTGGATCGAGTCGTTCACCGGCAACGAACAGATATTGCAGACTCGAAATGTCGTAAGCCGCTTTGAGGCGCGCGTCTGGATCTTCTTTTTTGATCGCGCGAAATGCGGTGGGCGCGACGAAGAACGTCTTCACGCGATGCTCCGCGATGACCCGCCAGAACGCACCCGCGTCCGGGGTGCGCACCGGTTTGCCCTCATAAAGAATCGTCGTGCAGCCGCGAATCAGCGGACCGTAGACGATGTATGAATGACCGACTACCCAGCCGACATCGGATGCGGCCCAGAACACGTCACCCACGTCGACGCCGTAAACCGCCTGCATGCTGTAGTTCAGCGCAACCGCGTGGCCGCCGTTGTCTCGCACGACGCCCTTCGGTTTGCCCGTTGTCCCGGACGTATACAGGATATAGAGCGGGTCGGTCGCATCGACCGGCACGACTTCAGCGGGTGTCGCCGCCGCTTCCCACGTCGCCCAGTCGAGATCTTGCGCCGGATCCAGTGTCACCTCGACCTGCGGCCGCGCCAGAATGACGCATGCCGTAGGCTTGTGCCGCGCCAGTCGGATGGCCTCATCCAGCAAGGGCTTGTACGGAATGACCGTCGCGACTTCGATGCCGCAAGTTGCGGACAGGATGACCTTGGGTGTCGCGTCATCGATACGCACCGCGAGTTCGGGAGCAGCGAACCCGCCGAACACCACCGAATGCACGGCGCCAATGCGCGCACATGCGAGCATCGCAACCGCCGCCTCGGGCACCATCGGCATGTAGATAATGACGCGATCACCCTTGCCCACATTCAGCGCAGTCAGACCGCCGGCAACACGCGCGACCCAGTCGCGCAGCTCAGTAAAACTGTATCGGCGAACGGTGTCCGTCACAGGGGAGTCGTAAATCAGCGCGGTCTGATCCCCACGACCCATTGCGACGTGACGATCGAGTGCAAGCCAGCAGGTGTTGAGTTTGCCACCACGAAACCAACGCCAGACCCCGTTGGCGTCCTGATCGAGGATGGTCTGCGGAAAATCGAACCACTCGATCGCACGAGCCTTCTGGCGCCAGAAGCCCTCGGGATCATCGATCGAGCGACGATATTCGGTCGTGTAGTTCATGGTCCCTTGCGGCGTCACCGACGCAAGGCGCTCGCCAGAATCAGCCGCGCCGGGGTCGGCTCTTCATCAGCTTCTGCAGATCTGCATTCGAAGGTTTTGATTTCATCAGCTGTTTGTATGAAGCCGACTTCGAGCTGATTTTTTTGTGCTTGGCGTAGAACTCGACCGCTTTGCTCCACGCACCGTTCAATCCATGAAGATTGATCGACACAGTGGTGTTGACGATCTTGGCGTCCAGCGTCGACATGATGCCGATCTGAAATACCGGCGTCTTCGTGCCGCTCTTTTCGGTCTTCATGCGAAAAAGAATGCCGCGCACGCGGCCTTTGTCGTCGACATAGACCTCACGCGCTGCTTTTTCCTTCGCACCTTGCTGGCTGCGCGAAAGTTCGGTGTCACGCGCATCGGCTTGCTTCTTGATCGACGCGCGCTTCGTGCCGCGGATGCGCTTACCGTCCGCCTTCAGCGAGAAGTACTCCTGGTACGTCTTGCCATTGATCTGGCGGCGGACGCGATAGCCGTGAAACCGCGGGGTATCCAGTAATTCGACACTCATTGTTTTACCTCATTATGTTCGTGGGTCCGCCAAAACTACGCTGCCGGAACTATGCCTGACGCCTGCAGCGACTTAATTTCCTGTGCGGAGAATCCGCAATCCTTCAACACCGTGTCGGAGTCCTCGCCGGGACGTCGCGCTCCATGAGAAATCTCGGGTTTGGTGCGACTGAACCGCGGCGCCGGCGCCGGTTGCACCACGCCATCGACACTGACAAAACTATTTCGGGCGCGATTGTGGGGATGATCGGGCGCCTCGAAGATCGACAGCACCGGCGCGAAGCAAACGTCGGTGCCTTCCATGATCTCGCACCATTGCGCTTGCGTCTTTGTCTTGAAGACCTGCGTCAGTTCTTCTTTGAGGGCGGGCCACTGTTTGGCATCCATCTGCGGTTTGAACCGCACCGAGTCCAGCCCCGCTTTTTCGAGCAGCAGTGCATAAAACTGTGGTTCGATGGAGCCGATACACACGTATCGCCCATCGCTGGTTTCGTACGTATCGTAAAAGTGTGCCCCGCCATCGAGCAGGTTTGTGCCGCGTTTCTCGGAGAAGCCGCCGTTCGCCCGGAACGTGAAGAACATCGCCATCAGTGCAGCCGCACCGTCCACCATCGCAGCATCAATCACCTGTCCCTTGCCGGAACGTTGTGCCTCGAGCAGGCCGCACACCATACCAAACGCCAACAACATTCCACCGCCGCCAAAGTCGCCAACGAGGTTGAGCGGTGGCACCGGCTTGCTGCCTGGACGGCCAATCGCGTGCAGCGCGCCGGACAGGCCGATGTAATTGATATCGTGGCCGGCAGCTTGCGCCATTGGGCCATCCTGACCCCAGCCCGTCATACGGCCATAGACCAATTTGCCGTTGCGTCCCATACAGGCTTCGGGGCCGAGGCCGAGCCGCTCGGTTACGCCCGGGCGAAAGCCCTCGAAGAGACCGGATGAGGATTCGCACAAGCGCAACACGACCTCGACACCTTCGGGCTTCTTCAGATCGACCGCGATCGAACGACGATTGCGCGCGAGTACATCCTTCGGTCGGCTCGATCCGCCCGACAGCCGATCGACACGAATCACTTCGGCACCCATGTCGGACAACATCATGCCGCAGAACGGACCCGGCCCGATGCCGGCGAGCTCGATGATTCGCAAGCCGTTCAGCGGTCCCACATGACTCTCCTTTGAAAAATACCCAACACTTCGTAGTTTACCCCTTTTGCGGCTTAAGGGAACTGTCTGTAAACGCAGCATGGCGATTGCGAGCGGTAAATATCAGCACATTGATGACATGCACCGAATCAGCGAGTTAGCCGCGACAGTTCAATCGCGTCAGCGATCATCGACGAGACGCCACTTCCGAAAGTAGCTGCGCTTCGCCAGCCGTATCGGTTGTAGCGAGCTGAATCTGCGCGTACTCGCGGTAGAGCGGACTCGTGCCGAGCAACTCATGATGAGAACCTTCGGCGACGACACGGCCACCATCGAGGACGACGATGCGATCCGCCTCGATCACTGTCGACAGTCGATGCGCGATGATCAACACGGTCGTGCTACCGCGCAGTGCTCGCACGGTCGCACGAATGGCCTCCTCGCTCTGCGCATCGAGCGCACTCGTGGCCTCGTCGAGCAACAACAGCCGCGGCTGCTTGATCAGCGCGCGCGCGATCGCCAGACGCTGACGCTGACCACCGGACAAGCCTACGCCGCCCTCACCCACGCGCGTCGCGAGTCGGTCGGGGAATCCTTCGACGAACCTCAGCGCTCCGGCCGCCGCCAGTGCCGCGCGCACCGTCGCTTCATCGGCGCCGGGTTCACCGTAACGCAGATTGTCGAGCACACTGCCGGCAAACAGCACAGGGTCCTGGGGAACGAGGCCGATCTGGTGCCGCAGATCGCGCAACGAGCAGCTGCGCATATCGATCCCGTCGATCAGCACCCGTCCGGCAGCGGGGTCGTAGAAGCGTTGTGCCAGGTCGAAAAGGGTCGTCTTGCCTGCACCGGATGGACCTACCAGCGCGATGGTCGCGCCCGCGTCGACACTGAACGTAACCTTGTTCAGCACTTGCGCCGAATCCCGCATCGGGTAAACGAAATCGACACCCTCGAACTCGAGCGAAGCCGGACCACGCGCTTGCAGCGGCACCGGGTCGACGGGTTCAAGCAGTGGACTGGTAGCCCCGAGCAACTCCACCAGCCGTTCAGTCGCACCGGCGGCACGCTGCAGGTCGCTGACAACTTCACTGATGGACCCTACGGATCCCGCCACGATAAAGGCATAGAAGATGAACGCCGCGAGTTCGCCCGCCGAGGTTCGTCCGGCGATGACGTCCTGCCCGCCGATCCACAACATCATTGCGATGGCGCTGAGCACCAGTAGCATGACCAACGCAATCAGCCAGGCGCGCTGCCGGATGCGGGCAACCGATACTGCGAAAGCACTTTCTACATGCGCGCCAAAAGCTTCGATGTCGCGCTCCTGGTGATTGAACGCCTGCACGATCTTGATGTGGCGGAACGCTTCGCCGACGTAACTGCCTACACGCGCAAGTTCGTCCTGGCTCGTTCGCGACAGCGTCCGGACACGTCGGCCGAACAAGACGATCGGGGCGACCACGACCGGCGCAGTCGCCAACACGATCAGCGACAGCTTCGGGTTGCTGGCCACCAGCAGCACAACGCCGCCGACGAACATCAACAGATTGCGCAGCGCGATCGAAACCGACGAACCGATCACGGTCTGCAGCAGCGTAGTGTCGGTCGTCACCCGCGATTGAATTTCCGTCGGCAGATTCTCTTCGAAGAATCCTGGATGCAGGTGCACGAGGTGATCGAATACCGCTCGACGCAGATCCGCGCTGACGCGCTCGCCGATCCACGAAACGAGATAGAAGCGCGCGTACGTGCCCAGGGTCAGCAGTGCGACCAGCAGCCCGAAGATGCCGAGCGATTCACCCAACAGCCCCGGTGCGCTGCTGGTGAATCCGGCATCAATCACCAGGCGCACACCCTGACCGATCGACAGTGTGACGCCTGCGGTCACCACCAGCGCCAGCGATGCGCCGACGACGTACCAGCGATACGGCGCGAGATAACGCAACGCCGCGGTCAAACTACCGATCTTGCGGCTCGATGCGCGATCTTCGATGACGTCCAATGCCAACTCATGCCGTCAAATGGTCGCGCATTATGAGATCCACGCCCCGCTTGCGGTAGCGATTCCCGGGGACGGTGCAGACATTAACTGCAGGATTGCATTCACGTGGGCCAGCTGCTGAACTGGCGCGCATCAAGCAAACGCCGCAACGGAGGACTCCGATGGCGCTCGAGCGCATCGAACTGGAGACCGGATCGCGTCCGGACACGGCCGTGATCTGGCTGCATGGGCTCGGCGCCGACGGGCACGACTTCGAGCCGATCGTGCCTGAACTGCAGTTGCCGACGAGCACGTCGGTACGCTTCATCTTTCCGCACGCGCCGATGCGTCCGGTGACGATCAACGGCGGCGCAAAAATGCGCGCGTGGTACGACATCGATCCACGCGCGCCCCTTGCGGGCGAAGCCGATATCCAAGCTTCGGCCGCAGGCATCGAGGAAATCATTGACGAGGAGCTCAACCGCGGTATCAAAACCCGACGTATCGTGCTTGCAGGGTTTTCTCAAGGCGGTGTAATCGCGCTGCACCTGGGTTTACGCTATCGCGAACCACTCGCCGGGATCATGGCGCTGTCCACCTACCTGCACGACCCGGAGCACCTGATCGACGGAATTTCGCTCGACAACGCAGGCATACCCATCTTCATGGCACATGGGCTAATGGATCCGATGATTCCGATCACGCGGGCGATCACGTCGCGCGAAGCGCTGCGTGCGCTCGACTATCCGATTGAGTGGCACGAGTACGCGATGGGCCATTCGGTGTGTCTCGAAGAGATCAACGACATCGGACGCTGGCTGACGACCCGGATCGCGAGCTGATCCCGACATGCGGAACCCTTCGGCTCGCAATACGACCACTGCAGGCACCGCAAAATGAATACGCTCGAACTCTACGGCTACGCAGCAGCGACAGTACTGACGACCGTGACCGCGTTGTGGATCGTAAGCGTCGCCATTCGTGACGCGAGCATCATCGACGTGTTCTGGGGACCGTTGTTCGTCGCGATTGCGTGGGTGCTGTTCGCGATCAATCTTGATGCCGTCGGCATCAAACACCTCGTTGTACTGTTTCTGGTGACCGCCTGGGGGCTACGACTCGCGTTTCACCTGGCCGCGCGCAACCTAGGCATGGGCGAGGACACCCGTTACCGGCTCTGGCGTCAGCACGGCGGCGACAATTGGTGGCTCAAGAGTTTTTATCGCGTTTATCTGCTGCAGGGCGGAATCGCATTGGTCGTCGCAACGCCGATCGTCGCTGCGTTTCGTGTCGCCGACGCCCCGTTTGTCATCAACTGGATTGGCCTGCCGATCTGGGCCATTGGCTTTGCCATCGAAGCGAGCGCCGACATCCAACTGATTCGATTCATGCAGCGTCCCGACAGCAAGGGTCAAGTGATGCAACAAGGTCTGTGGGCATACAGCCGCCACCCGAACTATTTTGGCGACGCATTGCAGTGGTGGGGACTGGGTGTCTTGGTATTCACCGGGATCACCTGGTGGTCGTTGATCGGACCGCTCGCTATGACGTTGGTGTTTTTGAATCTCTCCAACGAAGTCATTGAGCGGGGGCTGCTGAAGCGGCGACCGGGTTATGCCGACTATGTCGCGCGGACCAACGCTTTCTTCCCGGGTGCGCCGACGTCAGATGCTAACGACACGACCCGGTAGTCGCGTACAATCCGCCGCAACGCAGGCATGGCTTCGATGAACCGGCGCTGCAGCCGAGGATGAAGGGATCCGTTATGGACAGCACACTTCCCGACAATCCGGATCTGGCCTGGGATATCGGTGAAGGGATCGACCGCGAGCGTGCGATCGATTTCATCATGCAGTTCGAGACGACACTCTGCGTCTATTCTGCATCGGTCGAAAAGTTGTACAGCAACTACAACATCTTTTTCCCGCGCGAATACCATCGCAAGATGGTGATCCTGCCAGACCCGGCCGCATTCCATGACACGTTCAGCGGTGTCGTCGACAGCGCCGTGACCATGACGGGGCTGTACATCATTCCGGGTGAACTCATCGATGAAAAAGGCCTCTATCTCGCCAACGTCAAAAAGGACCGCAGCCTCGGCGAGCGACGGATTCCATTCGAAAAAGGTGTGCGGACGCTGATGCGCAACCGCCCCGCCCATGATCCGTTCCTGCCCGTGCTGGCAAAGGGTGACCTGCGCGGATTTGAAGAATCCTGGCCGGTGCTTCACCTGCATCGGGTCAAACTGGACGGACTCGCCGAACGTTCCGAACTCGATCGAACCAATATCCGCAACGCTGTCGTGGAAAAGCTGGAAAGCCTGTTCATCAGCCAGCAAAAATATCTGTCCCAGTGAATCATTCGACGCGCGCATACGGCGCGACTGTTGCGACGGTGCTCTTACTCGCAACACTCGGGTTGTCCTGGTGGGGCGCTTTGGATCGAGCCGCATCGCAGCACACCCATGCCGCACTACAGCGCGCGCTCATCACGTTTGCGCTAACGCGAACGCTCAACGGCGTGATCTCAGTCGCCCAAGGCACGGAACTCGCGTTCCAACCCGCCGGTGTCGGCGTGGTCGTGTCGGCCGGCGAGATCCTCGATCCGCTGAACGACCTCGTCGAGCAGTTCTCGTGGTTGACGCTGGCGGCCGCAACGTCGCTCGGCATCCAGATCATGCTCGGTGAAATGTTCGCGACCCAGGTCGTCAACGTGGTGCTGTCGATTGCGATCGCCGCAAGCATTTTTGCGTTGTGGTGGCGCGGGGATCGCCGCGCGACGCTGCGCATCATCGTGCTGCGGCTGACGGCCACCTTCATCTTCATACGCTTCGCGATCGTGCTCGCGACGCTCGGCACTGCGCTCGTCAACGAATACTTCCTCACCCAACGTGAAGCAGCCGCCGTCGATTTTCTGTCGCAGACGCAAGCCAGGATGGAGTCGCCGAAAGACGTGCCGCTGGCGCCGGCAACGCCCGCGGATTCGGTGCTCGAAAAACTGAACAAGTTCATCGACGATCAGCGGCAGGCGCTCGATGTCGAGAACCGCCTGACGCGACTGCAATTCGAGGTCGAAGCTGCGGTGGAACAAGTCGTCAATCTGATCGTCGTATATCTGATTGAGACGTTGCTGTTGCCCCTCGGCTTTCTTGTTGTCGCGTGGGGCTTGGTAAAACAGGCCTGGCGCCGCATCACCTGACGAGTACCGCCGAGGCCCGTTCGAGGTCTTGGGGTCACCGGGCTGATTTGTGGCGTTTTCCGCGCTCCTTTCCGGTACCTGCGTGAGTGGCTAACATACGCCGTTTTATTGCGGGCACTGTTCAGGTGGGAAGCGCGTGGTGAAACAAGTCTTCATTGACGGCCAGGCCGGCACGACCGGCCTGGAGATTGCCGCTCGGCTGCGAGCACGGCACGACATCGGGTTGCTCGAAATCGATGACGAGCAACGAAAAGACCCGGCCCGCCGCAAAGCCTATCTGCAGCAGGCGGACATCGTAGTGCTGTGTCTGCCGGACACCGCCGCCCGCGAAGCGGTCGAACTGCTCGACCAAGGCACTGCACGCGTGCTCGATGCCAGCACCGCGCATCGCATCGCACCCGGCTGGGTTTACGGCCTGCCGGAACTCAATCCCGCGCAACGCAATTCGATCCGCACCGCGCGGCGCGTCTCGGTGCCGGGCTGTTATCCGACCGGCTTCATATTGAGCGTGCGGCCGTTGATCGATGCCGGCCTGCTCCGCTCAACGCAGCCGCTGTCGGTGCACGCGGTATCGGGCTATTCCGGCGGCGGCCGCGCCATGATCCAACAGTATCGGCAAGCGGAACTGCGCGGACTCGCGGGCGTGATACCGCCACAGACGTACGGCCTGACTCTGCTGCACAAACACGTTCCTGAAATGCAGTGTTTTTCGGGCAGTGCGGTGCGGCCGCTGTTCACACCCGTTGTTGGGCACTACTACAAAGGAATGCTGGTCCATGTGCCGCTGGCAAACGAATGGCTCAACGGAGCCGGTCCGGCAGAGGTTCACGCGGCATTGAGCGCACGCTACGCACACGAAGCGTGCATAAACGTTCTACCCCTGGGCGCACCCGCGGCGCTCGATACCGGTTTTCTGTCGCCGATCGGTGCCAACGACACCAATCGGGTCGATCTGATGGTGTTCGGCAACGAAACGCACACGCTGCTGGTCAGCCGCTACGACAACCTCGGTAAGGGGGCGTCGGGAGCGGCGATCCAGAACCTGAATCTGCTGCTGGGTATCGATGAGCTGCATGGACTCTCGATATGACAGACGCTCTGCACGAGCCGTTGGCGCAACGGACCACAGAAATATTGCGGGCGCGCTCCCGCGAGCTCACCGCGCGGCTGGATCAATTGCGCGCTGAAGGCCTCGCGCTCGATCTGACACGCGGCAAACCGGCAGCGGACCAACTCGCACTGTCGAACGCGCTCGATGGGATTTTGCACGGGGACTATCGGCTCAAAGACGGCACGGATGCGCGCAACTACGGCGGGCTGCTCGGCATCCCCGAAGCCCGCGCGTTCGGTGCATCGATCCTCGACACGACACCGGACCGTGTCATCGCGGGCGGGAACTCGAGCCTCAGCCTCATGCATCTGGTGGTAGATACGGCGCTGCGGATCGGTTTGTGGGGCGCTGGCAGCGCGTGGCAGACTGACGTCGAAGCCGCCGGCACGCGCATCAAATTTTTATGCCCCGTACCGGGCTATGACCGGCACTTCACGATTTGCGAATCCCTCGATATCGAAATGATTCCGGTACCCATGACCGAGCACGGCCCGGACATGGATCGTGTGGAATCGCTCGTGTCTGCGGATCCGTTCATTAAAGGCATCTGGTGTGTCCCGAAGTACTCGAATCCCACCGGCTGCATCTATTCCGACACGGTCACGCAGCGCCTCGCACGCTTGCCGACGCGCGCCGGCAAGCATTTCCTCGTGCTCTGGGACAATGCCTACGCGGTCCACGACTTCGAATCCCCCACTCCACGCCTCACCAGCCTGGCTCCGTTGCTCGCCGCCGCCGGTACCGAGGATCACGCGGTGCAGTTCACATCGACATCGAAGATCACCTTTGCCGGCGCCGGTGTCGCGTTCCTCGCGGGCTCACCGCTGATCGTCAAGTCACTCGAAAAACACCTGAGCGCGATTACCATCGGCCCCGACAAAGTGAATCAGCTGCGCCACGTGCGTTTTCTCGAAGGTCGGCTGACGGCCCACATGCAACAGCACGCCGCCCTGATCCGACCCAAGTTCCAGGCGGTGCTGGAACGCCTCGAATACGCGTTCACCGGACTCGGCGTGGCAACCTGGACTAAACCCGCGGGCGGTTACTTCATCTCGTTCAATACGCTCCCCGGCATCGCCAAACGCGTGGTCGCGCGAGCGCGTGCAGTCGGCGTGACATTGACCCCCGCCGGGGCCACCTTCCCTTACGGCAAAGATCCGGATGATCGCAATATCCGCATCGCGCCGACCTTTCCGCGCCTCGAGGATGTCGAGGCTGCAACCGATGTATTCACACTCTGCGTGGAACTCGAGAGCATCGAGCAGATACTTGCGCGGCGCGCCGCCTCATGACCACACGGAGTACCCATTGACCGATTCACGCTGGACCCTCGATCAGTTCCCGGTTCCCGAGGTCGACGATCGCGACCGCTTCCACGATTTCGCATTGCCATTGCCGATCGTGCATGGCATCGCCGATCTCGGCTTCGAGTACTGCACCCCGATCCAAAGCGAAGTGTTGCCGTATAGCCTCGCCGACTATGACGTCACCGGTCAGGCACAAACCGGCACCGGTAAAACCGCCGCGTTCCTGATCACGATTCTTGCGCACCAATGGGAGCGGCCGAAGTCACCCGCCAATCCCCCCGGCACACCGCGTGCACTGGTGCTCGCACCAACGCGTGAACTCGCAATTCAGATCGAGCAGGACGCGCGCGATCACGCCAAGTACCTCGACACGGTCGTGGTCAGCGTTGTCGGCGGCATGGACTTCGACCGACAGCGGCGGCAACTCACCGAAGGGCCGGTCGATATTCTTGTTGCGACGCCCGGTCGACTGCTCGATTTTATCAACCGTCGGGTGATCGATCTGGGGCGCGTCGAAGTGCTGGTGATCGATGAAGCCGACCGGATGCTCGACATGGGATTTATTCCGGACGTGCGTCGAATCGTCTACAAGACGCCGCACAAGCGGCAACGCCAGACCCTGTTCTTCAGCGCAACGTTCAACGACGACGTCATGCGGCTCGCAGCGTCCTGGACGCTGGATCCGATCCACGTCGCGATCGAACCGGAAAATATCGCGGTTGATTCGGTCGAGCAGAAGTTCTGGCTCGTATCGGCCGAGAACAAAGGCAAGTTGCTCGCCGAGATGGTCGAGGCCAAGGCTTTGTCACGCGTCATGGTATTTGCGAACCGGCGCGACTCGACGCGCAACCTGCACGAATATCTGCGCAAGAAGAACGTCTCCTGCGAGATGCTCTCGGGCGAGGTGCCTCAGCGTAAGCGGCTGACGACGCTCGATCGATTCAAACAAGGCAAGATCCGCGTGCTCGTCGCAACCGACGTGGCCGGCCGCGGCATCCACGTCGACGATGTGACGCATGTCATCAACTTCGACCTGCCGGAGGATCCCGAAGATTACGTTCACCGGATCGGTCGGACCGGTCGCGCCGGCGCCAGCGGCATATCGATCAGCCTGATATCGGAAGACGACGCGTTCAATCTGCCCGCGCTCGAGGAATTCCTCGGCCACCCCGTCGTCTGCACTCAACCCGAGTTATAGCCGACCAATGACACGACGCAGCCAGCACCCTATGAAGTGGCGTGGCTGGCTGCTGCTCATGCTGAGTCTGTGCGGCTCGATCTCTGCCGCGGCCGAGTCGCCCGCATTCGACTTCTACATCGACGGCGACGCCCGGCTGAACATTTTCGACATGCTCGGCGAGCGCGACTGGCAGCGCGGCTCCGCCGCGCCAAGTTTCGGCTTTCGCGACGACACGGTATGGCTGCGCGCCGAGGTGCCGAACACTCCGGCCGACCTGCTCGTGATCGACAACGGCTGGCTCGACGACATCGAAATCTATTTTGTTACCGACGAGCGGGTCGTGACGCGATATCACACCGGTAGTCGTTATCCATTTCGCGACCGGCCCATGCTGACGCCGCAGTTCACGTTTCCGATCCCGCCACAGGGTGCAGACCACGTCTACGTGCGCTCGCTCGGTCACAGCTCGCATTATCTGCCGCTGTCGTTCGTAACTAACGAACAGTTCCAGGCGCGCTCGACGCAACGCGCGCTGCTGCAAGGCTGCTACTACGGAATCATGCTCGCGCTGATCGTCTACTACCTCGTGTTGTTCTCCGGTACCCGTGATCCGGTCTACGCGTACTTCGTTGCCTACGCCATCTCGTTGATGCTGTCGATGCTGAGCAAGGATGGTTTAGGGCCGCAGTACCTGTGGAGCGACTCCGCGTGGATGCAGCGGGTCGCTGTGGACCAGATGACAACGCTTGCGATCGTCTTCGCGAGTCTCTTTGCGATCGCATTTCTCAAACTGCGCCGCGCGCTGCCGCATATCTACCGCGTGGCGCAGGCATTCATCGCCGTGGCCTTGATCAACGGCCTACTAGGCATTGTGTTCCTCAACCACATGCTGGCGATGACCCACGCATTGCTGGTGGTCGCCGGAACATTGCTGTTCTTCGCGGCCGCCACGCACCGCCTGCTGCACGGCTTCAGGCCGGCGCTGATCTATCTGGTTGCGAGTGGCAGCCTGCTCGTCGGCAGCACACTCTTTGCAGCTCTACTGCTCGGCTGGATCGGGGATAGCCTGATCGCCCGATTCGGCATTCAGATTGGATCGACGATCGAGTTGATGTTGCTCGCCTTTGCACTGTCGCAACGGTTCAACGATGAGCACAAAAAACGCGTGTGGATGCAGCACCGTTCGCTGGAACTGACCCGCGAAGTGCGTGCGCTGCGCAGCGGGACCCAGATCGCCGAGGAGCACCGTCAGCTGCAGCATTCGTCGCAGCAAGCACAAAAGCTGCGCACCATCGGTGAAATGACCGGCGGCTTCGCCCACGATTTCAACAACATTCTTGCAAGCATTCTGGGCTTTGCCGAACTCGCGAAGGACCGTGCTGCAAAACTCACGGATCATAAGCTCGCCGACTTCATCGACGAAATCGAACGCGCCGGATCGCGCGGCGCGACACTGGTCAAACAACTGCTGATCTACAGCCGCGGCGGCAGTGCCGAACCTCACGAGTTCGATCTGAACGGTACTGTCGACGAAACAGTGCGTTTTCTCCGCGGGACGCTGCCGGCGACGGTGCAGATCACCACGGAACTCCCGAATCGTCCAGAGCACGCTTTCGCCGATCCGGCACATATTCAACAGATGCTGGTAAACCTCGCGTTGAACGCATCCGAAGCTATGGATGAGCGTGGTGAAATCACCATTCTGTTAGGTCGCAAGACCAGCAACGAATCCAGCTGCGCCTCCTGCGCGGCACGGTTTTCCGGCGAACATCTGGTGATATCGGTCGAGGATCGCGGGCGAGGGCTCGACCAGAATGCGGCAGACCTGTTCACACCGTTCTACACAACTAAGCCGGTCGGACGCGGCTCTGGATTGGGTCTGTCGGTAGTGCACGGCATCGTCCACGAGTATGGCGGTCATATCACCGTCTCACCAAGGGCACAGGGGGGCACGCGGTTTTCCATTCACCTGCCCCGACACGACGCACGCGCGCTGCCGGCGCAAGCGGTCGGCAACCGGATTCTGCTGATCGATGACGATCGTGCACTTGCCCGCTATCTGGAGACACTGCTGACGCGGCACGGCTATGTGGTCACCGTCGCACACACGTCACCCGAAGCGCTCGAGAAGGTGCTCACGAGTCCGGCTGCGTTCGATCTGGTGATCACCGACCAACTGATGCCGCAGATCACCGGGTTGGAACTCGCCCGCGATATCCGCGACGTGCGCCCCGACCTGCCGGTGATTTTGTGCAGCGGCGATCCCGCTGCAATCGATCGCGCGACGCTTTCGCATACCGCGATCAAAGCGGTGTTCGCCAAGCCCATCGAGTCGACGTTGTTGCTGGCAAAGGTACGCGGCGTGCTTTCGGAGCCCGCACGATAACGCTGTGCATCCGTTGACCCGGCTTGTGCAAACGTCGAGCATGGCCGGTGACCATCCGGAGTTGTTGAATCTGGCCATGCGTACTGCAGTCGTTCAAATGCGATCGACACCCGACGTCGCCGCCAACCTCGAATCGGTGGAGCGCCTGACGGCGCGTGCGGTGCAACGCGGTGCCGAGTTCGTGATGCTGCCGGAGGCGTTCGCGTTCATCGGTCCCGACGCCCAGAAGCAAGCGATCACCGAACCGCTACCCGCCGGAGGGCCGATTCTCGAACGCTGCCGAAAGCTCGCAGCCATTCATCGCGTACATCTGTTGCTCGGCGGCTTTCATGAACGCTCCGACGAGAACGGCAAGGCTTACAACACCTGCGTACATCTGGATCAGTCGGGCACCATCGTGTCGTGCTATCGCAAGATTCATCTGTTCGACGTCGATCTCGCCGACGGCACGCGACTGAATGAATCTGATCGTACGCTTGCAGGTGAGGATGTCGTCGTCACACCGACTCCGTTCGGGCCACTGGGTTTGAGCATCTGCTATGACGTCCGCTTTCCGGTGCTGTATCAGCGGCTCGTGGACTTGGGCGCACTCGCGCTGACGGTCCCGTCAGCGTTTACGCTCTCAACCGGCAAAGACCACTGGCACGTGCTGCTGCGTGCGCGCGCCATCGAGTGCCAGGCCTACGTGCTGGCGCCCGCTCAGTGGGGTCATCACCACGGCAGCCGTACTTCGTATGGCCATGCATTGATCGCCGACCCGTGGGGCTGTGTCATCGCGGAATGCGGCGAAGGCGACGGGGTGGCAGTCGCTGATCTCGAAACGTCGGTGGTGATGGAAGCCCGCAAACGCCTGCCGAGTCTCGAGCACCGACGCCTGAGGTAATACGCCCGAGTTATGAGCTACGAACGCGACAACATCCGGCGCATGCACGGTTACACCTTCGGTGAGCAGCCCGATGGTCACGACGTAATCAAGCTGAACACCAACGAGAATCCGTATCCGCCGGGTCCCGCCGTCGACGCCGCGCTGAAAAATTTCGACGTTGCCGTGCTGCGCCGGTATCCGCAGCCGACCGCCGATCGCTTTCGGGCCTTGGCAGCACAGCGACACGGTGTTTCGATCGATCAATTGATTGTCACGAACGGCGGCGATGAACTGCTGCGGCTCGCATTCACGACCTTCCTCGACAGCGGCGACGTATTTGGCACGACCGACCCGAGCTACTCGTTGTATCCGGTGCTCGCCGGGGTTCAAGCATGTCAGGTGACGACACTACCACTGACTGACGATTGGGGGCTGCCGCGCGCATTTGCACAGCAGATGAACGACACCGGAGCGCGCCTCATCTGCATCGTCAATCCGCATGCGCCGACCGGCTCGCTCTTCGATGCCGATGTCATTGGTGACATAGCCAATGAGTTCGAAGGGGTGCTGCTGATTGATGAAGCCTACGTCGACTTCGTCGATCCGGCGCTGCGCCACGACATGCTCAACATGGTACGCGCATTCGACAACGTGCTGCTGCTGCGCACGCTTTCCAAAGGCTATTCCCTCGCCGGCCTGCGTTTTGGCTACGGTATCGGTTCCACAACGCTGATCGAGCCGATGCTGACGAAGACGCGCGACAGCTACAACGTCGATGCCGTCGCCCAGGCGATCGCGTGCGCGGGATTTGCCGATCTCGACTATGCGGCGAACACCTGGTCCGTCGTTCGCAACGAGCGACGCCGGCTGCGCGACGCACTGCGGTCGCGCGGCTTTACGGTGCCGCCGTCGCAGACTAATTTTCTACTGGCCACGCCGCCGATCGACGGGCCGCACAGCGCGGCCGCGTTCTACGCAGCGCTGAAAAAACGCGGCATTCTGGTGCGTTACTTCGATGCGCCACGGCTGGAAGACAAATTGCGCATCACCATCGGCGACCCGGGTCAGAACGATCGCTTGCTCGCTGCATTCGATTCAATCATGAGCGCTGCGCGGTGACGACGTCGAACGTGTGTTGCAAGATCGCACGATGTCCACCGCACGCGGGCTCGGTGGAGCCCGACGATGGTCGATCGCTCGCTGCTGGCATTGCCTGTAAAGCTCGACTGCGTTTTCATGAGTCTCCTTATCAACGGTCGAACAATACCACCAAGCCTGAACCGGCGTAGCGACCGTGGAGTTCGCCGCTGCACCGGTCGAGTACCGGGCTCGTTTCACACTCTCGAACAGATCCCGTCGCCCCACCTTGCCGCGCCCGCGATGGCCGTGCTAAACCACGCCCGGCATTTGTGTTTTATCTTTCCGGAGACGCTCAATGGAACCGACCGCAGATCCGAAGCCGCTGCTCCGCGCTGCGGCGATTGCAGCGATCGAGCCAGTGCGTCGGCAACATCAGTTCAACGACAACGCGGTGCGGCTGACGCGGACGTTGGGAGAGCGCGTCGGCCTGCAGCGGATCGGTGTGCACATCGTTCGGCTCGAACCGGGCCGCGAGAGCACTCAGTTCCACTTTCATGACGCCGACGAGGAGTTTCTTTACGTGCTGCAGGGACGCGGAATCGCGGAGATCGGCGACGAAACCTTCGAGGTCGGTCCCGGCGATTTCATGGGCTTCGCGACACCTTCACAACCGCACACCTTGACGAATCCGTTCAGCGAAGATCTTGTTTATCTGATGGCCGGAGAGCGCAATCCCAATGATGTCGTTCACTATCCCCGCATTCGCCGCACGATGATCAAGGGTCCGGGACCGCGACGGTGGGTCGACTGGGACGACCTGCACGCGTTGTGAACGACGCAACCGAACTTCGTGCGGCAATCGCCGAACTGGTGCCCGGCACGCGCGTTGCGTCCATTGTTTCCCTCGCCACCAGCACACGAGTGCAAACCTATCGGGCGGATGTCATCTCAGAGGGACGGTCGCAGTCGTGGATTGTCAAATACTTTCCAACCGATTCGCCACACGCGGCCCAGGAGTTCGCCAGTTACGCGCGCCTGCGCGAAACCGTCGGCATTGCACCAACCTTGATTGCAGTCGACCCGATACGTCGGGTATTGATCGCGCAGTTCCTGGACCATTCAGTCGATCTGTTCGTCGCGCTACGACGTTCGAGCGATCCATCCGCAGTGATGCGCAGCCTCGGTCAGCTGATCGCACGCCTGATCGTTGCCACACGGAAACCTCCGTCGATCATCGACGATGTGGCGCAACGTGAATGCCTTGCACTTTGTTCTGCCTGGCCAAAGGTAGCGTCTTGGGCGGCTGAGTTCGGCGTGCAGGGTTCGGCGGAACTCGATGGTGCAATCGCCGCGGTCCGCGAGCGTTACACGAATCCACGGGCGACGAGCCTGACTCAAGGTGACCCGGCGCCGAGCAACGTGGTGTTTACGCGCGACGGCCAGGCACGCCTGGTCGACTTCGAATATGGCGGGCAACGCCACGTCCTTGCCGATCTTGCCCAGTGGTGGATTCGCTGCCCGCTGCCTGAACCTTGGTTCGAGGTACTGGTCGATGAGGTGAGACCTGCCCTCCTCACCGCCAACGTGTATTCCGACGCCGATACGTTCGACGACGAACTTGCATATATGGCGAGCTATGCAGCGCTGTACATGTTCACCTGGTTGCCGACCCATCTGGCGAAAACCACGGACCCAGGGTGGGTCGGCACATGGCGTGTACGACAGGCGCTATTGTCATCGTGTGCACGCGGCGCGCGCGCAGCACGTTCCGCGCGTGGGCTCGAACCGCTGGCGGACTGGCTTACGGAACTGAACACCACGTTGACCCGCACCTGGCCCGCTAGCGGCGACGGAGCGCCGGACTGGACCGCCCTTGTCGGCAAGGACACCTGAGCGCGCAATCGGTCAGTCGAGTCTTGGATAAAGTGTCGCGAGTTCCGCCCGCCATCGCTGCTGCAGATCGAGCTTGCGAAATTTCGGTTTCCGCGCGAGATCGGCTTCGAGCAACGACTCGAGTTCGACGATTCGCGTCAAAACGTCGTCGTTGGCGCCTCGATGCGCGGGCATGGATCGAGACGGTGCATCGTGCGGTTGAACAGCGTCGTCAGGCGCCGAATAAAACTCCGCCGGATCTGAAACTTCGAACAGACGCCTGTCGCGGATCAGCAGATACCGCTGCGCAACGGTATCGAGGAAACGTCGGTCATGCGACGTGATCAACACCGCGGCCCCGCTGTTGCACAACTGGTCTTCGAGCTGTTCCTTGCCGTCGATATCGATGTGATTGGTCGGCTCATCGAGAATCAGGAAGTTCGGCGACTTCAGTGACAGCACGATGAACAACGCGCGCGCACGTTCGCCGCCGCTCATGATCGCGAGCCGCTTGTCATGGTCACGATAGGAGAAACCGGCATTGATCAATCGCCGCCGCACGACGTCGTCCGTGACGTCCACTTGTTTTATGATGAAGTCGATCAGCGATCCATCCGACGTCGCCTCGTCGAGTTCCTGATCGTAGTAGCCGAGGCGCGCCTGCGGACTCACATGTATACCCGCGGTGTCAGCGCCACGGAACGCGCCGGTCAGCATACGAATGAACGTCGATTTGCCGACGCCGTTCGGCCCGAGCAGCGCGACCCGCTCACCGGGTCGGATCAACAGCAGGTCGATGTCGAACAACGGATGTTCGGGCGCCGCAGCCGGCGCGACATGCAGATCTTCAACTCGAATCACTTCCTTCGACCGCACCGATACGAGATCCAACGTAAGATCGAGCGGCGAACCCTGGCTGACGAATGTCTTTTCCGCTTCAAGACGTTCGGCGCGCTTTTCCATGCTTTTTGCACGTCGTGCGAATTTTTCGTTGTCGAAGTCGCGACCCCAGATTGCCAACCGTTTGGCGCTGGCGCGAATCGTCTCGATCTTGCGCTCTTCGGCTTCCCGACTGTGACTCGCGGCATTGTCGGCTTCGGCAAGTGCCGCCCGGGCGTCGCTGAAAGGCAATTCGAAACACGATAGCCGGCCGTCCCGCAAGAACCACGTCGCCTCCGCGACCGCATCCAGAAAAGCGCGATCGTGCGAAACCAGCACGAACGCCCCGCGATACGCGTTCAGAAAGGACTCGAACACGCGCAGCGTGGCCATATCGAGGTGGTTGGTGGGTTCGTCCAGCAGCAGTAGCTCCGGCTCCGCAATCACCGCCCGCGCGAACATCAGTCGGTTCTGCTGGCCGCCGGACAAATCGCCGGCCGTTAGTGCGAACGCGGTTGTCTCGATTCCGAGTTGTGTCAGCAGTGCCTCGGCGCGCCAACGCTGACCCGTTGGTCCATCCGGCAGCCGCTCGAGCACCGCGTCGACTACCTTGCGCCCTGCGGTTGTTTCTGGAAGGAATTGTTCGACGCGGCCGATCGCAAGCCCGCGCCGGACAACAATCTCCCCGGCGTCCGGCGTTCGTACTGCGGCGAGGAAATCCAGCAACGTCGACTTACCGCAGCCGTTGTGTCCGACGAGACCGATACGCGCACCAACCGAGACGGTGAAGTCCAGCTCTTTGAACAGGTTACGTTCGCCGACGCCATGCGTGACGCCGCGCGCCTGAAGCAGTGTCGACACGATTCCGACTTGACCGGGTTGCTCTTGAGCTTGCAGGCTAACAACCCTTCTTCAGACCGCCAAGACGTGTTTCCGATCCGCGACGAAAACCCTCGGGTGCATCCACCGGTGGCGACCATCGTCATCATCGGATTGAACGTTCTCGCGTGGACTTTGCTGCAGGGATTCGGTACCGGGCCTGCGCTTGCGAAGTCGATCTGCCTGTACGGGTTGGTGCCCGGCGATCTGCTGCATACCATGGCGTCCGGTTCACAGCTGGCGCTCGACCACGACATCGTATGCGTGTTCGACGGACAATCGAACTGGACCACGATCGTCTCATCGATGTTCATGCACGGTGGCTGGCTGCATCTGGTCGGTAACATGTGGTTTCTTTGGATCTTCGGTGACAATGTCGAAGACGCCATGGGGCATGTTCGATTCGTCGTGTTTTATCTGCTGTGCGGCACTGCGGCGGCAACGGCTCAGATGTTTGCCGATACGTCGAGCATCGTGCCGATGGTGGGCGCGTCGGGTGCCATCGGCGGGGTGATGGGCGCTTACGCGTTGCTCTATCCGCGCGCACACGTACACATGTTCGTGTTTCTCGGCTTCTACATGACGACGGTCGCCGTGCCCGCGATCTACATGCTGGGCTACTGGTTTCTTCTGCAGCTGTTGAGCGGATTGCCGCGACTCACCGGAGAGCAGCTGGGGGGCGTCGCGTTCTGGGCGCATGTCGGCGGTTTTGTGGCAGGTCTCGTTCTGGTCATGGCCTTTCGCCAACGCGACAGGCTCGACGCGCATCGAAATCAGGTGCCTCGGCAAACCGCACGAAATCGTTGGCTTTAGCCTGACGCCCGGACGTCAGAGGCGATCGATCCACTCACCGATCAGATCCACCGCTGGCTGATCGACACGGTGCGTGCCCAGCGGAGGCATACGATTGCCGTCAAGTCGACGCATCCGCTCCCACAGCACGCTGCTCTCCTTCGCGCCGCGCGCAATGATACGGGCGTTCACGAGACCCAGATTGCCGGCGGATGGGACCACGTCGATCGCGTTCATCGACGTATCATTCGTGTCGAAGCGGAAGTCGAGATTGACCGGGGTAGGTCCGCCTGGCTGGTGACATTGCGCGCAGTTGACGGCCAGATAGGTGCGCGCACGCGACGCGATGCTTGTATTCGTATCGTCCAGCGCGGGGTACACACCGTACTGCGTCGCCGCGCCGATGTTCGTCGAGAAATAGTTGATGTGATTCAACGCGCGTAATTGGTTGTCGGTGACGGCGGTCGCCGTGTAGTCGAAGTCGCGATTGAGCTGCTGCGTCACCAGGCCAAGGGCGCGATTGGCCACATTGGTATGGCACTGCAGACACTCGCTGCGGCTCGGATAGCTGTAAGGCCACGTCACCGCACCGGCTGCGGTGTTCACCGTCAGATTCTCAGATTGACCGGTCACCAGCAGATCGGCGTCCGTCTCTGCCACGTTCCACTTGTACGTGAAGCCGAACCAATCACCGCTCGTCGCACGCAGCAGCAAGCGCGTCTCGAGACGCCGGCGCGAATTCGGATTGCCTTCGGTCAGCTCAATCTCGAAGTGTTTGACAATGACGGTGCCAATCGGAAACGTCCAGTTGCCCGCCGCGGAAAACGTCACCGACGCAGTGCCGGGAATCGCGATCCAGCGACGCTTCAGCGCACCGTCGGACCAGAACGGCTGGTTCAGGTCGTATTCGATCAGTCCCGACGCGGGCGTTAGATTCGCCAGGTTTGTAAACAATCCGGTCTGCGACAGCAGAGCCGGCTGGCTGCCGCCGCCACCCGATTCGGTCAATTGGTACAACCGGCCATTCTGCGACACAACGTAGATCTCACCCGCATTGTCTTCCCCGAACGATGTGGGGTTGGATGCCGTGGTGAGGACGGTGTTGTTCTGGCCGTTGGGATCGATTGCCCAGACCGTTCCACTACCGTAGTCGGTGTAGAGATACTTGCCGAACAACGAAACAAAACGACTACCCCGATAGACGTAGCCACCGATGATCGCCACCCCGAGGCTGTGGTTGTATTGATAGATGGGGGGCGTGTGCGGCGCAGCACCGCCCAACGCGATGTTTGCGTTATAGGTTTGTGTTCCCTCGAAGCGACTCCAACCCAGGTTCGCGCCTTTCGTGACGATATCGATTTCTTCGATGGCGTTCTGACCGACATCGCCAACCCACAACTGGCCTGTCTGTTTGTCGAAGGAGAAGCGGAACGGGTTGCGCAAACCGTATGCCCAGATTTCCGGGCTCGCACCTGTCGTGTTGACGAACGGATTGTCGAGCGGCACCTCATACGCATTGGCGGGATTTTGCGGATGCACATCGATACGCAGAATTTTTCCGAGCAGATTGTTGGTGATGTCCTGCGCGTTGTTTTGCGGGTCCCCACCGGAACCACCGTCCCCGAGCGCGACGTACAGATAGCCGTCCGGACCAAAGGCCAGCATGCCGCCGTTATGGTTGGCAAAGGGCTGAGGGACCGTGAGTATTATTTTTTCGCTTGCAAGACTCGCGTTATTGGTCCCGGCGTTCCAGGTGTAACGCGCGACGACCGTCGCGCCATCGCCGCTGCGCGTGTAGTTCACATAGACTGCGCGGTTGGTGGCGAAGTTCGGGTCGAAGGCGAGCCCCAGCAGTCCCTGCTCGCCGCCGAATACGATGCGCGTGGACACATCAAGAATGACCTGGCTCGTGCTGACAGCGGCACTTGGAGCAAACACCTTGACGCGACCACTCTGCTCGACGACCACGAGCCGCGTATCGGGTGCAGGCACGCCGGTCACAAAAATCGGACTGCTGAAATTCGGCAGGTTCGGGAACGATTGAACGAGCGTGAACGTGCCCGCGCCACCGCCCTGATTCGGCAATGTGAAGTTGGCAACCGCGGGACGCGCACTGATACCGAACGGTGCATTCGTGCCCGCCGACACGACCAGATTCACCGCGCTGTTGATCGCAACCGTTATGCCTCCCGCTGGGTTCTGGCTGATCACGGTGTCAACGGCCACGGTCGCACTGCTGGCTGTCGTCACGGCACCCAACGTGAGACCCGCTGCGGTGATTGCTGTCGCGGCCGCAGCCTGACTCTGGCCCACCACATCGGGCACTCGACTGTTGACGCCGATGTTGCCGCCGCCACCGCTACCGCCACCGCCACAGCCAGCGACGGCAAGCCACAGCACCACGATCCAACTTCTATACACGGCACCTACCTCTTGGGCATGACAGCTTCGCGCCCAACTTGCTGCGCGCAAGTGAATCGGTCAATCTTGAACGCGCGCCAGCATACCGACTGTCTACCCGCTCACAAGCCGATTCGAGGGAATTTTTCGATGACTATTCGCTTGCCCGCCATCAGTCTCGCCGCTGTGCCAGGTCGCCGGAAAACGACGTTGGAACTGGCTCAGGAAATAGAACGTCGCGGCTTCCCGGGCATCTATTGTCCGAGCCTGGGCGATGGTATTGCCCTGTGCGAGGCGATTGCACTGTCGACGCACGAAATCAGATTCGGCACCAGCATCACGCCGATCTATACACGCAACGTGCAGGATTTTGCTCAAACCGTCGCCTTCATTCACGAAGTCTCCAACGGCCGCTTCGTCTTCGGGGTCGGCGTCAGTCACGCACCGGCAATGAAACGAATGGGCATCAGCCAGGGCAAGCCGCTGACCGACATGCGCAACTTCATCAAGGACTTGCGCGCAGTGCCGCGGGTTGGCGATCTGCCGCCGATCGCGCTTGCGACGCTACGCACGAAGATGATCGCGTTGTCCGAAGAGATCGCCCAGGGCATGGTGTTCGCAAACGGCGCCCGCTCACACATGACCGATTCGTTAGCGACGCTCAGCGCGAACGCGAGGTCGAGCGATACGTTTTTCATCGGCAATATGATTCCGACGTGCATCAGCGACGACGAAGCAGCCGCCAAGGCCGTCAACCGACGTACTTTGACCAGCTACGCGATGCTGCCGAACTACCGCAACTATTGGAAAGAAGCCGGCTACGTCGAAGAGATGGAAGCGGTCGAAGCCGTATTGGCACGCGGCGAGCACGAGAAGGTTTCGCAATGCCTGACCGACCGCTGGCTCGCCGATACGACGCTATTCGGTTCGCGGACCAAGGTTCGCGACGGAATCGAGGCCTGGTTCGACGCCGGAATCAAGACGCCGATCATCGTGCCGTCCTCCGCAGTCGGTAATCAGCTGAAGGCGTTCGAGGAGTTCTTCGCAATCTGGAAGTGACGCCCACGCCAACGATTCCGCGCTGTCTCAAGCAGGTTGATAACGCAGCAGCGTGATCTCGTCCGAGGCGGGCTCAAAATAGGGCTTCACGCGCATGCCGATCCGGATGTCACCGTCGGCGACGTTGACGAGCGTCGTCGTCAGGCGAACACCTTCATCGAGCTCGACGACGGCCAACCGTTGCGGAACTTCGCTCGCAAAATGCGGCGATGTCGGCTGGCGTGCAATCGTGAACGTATACAGCGCGCCGGCGCCCGATACCTCGTGCCACTCGAGCGCCTCCGACAAACAATTCGAACACCGACTGCGTGGATAAAACACCCACACACTGCAGTCGTTGCACTTCTGCAGTTTGACGACACCGTCTTTGAGACCGTCCCAGAACGGCGCGCTCGTTGGGGTAGGCACGGGCAGCGGCTTGTCGAAATTCATGCTCAATCCCCCTGCAGGATCAATGCGGCTTGTTCGCTCATCACGCCGCCGGTACCGGACACATATACCGTGTCGCATTGACCCAGCTGCAGGTCGCCGGCGCGGTGCATGATCTGCCGCACCGCTTCAATCGGTTGCGTCATACCCCCAGCGAGTCCTGCCTGCCCGGCACCGAGCTGACCGCCGTGAGTGTTCATCGGAAAATCGCCGCCGATGGTGAAGTCATGGTCGTTGATGAACTCCATGCCTTCACCCTTCGCACAGAACCCCGCATCTTCGAGCGTCAACAGAACCGTGATCGTATAACAGTCGTAAATTTCCGCGGCATCGATGTCGGCAGGCTTTACGCCTGCCATCGCGAACGCCTGCCGCGACGCCGGGCCGACCGGCGTTTGCATCATGTCCTTCGCATACGTCGGGGTCTTGATCGTCAGGTGTTCACCGAATCCAGTCACCCAGACGGGGCGATGACGACAGCGTGACGCTACCTCGCGGCTCGCAACTACGACTGCGTTGCCGCCGGCGACCGGCATCACGATCTCGAGCATGCGCAACGGATCCGCGATGACCTTGCTCGCAAGCACGTCCTCGATGCTCACCGGCTGGCCGAAGAACACCGCGTTGGGATTCGCGGCACCGTTGGCGCGTTGATGGGCGACCAGCTTCGCCATTGCACGTGAATCGTAGCCGAACTCGGCCGCGTAGCGCTGCGCGATCATTGCATAGCCGCAATTTTGCGCGACGTTGCCGTACGGGATATCGAACTCGGCCTGTGGCGAACCCCACTCGATGCTACTCGCGCCGAAATAACGACGTGAGTCGACCGGTCTTTGGGTCGGGTTGCTCGGAATCGGCCGTGCCGGCATCGCACACACCACCACATCACAGATGCCGAGTTCGATGGCAGCCGCCGCGCGCCAGATCATCCCCACGGCGGACGCACCGCCAAGGTCGATCCGCTCCGCAAAATTCACCGGATGACCGAGGTACTCGACGATCGTCGCCGGCGTGAACATGCCCGATTCGCGGATGTCGGCGCAGACGATGCCGTTGATGTCGCTGGCGGAAAGCCCGGCATCATCGAGCGCCAGCCGCGCGAGATCCGCCCACTGTTCGATCGTGAACTTGCGCGGCCCGGTATATTTGCGTTCGTGTCGGTGTTCCGCAAACCCGACCACCGCCGCTTCACCAAGAAGACCCATCCTGCCGACTCCTCTGTCAACGAGGCGATGATAGACTGCTGTCCGCAGTGGCTCCAATCGGGGAAGGTATGGTTGTTCACACGTATTTCGCCCGATGAAGCTCTGGGTGATTCGTCACGCGAAGTCCTCGTGGGCCGATCCCGGTCAGGCGGATTTCAATCGGCCGCTGAATACACGCGGTATCAAAGACGGCAAACGGATGATCCGCTGGATGCGCGCGCAGACGGAGCGTCCGGAGCTGATATTTTCCAGCGACGCCGCACGAGCGCGCGCCACCGCGGAATTCGTTTGCGAAGGATTTGCGGTCGCTTCGGATCAACTCCATTTTGTTCATCGCATCTACGAAGCATCCGCGGAATCGTTGCTGGACATCGTTCGAGAGGTTCCCGACGACTGCCCCTGCGCCGCACTGGTGGGACATAACCCCGGGTCCACCGAGTTCGTGAACTCGATGGTCGGAAATCCGGTAATCGACAATCTGCCGACCTTTGGAGTCGTGTTGTTGGATCTGCCGCCGCGATGGGTCGACGCGCGGTTCGGTTGCGCAAAATTCGTCGCGTTGACTGCGCCCAAAACACTGACCGACTGACCGGGAGCGCCTGTGCGAATCGCCAAAGCCGCCATCGACGTAGGCTTGAACACGACCAATAAGGAATCGATGCTCGAATTCTGGCAACACGAGATCGGCCTGCCGTTCCTCGAGACACTTCCCGTCGGGCGCGGTGTGCACCAGTTGCGCCACGGCATCGGCGACTCGATTCTGAAGATCAATCACAGCCGCGATCCACTGCCTCAAACACCCGCGACGGGATATCGGGACTTGACCATCGCGCAGCCTGGCAACCTCGCCATGCGCGAACTCGAAGATCCGGACGGAAATCGCGTCACCCTTGTTCCCACCGGCACCAACGGCATCACCCAGCTGCAGATGCATCTGCGCGTCCGTGATCTGGATGCCCAGCACGATTTCTATGGACGGGTTCTGGGCCTCGAAGCGACCGACGATGGTCGTTACCGATGCGGCGTTTCGCTGCTGTCATTCGAGCGTGACGCGCGCGTCGACGCCGACGCACAGATGCGCGGCAGCGGCTATCGCTACCTGACGATCCAGGTCTTCGATGTCGTTGAGGTACACCACACGATCCTGTCACGCGGCGGTATCGAAGGCGCGGCACCCGCACGGTTGGGTGATGTTGCGTACATCTCATTCGTGCGTGATCCCGGCGGCAATTGGATCGAGATTTCCCAACGCAAGTCCATCACAGGCTCGCTGGACTAGCCCGGCATCGCGGGGTATACGTATGCATCGCTGCGAAACGACAAGGACCTTATCACGATGGGCTTTCTCTCCTTTCTGCTGCTAGCTGCCATCGCATACCTGATCTGGCGAATTACCGATCAGCTGCCGGATCTGATCTTTCGCATCAGTGAAGTACAGCGTGATGTGGCCGAGTTGCGCCGTACTCTCGCCGATGCACCCGCTTCGCTATCGAAGCCCGCAACTCTTGGTACGACGCAACGCCAGAGCCCGGCCGAGCCCGCTTCCGAATCGATCTAATAGCGCGCGCGGGAGCAACAATTGGCCCTGTTTTCGCTCAAACGCGAATCGCTGCGTCAGCGACTGGAGAAACTCGACTGGCGCGTGTGGCTCGGGGTGTGTCTGACATTCAGCTGGCTTGCGCTCGGGTACATGTACGTCGATACGACGGTGGGCTGGGAGCGCTTTCGTCACCTGTCGATCGACAGGGTCGGCAATTTTCTGGAAGGCGGATTCGCTCCGCTGGCATTTCTCTGGCTCGTCATCGGCTACTTCCTGCAGCAGCGCGAATTGGCGCAGAACACCGAAGTACTGCGGATGTCAGTTCAGCAAGCAGTAATCCAATCCGAGAAGATGGCAGCTAACGAAATGCACGCGCGCCAGGAGACCTTCCTGCGGGTCGCACAACGGGTGCACGCGCAGCTCGGTACCATCGCCGGCTTCCTCTATATTTCGAGCCAGGCCGCCGGCGCCGACGGGACCGTGACGAACCAAGAGCAGAGTCGGCTGTTCGCCCAACTCAGTCAGGGCGATCAGGAAGTGTTCTCGCGCCTCATGATCGTTACCCATCTCACGGTACCGACCGACGCGGATCGATTTCGGCTGTTTTATGGCACGCCGATACGCGCGCGTCACGCCAACAACTTCATCTACACATTCGAACGCCTGATCGCGCGCGCCAAGGAAGTCGATCCCGATGGCATGATCTGCGATGCCTTGCACTCCACATCTCACGGATTGATCTACAACGTCGCCAAGCGATATCAGTCCGAAGCCCCGCCCGATCTTGCCGATCCAGCCCGGACCGGCACACAAATTCAGTTTTAAGGAGACGTCCCGATGCGGACCTTCGGCAGTCTTTGCCTGATGGTTTTGCTGAGTTCTGCCAACGCCGCGGAAACGGAGCAGTTCGCCGACGTCACCGTTAAGGGGGTTGCTGTCGGAGGCAGCGTCTACATGTTGACCGGCGCGGGTGGAAACCTGGCCGTTTCGATCGGCAAAGACGGCACGCTGCTGGTAGATGACCAATTCGCCCCGCTGGCTACGCGGATCCAGAACGCGATCAACGAACTTGGCGGCACTTCGCCGAAACTCATTCTCAACACTCACTTTCACGATGATCATGTCGGCGGCAACGCACACTTCGGCAGCTCCGGTGTGATCATCGCGAACGAGCAGGTTCGTTATCGAATGCTCGGCGATGCGACGCGGTCACGCTCCGCGCTACCGATCGTTACCTTTGCCGACCGAATCAGAATTCAGTTCAACGATGACGAGATCGATGTGATTCTTCTTCCAGCCGGACACACCGACGGCGACGTCATTGTCTGGTTCCGCAATGCCAACGTGCTGCATATGGGCGACTTGTTTTTCAACGGCACCTTTCCATTCATCGATGTTGACAATGGGGGCAATGTGAAGGGGTACCTCGCCGACGTCGCCCAGGTACTCGAAATGATTCCAGCAGACACTCGGATCATCCCGGGCCACGGACCGTTGGCCGGCGTCATCGAACTCGGCGAGTTTCACGACATGCTGAAGGCGACGGTCTCCAATATCGAAGCGCGCATCTCGGCAGGCGAATCGTTGGAGAGTATCGTGTCGATGGGCGTTGGCCCCGAATGGGCGAGCTACGCGTCCGGTTTCATTAGCGAAGAGCGCTGGATTCGCACCGTACAAGCCAGTGCGATTCTGGGACCGGCAACCGATAGTAGCCAAAGCCGCTGACATGCACGATCCGCTGATGCTGCTCACCGACGACCGCAGGAAGGCGCGGGTAGCCCGTGATCCGTGGGCAAATCTGTGTGTACTTGCGACGATCGACGCCACGCACGAACCTCAGGCGCGCGTCGTCGTGCTGCGAGATCTCGAACAGCGTTTTGCCGTGTTCATCAACGGCACCAGCCCGAAGCATTCCGAGTTGGGTTTGTCACCGCGTCATTCGGTGCTGGTCTACCTCGCTAGCCTCGGCGTCCAGTACCGCATGATGGTGTCGTTCGAACGCGTTCCTTCAACAATCGTTCACGCGAGCTGGTTGGAACGGCCGCGTATACCGAAGGTCATGGATTGGCTGTACGAGAGCTTCCAGGTTCAGAGTTCCGAAGTACCGTCGCGAGAATTTCTCATCGATCGTTATGCGGAACTGGATGCGCGACTACCCAAATCCGTTGAGGCGCCTTCTCACGCACTGGGCTATTTCCTGGTTGCGGACGAAGTCGAGCGTCTGGAGCTGGCCGGAGATCGGGTTCACGCGCGCCGGCACTATCGACGTGTCGGCCTCATCTGGCACGCGGTCGAGCTGGTTCCGTGAGTCTATTCGTCGGTCACCGCGACGATACCGACCAGGCTTTTGAAGCAGGTTGCGATTGCGGTTTCGAGAAAACCCTTTACGAATGCGGCATCTTCGTCGCCACTGCGCACCGCGGCATACAACGTCGGCCACACGCCTTCTTCGCCCAGCGAACGCGCAACCACATAGTCTTTCTTCAGATACTCATGCAGCGCCCAGTTCGGCAGACACGTGACGCCGCGTCCGCTCGCGACGAGCTGGATCATCATTGCAGTCAGCTCGGCGGTGCGAATTCTTAACGGCTCGACACCCGCGGGATCGAGGAACGACGAAAACACATCGAGGCGAGATCGATCCACCGGATAGCAGATCAGCACTTCATTGCGCAAATCTTCCGGTTCGATCCACTCGTGCAGCGCCAACGGATGTGTTGGCGCCACCGCCAGTTGAGCTTCGTAAGAAAACAGTGGGCAATATGCAATGTCGAGCTCGCGCATCGGATCTGCGGTAATCACCAGATCGAGGTCACCGCGCCCGAGCGCCGGCAACGGCGCAAAGTTGAAGCCACTGGCAATGTCGAGTTCCACGTCAGGCCAACTCTCTCGATATCGATTGATGGCCGGCAACAACCACTCGAAACAGCTGTGGCATTCGATCGCCATATGCAGCCGACCGGACTCGCCACCGGCCAGTCGCTCGAGATCACGTTGTGCGCCGTGGACCATCGGCAGCACTTCATCGGCGAGGCGCAGCAGGCGCTTACCTGTGGACGTGAAGCGAAGGGGACGGGTCTTGCGCACGAACAGCGGACCACCGAGGCGGTCCTCGAGATCTTTCAGTTGGTGCGACAGCGCGGATTGGGTCAAAAACACCCGCTCTGCAGCCTCAACGAGACTACCGGTATCCCGCAGCGCTGCGAGGGTACGAAGGTGACGCAGTTCGAGCGCTAACATGAAGGCATTTAATGGAGGCAGTTACACCTCATGCAGCATATTCATGGAGCGTCAAACTGTCACCGTCCACGAGTGCTCGGCAGGTGAATCGCCGCGTAAAATGTGGCGCGCTGCACATTGTCACCGGACACCGTCCTCTAAACTCCCGACGATGAATGTCCCGGCATAACAGACCACAAAACATGTTCAGCCCGACCCGCACTGTCATCGATGCATTCGTGGAATGTCTCGTCACGACTTTCGAGAAAGCCTACCCGAGCGCCCAGAAAGCCCAATCCGGCGTTCTCGAACAGAGCGCGCGGATGGCGCTGGAGTCGCTGACCAACTCCGACTGCAGCTATCACGACCTGAATCACACGATTATGGTCACCGACGTGGGCCAATCGATTCTGTGGGGTCGATTGACCTCCCAGGGCGATGTCAGCGCGCACGACTGGCTGCACGCCGTTCTTGCGATGCTGTACCACGACATCGGTTTTATCCGCGGCATTCTGAAAGGAGATCGCGGTGGTCGGTACATCGTGAATGAATTCGGCGATACGGTAGCGCCACCCGCTGGCGCGACGGATGCCTATATGGCCCCGTACCATGTCTCGCGCAGCAGTTTGTTCGTCAAGGAACGATTTGCCACCGAGACACTGATCGAAGCGGGAATATTGATTCATCATATCGAAATGACGCGTTTCCCAGTGCCGCGAGATGCCTTCTATCAACGCGTCGGCGATTTTGCGGGTCTGGTCCGGGCGGCGGATCTGATCGGTCAGATGGCCGATCCCCAGTACATTCAGAAGCTGTCTAAGCTGTTCAACGAGTTCACCGAAACCGGCGAAGCAGAGCGACTGGGTTACGACAATCCCGGCGAACTGCGCGCCGACTATCCGTCGTTCTTCTTCGAGCGCGTACGGCCATATATCTCCGAAGGCCTCCGATTCCTGCGCAAGACACAGGAAGGACAGCTGTGGATCGCGAGCCTCTTCAGCCACGTCTACAGCGAACAGCAGACCGAGCCTTCCTACGGTCCGGAACGTCGTCAGCGCGACGAACCGAGCGGCGAATTCCGCCGCCGCTCCGGTGATCGCGTCGGGCCGCAGATCGCAGTCAGCAACGGTTGACGGGCGCGCGGCTACTCAGCGGGCCTGTCCGCTCAAAAGCGCTCCATCCCAAAGAACACAATCACGAAGAAGATCGGCAGCAGTGCGGCTGAGTAGCTCGCCAGATTCAGCACGTCGTTCTGCCGCTCATCCGCGTGTAACCGGAATAAGTTGCCGAGCATCAGCCACGCCGTTCCAGAGACGATCGTCGTCAACACCAACGTCAGTATTGCAGCCGCCATCGCCCTGAATTCCTCGTTTCAAACGCGAACTATACTTCCCTGCGTGAGCCAAACATCTAGCGCGACTTCCGTATCCCCATGCCGCAATCCACCGTCCCGCACCGCCACGTCCTGGTCCGCTGCGAGGTCACCAATCGAGACGCGGTCACCAGCATCCGCTTTGTCGAACAAGACCACTATCGACTCTGGCAGTACATGATGGCGAACAAACACGACCTGATCGTTCGCAACGCGGCCCCGTGTCTATGGCTGACCGACACCGAATACCAAAGCCACCTTGCCCTGTTCGATCAAGCCGGGCCATGCGAACCGGTGACCTGCCTGAGGTTTGCGGTCTACGATCAGACCACCGGTCTGTGCAGCACGCTGCAGCGATTCGTTCCCACCAACGAATCCGAACAGCTGCGTGATCTGTTGTTGCGCCGCGTTCCGCCGGACCTACGTGCCAGCGATGACTTCGTGATGGAGCAACAGCCCGGTCGCGCGATAATCAAGACCGGCACCGACGGCCGACGGTTGGGTTCCCCGCTAGAGATCTAGATCGACTTTACACACTGCGGCTCATTGTTGAGCAAGCTGCAGCATGTTGCGGGGTTGAGCGCCGGCGAGGTCCGAGATCTTGCCGTAGTTATCCGCGATGTCATCCACCGACGCGTCCGTGCCAAGATCAACGCCGGCGCTTTCGACAATGCACGCGATCGAATACTGTCCACCGGCAGCTTGCATGATCACGCCGTTCGGCGCGTTTTCACTGCACAGGAACAAGACGGCAGGCGTCACGAGCTCCGGTCCAAGCCGCTTCAGCGCTTCAGTTGGCATCAGACTTTCGGTCATACGCGTCGCCGCAACGGGAGCGATCGCATTGGTAAAAACATTGTTCTTCGCACCTTCGATCTTCAACGAATTCATAAATCCGACGAGAGCGAGTTTCGCCGCACCGTAGTTGGTCTGGCCGAAGTTGCCATACAGCCCCGATGGTGATGTGGTCATTACGATGCGACCATAATTCTGCCCGCGCATGATCGGCCACACTTCTTTGGTGCACAGCGTCGACCCCAAAAGGTGCACCTCGAGTACCGCTCGGAAATCCTCAATGGTCATCTTGGTAAAGCTCTTGTCCCGCAGGATGCCCGCGTTGTTGATCAGAATGTCGACTCGGCTCCAGGCCTTCATCGCGTCTTCGACCATACTTTTGGCACCGCGTGCATCGGACACCGAACCACCGTTGGCAATCGCTTCGCCGCCAGCAGCCTTGATCTCCTCGACCACGAGAGCCGCCGCCCCGGATGAACCACCGGTGCCATCCATCGCCCCGCCCAGATCGTTCACAACAACCTTAGCGCCCAGCTTGGCAAGTTCAATCGCATGACAGCGGCCTAGCCCACCACCCGCGCCGGTCACAATTGCAACACGCCCGTCGAAACTGACTGCCATCGAGGTTCTCCACTGTCCAGAAATTGAGTCGCGAGATTCTACACGCTCAGGCAAGCACGAGACCCAATCCTCGCGTTACATCAGGGTCGGATTGGGAACGTGGTGGGTCCCGCGAGGCTCGCCAACTGCGGCTGAATCCACTCGACCCACTGGCACAACGCCGGGCGCGTTTCGCGCGGATCGATCAGTTCGTGCACCGCGAAGGACTCCGCTCGTGGAAACGGCGAGCGCGCCGTCTTGAGTCGTGTTTCCAATTCGACTCGTTTGCGATCCGGATCGGCGGCCAGCGCGATCTCGCGACGGAACGCAACCGCGACGCCACCCTCCACCGGTAGTGCACCGGACTCTGCCGATGGCCACGCCAACACGTACGCACCTGGTGCGTAGTGCGCCGCAGAAGCGACGCCAAAGGCCTTGTGGATCTGAATCGACGCCCACGGCACCTTGGCTTGCGCCGCCGCGGCAACCGCCGCCATACCGAAGCGAATGGTTCCCGCGCGCTCCGCTTCGGGACCGATCATAAAACCCGGTTGATCGATGAAGTTCACGATCGGCACATGGAACGTATCGCACATCTCCACGAAGCGACGATACTTCTGCGCGGCTGTCGCCGTCATCGCCCCTGCGTAATATCGGCAGTCATTCGCCAGCACGCCGACGCTTTGCCCTGCGAGGCGCGCAAAACCACAAATCTGGCTCGGCCCGAATGTTGCGCCCATCTCGAAGAATGAACCGCGATCGACCACAAGTCTGACGATGCGGCGCATCTCGAAGGGCGCATTGGAATCGCGTGGCACGACCGCCAGCAGCTCCTCTTCGATGCGCGCGACATCGTCGTCACTGGGCTGCCTCGAGGCCACTTCCCAGACGTTTGATGGCAGAAACGACAGGAACCGACGAATCTGATTGAGCGCATCTTGTTCGTCTTCGGCGACGTTATCGACGACACCGCTCTTCGCGTGTACCTCGACGCCGCCGAGCTCCTCTTTGGTGAGTTTGATTCCGAGCGCTCGTTCAACGAGCGCAGGGCCACCGATCAGCACCTGCGCCGTATGTCGCGTCATGACCGAGAAGTGCGACGCGACCAACCGTCCCGCGGGAAACCCCGCCACCGCACCGAGCGCCGCCGATGCGACGGGCACCTGACCGAGCGCATCGGCAATTACTTTGAATCGTGGCTCCGCGTATACCGGTTCACCGACGGTCCCACCTTTGCCACCGCCGCGGACACTGCCGCCACCGCCTTCGAGCAGACGTACCAGCGGGATGCGGTACTGAATCGCCAGATGTTCAGCGTAGACGCTCTTGCGCAACCCCGCCGCATTCGGCGAGCCACCTTTCAACGTGAAGTCTTCGCCACCAACCACGATGCGGCGACCCGCGACCTTACCGAATCCAACGACATAGTTTGCCGGCACATATTCGGTCGGCACACCATCGTCGCCATATTCCGGGATTGCGGTCGCCCGGCCATGCTCCTGGAACGAATCGGCATCCAGTAGCGAAAGGACACGTTCCCGAATCGTCAGGCGGCCACGCGCGTGCTGTTTGGCAATCGCGTCCTTACCGCCCTGCTGCAACGCCAATAGGCGGCGACGCTCGAGTTCCTCGACTTCAATTTTCCAGGACATGCCAACCGCTCGACGAAGGGGCGAATCAGGCCGGGTTCTTGAATGCCGGTGTACGCTTCTCGAAGTTCGCCTTCACGGCTTCGATCTGGTTCTGGCTTCCGATCAGCGAACCCTGCAGTGACTGTTCCAGTTCGAGTCCGGTCGCTGGGTCCGCGTGCCAGGCGACTTCAAAAAGCCGTTTCGCCGCTCGAATTGCGTCGGGGGATTTCGCAGCGATTTCGCGCGCAAGATCCAGCGCCGCTTGCAACGGGTCATCCGCGACGCGCGTTACCAGACCCAACGCCTGCGCCTCGGTACCACTCAAGACGCGGCCGCTGAATGTGAGTTCCTTTGCAACATCGAGCGGGACCAGATCTCGCAGCGTCTGAGTCAGGGACATATCCGGAACCAGGCCCCACTTGATCTCCATCACCGAGAACTTCGCGTCGGGCGCCGCGATTCGAATGTCAGCCCCCAACGCGATCTGACAACCGCCGCCGTACGCGACACCGTGAACTGCAGCGATCACCGGAACCGGCAATCGCTTCCAGATCATCGCCGGTCGTTGGGCGCGATTTTCCGGTTGATCGGCGGATCGTTTGAACAACGAGGCGGCATTCGCTCGGGGCTGCGGCTTCGCGCTGCCTGCCATTCCCTGGAAGCTCGAAAAATCGAGCCCCGCGCAGAAACCGCGTCCGTTGCCTGACAACACGACAACACGAACGTCTTTTGCGTCGAACAGTGATTCGCCCGCTGCGATGATGGCCTCGAACATTTCCGGGCTGAGCGCATTGTATTTATCGGGTCGATTCAATCTGACGTCAGCGACGCCGTCGACTGTGGTAATCGTCACTAGATCGGCCATGGATCCCCCTGCTAATACGCTGATTTCGTGAGAGTCTGACACATGCCATTCGGAGTGACAAAAGCGTCGCCCCGTCACGCGTGTCACGCCCCTATGATGACCAGAACCTGGCCTTCGTCGACGGCGTCTTGCAGGCGCACGCGAAGTTCCACTACACGACCGGCAACCGGACTCTCCAGCGGAATTTCCATCTTCATCGATTCGAGAATGATCAATACGTCGCCCGCTGACACCGAGTCGCCGACGTTGACGACGATCTGCCAAACGCTGCCCGTCACTTCCGACTCGACGCCGTGCGTCACCATTTTGTTATCCCGCCAGCTGCGACTGAAACTGGTTCATGTCGAAGTAGTCGCGCCAGGCTTTGATCTTGCTTCCCACCACCTCGAAGGTCCCCATAACGGGTAGTTCCAGCCATTTGCCGTTGATCAGGAATCGATCGACCCGCTCCGTCAGCACAACACCCGCGTCACCTTCGGCCAGATGACGCAGCTGCCAATCCACCTGGCTCGCCAAGCCCAAGAACCCCTGCAGGACCTCGCGGATGGCGGTGAGTCCGGAGACCGACGCCATTGGAATGTTGTGATACACGGCGTCAGCGGTGAAATGGGTCATGATCCGGTCGAGGTCATTTTTATTGAACGCATCGATCAAGTCGGTCACTACCTTGGCAGCGTGGCTCATCTGGGCAATCTCCTGGTCAGTGTCGGTTTCGAAAATGGCGTTGCGTTCAACGTATGCAGCATATTCACTCCAAGCCTCAGTGAATCCTCCAAGCCCGCGTGACTGCGTCGCGGCTGTTATGCGCCCGACGCTTGCTGCTTCGTGAACGAGGCCATGGACCTTCTGCGCATCTTCGACCCGCAGCGCGACCTCGAACATATCGGAAATCGCTCCACCGCGGTGGTCCGTTGGCTTGTCGAGCGGTGAACCGCGCAAAAAGTTCGCGAGCGCACTCGCGAGACGCGGCTCATCCGCAAGCAGCTCGATGGTCTGTTCGAGCATCCATCGGGAAAACATGCGCGGCGAATCGCACAATGCCCGGTACTCATTCCAGTTCATCGATTGAGCGCCTCGGCGAAGCGCTCAGATGCGCTCGAGATCGATCGAGGTACCGGTCAGCCGCTGATAGGCCTCGAGGTATCGTGCAATGCTGTTCTGAACGACATCGTCAGGCAGCGCCGGTCCCGGTGGCGTCTTGTTCCACCGGCCATCCTTCACCAGCGTCTCGAGATAATTGCGCACGTACTGCTTATCGAAACTCGGCTGTTCACCGCCGGGACGCCAGAGGTCCGCCGGCCAGAAGCGCGAACTATCCGGTGTGAAGATCTCGTCGACCAGCAACGGGTGCGGCTCGCCCTCGATCCGGCCGAATTCGAACTTCGTATCGGCAAGGATAATGCCGCGTTCAAGCGCATAGGCCGCTGCGCGCTTGTACAGATCGAGCGTCGTTTCGCCGAGCCAGCGCATCAGTTCCACGCCGACAATCGCGGCACCTTCATCGAAGCTGATGTTTTCGTCATGACCACTGGCTGCCTTCGTCGACGGCGTGAAGAGGGGCTCCGGCAGCCGATCGCTATTACGCAGACCTTTTGGCAGCGATATGCCACACACCGCGCCCGTCTTCTGATAGTCCTTCCAACCGCTGCCGGTGATGTAGCCGCGCGCGATACATTCGATCGGTACCACGTCGACTTTTCTGCAAAGCATGATGCGGCCGGCGAGCAAACCTCGCTCTGCGTCACTCAGCCCCGGGACTTTTGCAACATCGGTCGAGACAAGATGATGATTTACGCTGCCGGAAAAGTGCTCAAACCAGAATCGAGAGAGCTGCGTCAGCACGACGCCCTTGCCGGGCAGACCATTGCCCATCACGACATCGAATGCGCTGATACGATCGGTCGCGACGATCAGTACTCCCGGCTCTCCGCTGGGCAGCACGACGTCGTATAGGTCTCTGACCTTGCCGGCGCGACGATTGGGCAGCGCCAGATTCGTGGTCATCAACGCCTGGCGCATCACATTACCTCGCAGTACTGCCGCCATCGGCCATGTATACAGAACCGGTGATGAACGCGCTGTCATCGCTGGCGAGAAACAACATCAGCTTCGCGATGTCGTCCGGCATGCCATAACGCTGCAGCGGAATCTGACTTCGCATGGCCTCCTTCGCCGCCGCCGCATTGTCGGGCGCAAAACCCTCTTCGAGGCTTCGCATCATGCGGGTTTCGACTGGCGACGGGTTAACCGTGTTGACCCTGATATTGAACGGCGCGCATTCGAGCGCGGCCGAACGCATCATGCCGATTACGGCGTGTTTGCTCGTGACGTACGCAGAGACACCCGGCGACCCTCCGACCCCCGCCACAGAAGAGGTGATGATGATGCTACCGCCGCCGCGTTGTTTGAGCGCGGGAATGGCCGATTTCAAACCAAGCCAGACACCTCGCACGTTTACGGCGATCACTTTGTCGAAAACTTCGACATCATATTCGGTGATCGGTTTGACAATCCCCTCAATGCCGGCGTTAGCCAGAAAGGTGTCCACTCCGCCATAGCGTTCCGTTGCAACACGAACGAAATTGTCGTTGTCGGCCGGTTGCGTTACGTCACCGACGCAGTAGCTCACTCGATTGCTGCCGATGTCTTTGGCCGCGTCCTTCAGCGCGGCTTCGGAAACATCGACGAG
>Ga0209254_10000074_pt1 | contig 60118 bp, 56 predicted proteins | sample FrelakmetDIP11DI_FD_187148 | JGI IMG/M metagenome (GOLD analysis project Ga0209254, IMG submission 187148) | Freshwater lake sediment microbial communities from the University of Notre Dame, USA, for methane emissions studies - DIP11 DI (SPAdes)... | ecosystem: Environmental > Aquatic >...
CTCTCCGTATTGCTACTTCAAAATGAGTCCGTCCGACTTGCATGTGTTAGGCACGCCGCCAGCGTTCGTTCTGAGCCAGGATCAAACTCTCAATTAAAACTGTAAACGGGGCCTACTTTTTAGTTTTCAATGATCATACCGCAACCTCTGGGTCCGAGCTTCTGAGGCTTTTGTAACGTGGGTGCTTTGAAAGATGCTTTCCCCTTCGACTTTACAGCGTTAGGGCGTGCAACACTACATCAATACGCCTGCTCCCATTCTGTTATTGCTCCCTCAGCCTGCCTTACCCCAAGGGATTGCAGAGAAAAATAAAGGCTATACCAAACAGTATAGCCCTTTTTCTCAAAGAACTAGCTGGTTTATTATGCCATTTCTGAACCTTTTATGTTCATCTGATATTAGCATATCATTTTTTTTATTATAGTCAATAGACAAATATGTCAGAATAATAGTAATTATTGCTAATTATATAATTTTATTTACGATAAATGCGTAAAATCTCTAATTTTCAAAATGATAAATAAAAATAGCGCTTATTCTATTTCAGATTCAGATACGAAGAAATTATCAGCCCGCTCACGTCCAATCGTCGATTCCGGCCCGTGTCCGGGAAGAACCCGTACCCCGTCCGCCAGAGACATCAGACGCTTAAAGGACTGTTTCAGTTTCCCGATGTCTCCTCCGGGCAAATCCGTCCTTCCTACGGCCCCGGCGAACAGAGTGTCGCCGGTAATGACAATACCTTCTCCATAGAGACAGATCCCTCCGGGGCTGTGGCCCGGGGCATGGAGCACCTCAAATCGCAAATCCCCGACCTCCACGATATCTCCTTCTGAAATGAATCTGTCAGGGGCCGGTTGGGACTCGAGTTCAAAACCCCATAATCTGGCATGTTCCTTTGAACTGTTATAGATTCCGACATCATCCCTATGGAGGACAATCGTTGCACCCGTCGCTTCCTTGATTTCGGAGATCGCCGCTATATGGTCGAAATGGGCATGGGTGCAGACAATGTATTTCACGTGGAAACCGTTCTCCTTAATAAGATCGAGTATTCTGTCCGGCTCATCACCCGGATCGATAACCATACATTCTTTTGTCTTTTCATCAGCAACGATAAAACAGTTATTCTCAAGCGGTCCGACAACTAATGTTTTGATAACCATGCACCCTCCCTAGACTCAACGTTTCAGTTTCTGCTTGGCCATCCCCATTATATAAGACAGCTCTTCACTTTTCATAAGATAACACAGGAGAAAATACACCGCACTACATATCATAATGGTCCCGCTCAGGTAGAAGACCTTGATGGAGGTATTGCCGTGGGTTTGCCAGATAGTTCCGTGGAGAAGAATTCCCCCTGCAATTCCCATGATGGAGGCTGCAAAAATGATTTTCAAAACAGACTGCGCGATCCTTTTTGCATCGATCCGTTTCAGCTTTTTCCTGAGAAAGAAAAAAAGGAGGGCAAAGTTCACCCATGACGCCAGCGAATTGGCCAGCGCCAGTCCGCCATGCTTCAAGGGTTGCATAAGGATGATGCTGAAGACGATATTGGCCGCCAATGCGATAACAGCGACCTTTACCGGTGTTCTGGTATCCTGCATTGAATAAAAACCGGATGTCACCACCCTGACACCGACAATGGACCATATGCCGAATGCATAGAACAACAGGGCTTCGGCAGTGCCAATGGTTGCAATGTAATCGAATTTTCCATACTGAAAAAGGATGTTCACGATCGGTTCCCTCAATGCAATCAGGCCGGCCATGGCCGGGACTGCTATAAAGAAAAGCAGCCGCAACGCAAAGGAGAAATCGTCCCTCAGCTTATCATAGTCTCCTTTCACCGCATGTTCCGAAAGGGCGGGCAGAACAGCCATGCCCATCGCAACCCCGAATATGCCGACAGGAAACTGAATGAGTCTCATAGAATAATAAAGATAGGTGATGCTTCCGTCCGGGAGATACGATGCGAGGATCGAGCTGACAACGATATTAATCTGCGCCACTGCCATTCCCATTGTCGCCGGTATGATGAGGAGAGACATTTTTTTAAGCCCGGGATGTTGAAAATGAAACTCAGGCTTCAACGCATAGTTATTTTTATAAAAAGCAGGGACCTGAAATGCAAACTGGACAAATCCTCCCAGCGTCACGCCAATAGCCACCGCAATGATCGGCGGCTGCATTCTCGTTACAAGAGCAAAAACTGTGGCAATGATCGTAATATTCAGTATTGCAGGAGCAAGAGCCGGCACAAAAAAAATCCGCTTTACGTTGAGTGCCCCCATTACAAGCGCCGCAAGGCTTATGAACAAAAGGAATGGGAACATAATCCGCGTAAGAAGAACGGCTAAGGAAAATTTCTCCGGCATGGCGACAAAACCCGGTGCAAGCGCCGCAACAATTGCGGGAGCAAAGAGAATCCCCAGAAGACAGATGATTCCGACAAACACCAGGATAAATGCAAAGGTAATCCTTACAAGCCGTTGAGCCGCTTCCGGCCCGTGTTTGGTCCGATATTCGGTGAGAACAGGGATGAAGGCTGAAGACATCGAACCTTCGGCAAAGAGTTCTCTCAGGAGGTTGGGAATCCTGAATGCGACAAAGAACGTATCCGCCGTGCCTGTGGCACCGAAGTACCGGGCAAGGATCATGTCCTTAACGTAACCGAGGATACGGCTGATTAAGGTGGCAAAAGACATAATGCCGGCGGCTTTGGCAATTTTTTGCTTTTCGTCTCCGCCGCTCGCCGGCATGTTTTTTTCATTCGGCAAGCTTATTGATCTCCCTGATCTCCTTTGTTTCGCCGATAAGAATGAGTGCATCCCCGGCATCGAGTGTCAAGGTATCCGGCGGATTGAAGAGATACTTGTCGCCTTTTCTAACCGCGCCGATGGTCACGCCTTCCTTTGCTAACAGTCCGGACGCCTTCAATGTCTTTCCGATAAACTTCGATTCAGGAGAGATCGGGATATCCTCAACACGGTATATTTCTTCCCTGCTTTTCAGCATCTGATCGAGAAATGTCACTGCTTCGGGCCGTATCATTTCCGATGCCATTCTCAGCCCCCCGATAAATCCGGGGAGGACAACGCGATCGGCGCCGGCCTTTCTCATCTTCCCTTCAGATTCCCCCTCTTCGGCTTTTGCCACCACCCTTATGTGGGGATTAATGTCTTTAGCGGTAAAAATAAGAAGCAGATTGTCCGCATCGTTTCTGAGGGCGCAGAAAAGACCCCTCGCATCATCGGCATTTGCAGCGTGCAGTACCGCGGTGCTTGTTGAGTCTCCTTTGACATACAGCATTTCTTTTTCCGCCAAAACTGCGCATATCTCTTCATTCGTATCGATCGCCACAAACGGCCGGTTTGTTTTATGGAGTTCGTCGATAATATGCTTCCCCAACCTCCCTATTCCGCACACAATGTAGTGTCCTTTCAGGTGCGCAATCTTTTTATCCATGGCACGCCTCCTTAATATTTCAGTCAGTTCGCCTTCAACTAAAAAAGCGGTAAATGTCGATATGCCGAAAAGAAGAATTCCCATTCCGAAGATAATCAGGAATATTGTGAATACCCTGCCCTGGGGGGACAACGGGTTCACCTCCATAAAGCCGACGGAAGCAATCGTAATGACCGTCATATAGAATGAATCGAGGAACCCCCAACCCTCTATTGCCATATAACCGGAAATCCCCAAAATAAATACGACAACAAGCAGCAAAAGGGCCAACCAGAGTCTTTTCAGTATCATGATCAGGATTATAGCAAAAAAAGGCGCCTTCCATTGCAAGAAATAGGGACAACCCCCACGTTATTGACAAAGATTTCAATTTCTCATAATATTCCATATGCTAAGAATAGCAAGAGTTCTTATCATAACAAAATAGAATGTACTAAGGCGGTAAATGTGGTAGTTTTTTGGAGATGTTTGATGCGATTACAGCCAGCACGATCAGTGTTTTTAGGCACCGCCGGTTCAGTAATCGATCCCCTTCTGTGGCTCTATGCCCTGCCGGTAGGCGTGCTTGATCTCTTTCATCTCCGTAACGGTGTGGGCTCGTTCTATGATTTCCGGAGGGGCGTTTCTTCCTGTCAGAACGAGATGCATAAGCGGCGGCTTGTTCTCTATTAACTCCATTGCCTGGGAGAGGTCTACGAGTTTCAGCTTGAGCGCATTGTTGATCTCGTCGAGGATCAGTATGTCGTAGTTTCCTGAAAGCATTTTCTCCTTCGCGAGATTGATCGCTTCCTGGGCATTGGCCCTGTGTTCTTCAAAGGAACGGGGATCTCCCATGATACCGCAGAACCCTTTCCCTGTAATATGAAGTTCGACATTCGGAGAAAGCCGTTTCACCCCGTCGCTCTCCCCTGAATACATGTCGCCTTTCATGAATTCAATGATACATACCTTCATATCGTGCCCCGCTGCCCTGAGTGCAATCCCCATGGCGGCGGTGGTCTTTCCCTTCCCGTGGCCGGTGATGACAACAACGAGCCCGACCTTTTCTTTTGGTTCGAGACATGTCAATGCGCGTTTTTCCATCTTATGTGCCTAAAAGCTTTGTTTGGATGATTGCTATGATGAAGCAGATTGTATTTCTATGAATTATATCAGACTTCGTACCGTAATCATCGCGTTGCGGGAAAATCTTCTCCCGGGCATATCGCCCTTGCGAAACGGCAAATTGTCTTGCCGAACATCGCTCTTCTCGCAATAAAAACCAATTGAATCAAAGGCTTATTTAATGGCATCCCTCTTGCTTTTTAACAGGTGAAGAATAAACTGCCATTGAAGGGGATACTCATGAATGGAGAGAGTTTCTCAAAAAAGATAGGGTTTGCCGTCTTCTGTCTGGTTGCTCAAATCTACCCTCCCGGATATCGGAATAGCGTGGGCGGACTTTTTCGTCGGTAAGGCGCTCTATGATCTCACGATGAAAGGGGGATAGACGCAAGAACTCCATGGATATAAAACAGATCAGGGATATTGCAAAAAGATATACGCCTGAAGAAATCGAGGGTTGTATTACGCAGCAAATGGAAACGGGAAATAATGTCTGCCTGATGGATGCGAACAGCGAAAAGATCATCAATGAGCTTTCAAAGGCAGAGGTTATACGGCAATTGATGGATGAGGGGATGAGCCTTGCCGATGCGCTGAGGGAACTGGCAAGGCGCATGAGGCTCGTCCAGCAATGAATACTGTGGAATCTTACATGCTTTTCAGCGTGCGGTTAAAGTTCGGAGAGGCATATTCATCATGAATCGGCTGACAACCGAAAAATCACCGTATCTCCGGAAAGCCGCCAGTCAGAAAATAGAATGGTACCCCTGGGGTGAAGAGGCGTTCGAAACCGCAAAGCGGGAAAAGAAACCCGTCTTTCTTAGCACTGGCGCGGTATGGTGCCATTGGTGTCATGTAATGGCAAAGGAATGTTTCGAAAACGATGAAATAACCCAACTGCTGAACGAGCGATTCATCAGCGTCAAGCTCGACAGGGATGAACGACCGGATATCGACAGGCGATATCAGAATGCTGTTTCTGCCATGGGTTTTGGAGGCGGCTGGCCACTCAGCGTTTTTCTGACACCCGACAGAATACCGTTTTTCGGAGGCACCTATTTCCCTCCTGAGGATGCTGCCGGGAAACCCGGGTTTAAGAAAGTGCTGACAGCGGTCGCCGATTTTTATAACGGGAAGAAAGAACGGGCTGCCGAATACGGACAGCGAATTCTCGACTCCCTCAGGCTTCAACCCCTTCCGGACGGAGAAATCGAGGAGGCAGCAATCGACCGGTCGGTTACCAGTATCCTCTCTCACTTCGATTCACAGAATGGCGGCTTCGGCTTTGCTCCGAAGTTTCCCATGCCCGGCGCGATGGAATTGCTCATCAACAGGTACTTCTTTACGAAAAAAGAATCAATAGGGCATGCAGTAAAAAAGACGCTTGAATCGATGGCAAAGGGGGGATTTCATGATCAGGTAGGCGGTGGGTTTCACCGGTACTCTGTTGATGAAGCATGGATTATTCCCCATTTCGAGAAAATGATGGACGACAATGCCTGGCATCTCAGGAATTATATCGATGCATATCAGGTTTTCGGATCCGGCTATTTCAAAACAGTTGCAGAAGGTATTGTCCGTTTCATTAAAGCCGTACTTTCCGACCCGGATGGCGGTTTTTATGCAAGCCAGGATGCGGATGTTACTCCTGATGACGAAGGAGGCTATTTCACCTGGACGGACAGGGACTTCATGAAGGTCCTGAGCGATGATGAATGCAGGGTGTTATCAGTCCATTTCATGAATGAGAGGGGCTCCATGCACCACGACGAATCAAAAAAGGTACTGTTTATTTCGATGGAAGCAGAAGAAATCTCCAGGAGAACAGGGATGGATGTGCAGGTAGTCGCTGAACTCATACGGAACGGGAAAGAAAAACTTCTAAAGGAAAGAAACGCGAGACAGCCTCCGTTTATCGACAAAACATTGTATACCTCCTTAAATGGAATGATGATTTCATCCTGTCTGAAGGCTTTTCGGGCTTTGAACGATAAAGAACTGAGAGACTTTTCCCTGAAGAGCCTTGAAAGGATACTGCAGCAACATTTTGCAGGAAATGAGCTTTATCACACAGAAGGCGTAAAGGCGGTTTTGGATGACTATATCTATCTGATAGAGGCATGTATCGATGGCTATGAGGTTACCGGTGAAGAACAGTATTGCAAACAGGCGGATATTCTGATGGAATTATGTTTGGAGCGATTTTGGGATCAGGAGGGGGCAGGATTTTTTGATACAGACACCCCGGTCCTCGGCATACGCCTCAAGGGAATAGAAGATATTCCCCATCCATCTGCTAATTCTCTCGGAATCATGCTTTGCCAGAAACTGTATGCCTTGACAGCAAAGGAAAAATATCTTCGCCATGCGGAGAAAGCGCTCAGAGCTTTTTTTGCGAACACGAAAGAGGCAAGCATCTCTTCAGGATATTATTTCTGTGCAATGGATGCGTATTTTCGAATGTTGAAACTGACGGTGCAGGCAGCGCCGCACGATGAAATCGCAGAAACAGCCCTTGGAACATTTTATCCTTACAAAAGCATCGTATATGGAGAACAAAAAAGTTCTGTTATCCCCTGTCAGGGAAAGACGTGCTACGAACCGATTAAAAATCCTGCCGGCCTCAGAGATTTTCTGAAGAACCTTCATAAGTAAGGACACATTTAAACACCCTCCCCTTAATCCCCTCCCGTCAAGGGAGGGGCGATTCTTAAGTCCCCTCTCCCTTGAGGGTCTACGACTCGTAGAGGAGAGGGCAAGGGTGAGGGTGGGTGGCTTTACTTATGAACTCCTTAGTAATTCAAATTATTGCAAAATGCAAGGTGAGGCCGATGGCACTCGGCATGCCGGTAAGAGACGTGGAATGTGGTAACATTAACAATTGTGGTGATACCGTTTGCAAAATCGAAAAGAGGCGTTGCGATAAAAATAAGGGTAGAACCAAGGTCTTCAAGGAAAGGACTTTCAGGTATTATGGGGGATACACTTAAGATAAAGGTGCATGCGCCTCCGGTCGGCGGGGCCGCCAACGAGGAGCTTGTTGAGATACTTTCAGAGGAGCTTGGCATAAGAAAATCGGCGATAACAATTATCAGAGGTCATTTCTCAAGAGATAAAGTTGTCGAAATAGAAGGAATAGATTCGCTTCCCTGAGAAAGAGCGGAAGTAGTTTATTTGGAAAGGAGAACACGAAATGCTTGATGCACGATTTGTAAGAGAACATATTGACGTCATAAAGAAATCTCTGATGGAGAGAAATGCCTCGATTCAGTTTGATGAATTCCTGCGGCTTGAAGAGCAGCGGCGGACGCTTCTCAAAGAAGCAGAGGAATTGAGGAACAAACGTAATGTGGTATCAGAAGAAGTAGGGAAGCTCAGGAAGCAGAAACAGGACGCGGCAAAGCTCATTGAAGAGATGAAAGGGGTGTCGGACAGGATCAAGGAGCTCGATGAAAAACTCAAATCGCTCGAAGAGAGCACAAACGAGTTTTTATTGAACGTCCCGAACATCCCTCACGAGTCGGTTCCTGTTGGCAGAGACGAAACAGAAAATGTCGTAGTGAGGAGATGGGCCGAGCCGCGACAGTTTGATTTTGAACCGCTGAACCACTGGGATATCGGGGAAGCGCTCGGTATTATCGACTTCGAGAGGGCGGCGAAGATTGCAGGGGCGCGGTTCTCCCTGACAAAGGGGTTCGGCGCGAAGCTCGAAAGGGCGTTAATGAATTTCATGCTGGACCAGCATGCGGCAAAAGGATATCAGGAGGTTTTCCCCCCACTTATCGTAAACAGAGACAGCATGAGGGGTACTGGTCAGCTGCCGAAATTCGAGATGGAGCTTTTCAGGATTGCCGATCCCGAGTTTTATCTTATCCCGACAGCAGAAGTGCCTGTCACGAATATCCACCGGAATGAGATTCTGAATGAAAAAGACCTCCCGATCTATTACACCGCATACACGCCCTGCTTCAGGCGCGAGGCGGGCTCATACGGGAAAGATGTCAGGGGCCTTATCCGGCAGCATCAGTTCAATAAGGTGGAGCTGGTAAAATTTGTCAGGCCGGAAGATTCGTATGCTGAGCTCGAATCTTTAACAATGAATGCTGAAGATATTTTGCAGAAACTGGAGTTGCCTTACAGGGTAATCGAGCTCTGCACGGGAGATATCGGGTTTTCTGCTGCAAAGACATATGACCTTGAAGTATGGCTCCCAGGTCAGCAGAAATACCGGGAAATCTCTTCCTGCTCGAACTTTGCAGATTTTCAGGCGAGGAGGGCGAATATCCGGTTCAAGCGGGAAGGGAAGAAGGGAACTGAGTTCGTTCATACCTTGAACGGATCAGGTCTTGCCATCGGCCGCTCATTGGTGGCGATTCTTGAAAACTGCCAGCAGAAAGACGGCAGTGTCATCGTACCGGAAGTGTTAAGGCCGTATATGGGAGTGGAAGTAATCAGATAGTCGATACTCCTGTCCCACAAGTAGCTTGTCATTCCGAACTTGATTCGGAATCTGTTTTTAGGCCGGGGAGAGACCCTGAAACGAGTTCAGGGTGACAACGAATGTATACGGCGTTAGACTCGCTATACGCCTTCTGTCTTTCCAATAAGAACAGAGCATTCTGCAACACTGAGGATATATCTGGACAAGCTGCCGATGATTCCTCTGAATCCTCCCATTCCTTTGCTGCCGACTACAATCATATCTGCGTTCAATACATTCGCAGCATGGAGGATTTCATCCGAAGGGTCACCCTTTTTTGTGATTTCGTCTATATGTGAGAATCTTTTCCGTAAATATTCGACGGTTTGCGCAATGATCGCCTGAGAGTCTTCGGTGCGGTATTGTTTCAAATCTTCCTTCACACTTCCCTCTATGGTTGTCATATATTTATCAGGGATGTCATGAAAAGCCGGGGTGATGACATGGAGGATTGTTATTTCCGCAGTATCATGAAACGGCATCATGGTTAAGGTTTCTCCTGCCTTCCTTGCATAATCAGAACCATCTGTTGCAAAGAGTATTTTCATTGTGCTGGACGATCCACCCTGAGGAGGCTTGATCACAAGCACTGGCTTTGGAGAGCTGATTGACACGGACTTTGCGACACTTCCGATGATGCGCGATTTAATACCCTTGAGTCTTTTATGCCCCATAACGATTAAGTCGGCATCAGAAGCAGTCGCTGCTTCAATAATACATTTATCAGGAGAGCCGTTCATCATTAGTGTATTCATTTTTGCAGGAACGGATTTTAAAATATTCATGGCTGATTCAAGTATTTTAGGTGCAATACTTTGCTTGACCTCTTTAATCTTTGCGTAATAATAATCGTCATTGTCCTGAAAAGGGTCATCGCTTATAACGTGGAGCAGCGTGATCGCATCATTCGGTGATACATTAAGTCTTGTGAGGAATTGTGCTGCTGCTTCAGAATATTCCGAGCCGTCTGTCGGGAGCAATAGTTTCATAGTATCATCCTGTCATGAAAAAATAGTACCACAAGAATTTTATTACTATAACACATTTGTGAAACTGGCCATATTTTAGTAACATACTGTTATATTTTTCTAATCCAGGGGTGTTGAAACCATGACGATTCGGGAGCAGACAGAGGATATCGAGAAAACTATTCTTCATGCAAAGGCGTGTCTGAGTTCCCGGAGCCGAGGCAGGTTGAAACCGGAAAAAGAAGGTGAGATACGGACGTGCTTTCAACGGGACAGAGACAGGATCATTCATTCAAAGTCATTCAGGCGGCTGAAACACAAAACACAGGTTTTCCTCGCGCCGAGAGGCGACCATTACAGGACGCGTCTTACCCATGTGCTTGAGGTATCCCAGATTGCGCGGACGATTGCCAGGGCTTTAAGGTTGAACGAGGATTTGACCGAGGCAATCGCTTTAGGTCACGATCTCGGCCATACCCCATTCGGACATGCAGGAGAAAACATTCTGAGGGAAATCCATCCCGGGGGGTTTGACCACTTTAAACAGAGCCTCAGGGTTGTCGATTTCCTCGAAAACAGCGGGGAGGGACTAAACCTGACCTATGAGGTACGCAACGGCATCGTGACACACTCGAAAGGGAAAGGCCTTATTATTCCTGAGAACAGGGGAGACAAGGCAGATACCCTTGAAGGTCAGATCGTGCGGGTTTCCGACATTTTTGCCTATGTGAACCACGATCTTGACGATGCATTAAGGGCGGGTGTTATAAAGAAAACCGATATCCCGAAGAAGATCATGAAAGTCCTCGGGGATTCGCATTCGCGGAGGATCGATACAATGGTCAAAGACTTCATCCACCAGTCCATAAAGGCTCACCTGGAAAGCCTTCACATGAGTGAGGAGATATCGGCTGCTACGTATGCTCTCAGGGATTTTCTCTTTGATTCCGTCTATGAAAGCGGCAAAATAATCAATGAATTCAAAAAGGCAAAAAAAGTGCTGCGCGATCTTTATGCCTATTACCTTGAACATATAGAAGAAGTGTATATGCATATACCCAAAAAAGAAAAAGTGAACAAACATCGTATTGTCTGTGATTTTATCGCCGGGATGACGGACAGATTTGCCTTAATGACGTATGAGAAGCTCTTTCTGCCTCAGCAATGGACGGTGCTTTAACAACATGGACGCTGCAGAGGCATCCCCAGTGCGAAGGTGTTTTTACCAGGAGGCGGATATGTGCATAATTATTAAAAATATATATATTATATTATAATAGTTATATGTCGATGACCTTCGGTGACAAACTCAGAAAGATTATGAAGACGCGGGGCGTAAAAGCCATAACGCTTGCCCGAAGGATGAATGTAAGCTGTGCATATGTCAGTCAACTCATGACCGGGATACGGAGACCCGGAAGGGAAACCCTCATGAAGCTCTCGAAGTCACTGGAAGTTCCGTTCGAGACCCTTTTAACGATAGACGGAGACTATTCCGACCGAATTCTCATTTCGAGAAAGCTGCCGGTTCTGGATGAGGCCAAAATACACGAGTGGGCTGACTGTATTGATTTGGAGTACCCCTCGCTGGTTGCAAGCAGCTTTGAGTATGCGATAACCGATGACCCGAGTGCGTTTTACATCACCCCCAAAGGACTGTTATCATGCTGCGGACTGGATTTCTGCGATCTGATACTTATTGAGCCGCATAAAGAAGTCGGAAGCGGCAATACCGTTATCGTTTGGTCGCCGAATGGCGTTTCGATACGAAAGATCGTAATGCAGGACAACATGATAATCCTCATGGATGACAAGCAGGAGCCGATAGTACTTTCAAAGGATCGTCCAGATGAAAGCGTGAAATATTACAGGGCCAGCCAATGTATAAGGAAACTGTAGTGCCCGATTGTTAGTCCTTTCGTTCGATAGTCCTGTTTATCCATTCCATCAGTATTTCGGTTAAACGATATGCCGGCCAAGTGGAATTCCACATATAAATCAATCCCGCTCTGCAACCCTCCCGACACTCACAATCTTGTCGTCACCGTCAACATCCATGAGCTTTACCCCCTGCGTGTTTCGTCCATGGAGAGATATGTTCCCCGCAAGAGTTCTGATGAGCTTCCCTGAACTGGTTATCATGACGACCTCGTCTTCATCTCTTACCTGCATAAGGCCGATGGCTTTCCCGCCTTTTTCGGTGATTTTAATTGAGATGACCCCTTTGCCGCCGCGATTTTGGACCGGGTAATCCTCTATCTTCGATCTCTTCCCAAGGCCTTTTTCTGTAACAGTGAGTATTATCATCTTTTCCTCGGCGACCTCTGCGGAAACCACTTCGTCGCCTTTTGTGAGTCTGATCCCCTTGACCCCCTTTGCGGTGCGTCCCATGCTGCGCACATCTTCTTCATTGAAACGGATTGAAATGCCATTCTTGGTTCCGATGATAAGGTCGCTTTTCCCGTCTGTCTTTTTCACGGAGTTAAGCTCGTCGCCTTCTTCAAGCGATATGGCGATGATGCCCTTCCCGCGCGGGTTGCTGTATTCCTCGAGGGCGGTTTTTTTGACAGTGCCGTTTTTTGTGATCATCACAAGAAACGCCTGCTTAAAATCACGAACAGGCAATGCGGTTGTTATCTTCTCCCCTTCGGATAAGGCAAGGAGGTTCACCAGTGATTTGCCTTTTGCAGCGCGACCTGCCTCAGGGAGCTGATACGTCTTCAGCCAATAGAGACGTCCGAGGTTTGAGAAGAAGAGCATATAGTCATGCGTGGCGCCGATAAAAAGCTCCCTGACAAAATCCTCTTCCTTTGTCTCCATCCCGATAAGGCCCTTACCGCCACGGCGCTGGCTCCTGTATGCACTGAGAGGATTTCTCTTGATATACCCCTGATGGGAGAGCGTAACGACCATTTCTTCATCAGTGATCAGGTCCTCAATGGTGATCTCCTTTGTCTCGGAGGTGATCTCCGTCTTTCTTTCATCGGCATAGTTGGTTTTGATCTCAAGAAGCTCATCCCTGATGATCTGCGACACGAGGGCGTTGTTCCCGAGTATTGCTTTCAGCCGTTCGATCTCTTTCAGTGTTTCGGTGTAATCCCTCATGATCTTTTCCCGCTCGAGCCCTGTGAGTCTCTGGAGTTTCATGTCGAGGATGGCCTGCGCCTGAATCTCTGAGAGGGGATAGTTTGTCATCAGTCCGGTTCTCGCCTCTTCAGGCGTCTTGGACTTTCTGATGAGTGCTATTATCTCATCAAGATAATCGAGGGCAATCTTCAGCCCCTCTAATATGTGCGCCTTTTCTTCCGCCTTTTTCAGTTCAAATCGTGTTCTTCTGAGAACAACATCCCGCCGGTGCTGCAGGAAATAATTCAGGAGATCCTTCAGCTTCAGTATGCGGGGCTGGTTGTTCACAAGGGCGAGCATGATGATACCGAATGTGGTCTCCATCTGCGTGTGTTTATAGAGGTTATTCAGGACGACTTCCGCCATTTCACCCCGTTTCAGCTCAAGGACAACCCTGATACCGTCCCTGTCGGACTCATCTCTGATTTCAGATATCCCTTCAATGCTTTTCTCCCTCACAAGGGCCGCAATCTTTTCTATCAGCCGCGCCTTGTTTACCTGATACGGGAGCTCTGTGACGATGATATTTTCACCGCCCCTGTGTTCACGCTCGATCCTCGCTTTTGCTCTGACTTTGATAAGTCCCCGGCCTTCATTGTATGCGTGTAATATTCCGTCGGTGCCGTGAATGATTCCTCCTGTAGGGAAATCAGGACCTTTGATATGCACCATAAGGTCTTTCAACGTTGCATCCCGGTTTTCAAGCAGCGTGACAAGCGCGGCAATTATCTCGCCGAGGTTGTGTGGCGGTACATTGGTGGCCATACCGACTGCAATCCCTGATGAGCCGTTGATGATAAGATTCGGAATCCGCGATGGAAGCACAAGGGGTTCCTCTGTGGTCTCGTCGAAATTCGGGGTAAAGGCAACAGTGTTCTTGTCTATATCAGCAAGCAGTTCCTCGGCAATTTTCGCAAGCCGGGCTTCCGTATACCGGTATGCCGCAGCCGGATCGCCGTCTACCGATCCAAAATTGCCCTGGCCATCAACAAGCTGATACCGCATATTAAAGTCCTGGGCAAGCCTGACCATCGCATCATACACGGCTGTATCGCCGTGCGGATGGTATTTCTTCAGTACTTCACCGACTACTCCGGCGCTTTTAGAATATTTTTTTCCGGGAAGGAGCCCCTCTCTGAACATCGCATAGAGAATCCTCCTCTGGACAGGCTTCAGCCCGTCTCTGACCTCAGGGAGGGCTCTCCCGATGATTACGCTCATCGCGTAATCGAGATAAGAACCTTTCATCTCCTCTTCGATACTTATCTGTACTTTTGCCATGGAGTCTCCTTAAGAATGATTGAACGACCATTATTTTACCATATTGCTTTATTGCTTTTCGAACCCGTATTGCTTTTCGGACCCATTTGAAAATATAATTAAGCATATGCTATCAAACATCCTCAGCGCAAGTATCATTGGTATCGACGCCTATCCGGTTGAGGTTGAGGTCGATATCACCTCCAGGGGGCTTCCCCATTTTTCGATGGTCGGCCTGCCCGATGCAGCAGTGAAGGAGTCAAGGGACCGTGTAAGGGCTGCGCTGAAGAATATCGGATTTCATTTTCCACTCAAACAGATTACCGTTAATCTCGCGCCGGCGGACCTGAAAAAAGAAGGGTCTTCTTTCGATCTGCCGATAGCAATCGGCATTGTTACGGCAGAGGGCATACTCGAACCAGCTTCTCTCAGCGGCTATCTCTTCACAGGAGAGCTTTCGCTGAATGGTGCGATAAAGCCTGTCAGGGGCGCCTTATCAATGGCCATAAAGGCAAAAGAGCTTGGGTTAAAAGGGATCATACTGCCTGAAGAGAATGCGCCGGAAGCAGCAGTCGTGAAGGGGATACCTGCCTTTGGAATGAAGAGTCTCCCCGATGTCATTGAGTTCCTGAAGAACGGGAATACCGCCCTGCCCTTTGTAGCAAACGTCCAGAAAACGTTGGAAGAAAATTCGGCGTATGAGGATGATTTTCTGGAGGTGAAAGGACAGGAACACGCCAAGAGGGCATTCGAGGTCGCTGCCGCAGGCAGCCATAATATCCTCATGATCGGACCACCCGGATCGGGAAAGACGATGCTCGCAAAACGGCTTTCTACAATCCTGCCGGGAATGACGTTCGATGAGGCATTGGAGACGACAAAAATACACAGTGTCGCCGGCCTCCTTCGCACCGGCCAATCGCTGCTTGCCCTGAGACCCTTCCGGGCCCCGCACCATACAATTTCAGATGTTGCGCTCATCGGCGGCGGGCAGATCCCGAAACCGGGAGAGGTCAGTCTCGGACACCACGGCGTCCTCTTCCTCGATGAATTGCCGGAGTTCAAACGCAATGTGATCGAGGTTTTAAGGCAGCCGCTTGAAAACGGCGAAGTGACTGTATCGAGGGCAGTTGCTTCCATTACCTACCCTGCGTCATTCATGCTCCTGGCAGCCATGAACCCCTGTCCGTGCGGGTATTTCGGCGACAGCCGTCATCAGTGCACCTGCACCCACGGTCAGGTCCACCGTTACCGGCACAAGGTTTCCGGCCCTTTGCTCGACAGGATAGACATCCACATCGAGGTGCCGGCGGTGCCGTATAAAGAGCTGTCGAACGAATCCGTGGGTGAGAAATCGGACGATATCAGGCAGCGGGTTGTCGCCGCAAGGAATATTCAACTTGAGCGTTTTCAGAACGACAGAAGGATTTATGCAAACGGGCAGATGAAAACAAGGCATATCAAGAAATACTGCACACTCAAATCCGACGCCCAGGCGCTGCTCGATACCGCCATGCAGAAGCTCGGCCTTTCCGCGCGGGCGTACACGAGAATATTGAAATTGTCCCGCACCATCGCGGACCTCGATGCCTCGGAGGATATCCATTCCCACCACGTCTCTGAGGCTATCCAATACAGAACGCTGGACAGGGGAGTGTATTAGTGAAGCACTTATATACATTAAAGGAGGATGCATGAAGATTTACGATCTGCTCTGGAAAAAGACTGAAAGCGAAAAAACGGGAAAAATCTTTTGGCAAAAGGTCGGGATGCTCATGGATAAAGACGGAAAGCTCTCTGTTAAGATGGATCTCATACCTGCAGCAAACTGGGATGGCTGGCTGGTCGTTGCCGAAAGGAAAGAATAGAAAAGCTTTTTATTGATACAAACCAGCGAGTATTGACGCGTTATCTCAACGCCTTACAGCCGACCAGATATCAACCCCTACCTGAGTAGGGTTGACTCGTCGATTGAAACCACTCACAATAGGGAACCTGTTTTTGTGATCAACATGACGGCTGTAGACGGGGAATGAAAATGGCGAACGATGAACATGCAGGGGATTCCTTCGGGCACCAGGGGCGGGTTCTTATTGTTGATGACGACAAGAATTTGCTGAAGTTCATAAGAGCTGCGCTCGAATCAGAGGGATATCAATGTGAAACAGCTATGAATCCGCTCTCAGCATTAGAGTTGGTGGGCAAGGGATCATTCGATATAATGATTACCGACATTGTCCTGCCGGAGATGAACGGGCTGGAGCTGACGAAAAAAGCAAAAAACCTGAAACCCCAGATGGCAATCATTATTGCTACCGGTTATATTGACGCTTTTTCGTATGATGAGGCAATAGAGGCTGGTGCATCTGATTTTCTCAAAAAACCTTTTACAGTGAAAGAACTCACTGCAAGAGCGAAGCACGTAAAGATTGTGGAAGAAATGCGTAATCTGGCGCTGCGCGATGAACTCACTGGGTTGTATAACAGGCGAGGATTTTTTACCCTGATTGAACATCAATTAAAATTAGCGAAGAGAAAAAAAACCGGCATGTTTTTACTCTATGCCGATCTTGATGATCTCAAGTTAATAAATGATACATGGGGACACCGGGAAGGGGACACGGCGTTAATCGAGACCGCAAAAATTCTCAGAAAGAATTATCGCGAATCGGATATCATCGCCCGGATCGGGGGAGATGAATTTGTCGTTTTTCCTGCAGGAACATCGGATGATGATAGTGAAAAGATCCTTGATCGCCTGCACAATGCATTTCTGCATCATTGCGCACATAGCAATCGTGCGTACAAACTGTCAATCAGCGCAGGGATTTCGTTTTACAATCCAGAATCCCCCTGCTCTATTGACGAATTGCTGGCTCTCGGGGATAAATCGATGTATGAACGTAAAATGAAAAAACTTCCTGGCAGCAAACTCTGACCCTCCGCTCAGATAACCTTCTGCATCCAGACCACATCGAAGGGTTTGCCGCGCTTCCGACCGATATCCTTGAATATGCCGCACTCGATAAGCCCATGCTTTTTGTGAAAGGCAATACTTTCTTTGTTTCGTGATGAAATACTTGCGAGCAGGGTTTTTATTTTCAATTTCCGCGCATCTGATCACCGCACATTCCAGACAGAAACGCTCTGGAATTTTGTAACGTGGATATACGTAGTGATCTCAATGAATATGAGTGCCGTTTCACAAGAATGAATGATTCCTTCAAGTTTCGGATGCTTCTTAAGAAACAGCACAGCGAGGTTTGCCCGTGTTTTCCCTTTCCTTAATGGCCGCGCATTTCCCAACATCGTAACAGATTCTGCCTTCATATAATCTTTTGGAGTATTCGTCCGCGTATCGATGAGAAGGGAGACACGCGGATTTTTCAGAATATTCCTGTATTTCCTTGTTGCCTTTGGAGTGGTGAATAAAACCCCTTTTAAATCGGGAGTGAGCGCATAGGCAACAAGTGAGGTATAGGGCTGTCCGGCTGCATCTGTCGCAAGGACTGCATGGGGACAGGTCTTATTAAGAGCGGATACCCGCTCAGCGACAGATACAGTCCCTTTCCGTACCCTGTCAGGAATTGCTGTTTTCAGTTCTTTCAAGATTCACCTTCCATTGATTGAACAGAGTGGATGTAATTTTTTATATTAAATTTGGATTTACATCCATTGTAACTCATATACCGTATCTTTCCAAAGACAGGACGCTCGTTCCATGCCCTGTCATGTAAGCCTCCAATGCTCCAGGCAATGCCGGCATATCCATTCGGATCTCTCCCGTCAAGTTCGAAGCGATCATTGAGATAAATCGCAATCTCCATAGCCTTTTCAGGTGATTCAGTCCACTCAAGGATCTTCTTGGCCCAGTACATTCTCATATAGCCATGCATTTTGCCTCTCTTTACCATCTCCATCTGGGCTGCGTTCCACAGGTCATCATGGGTTTGTCCATTTTCGAATTGATCACGGAAATAAAGGTATTCTCTTTTGTCGTTTTTATGGGCATGTAATGTCTTTTTCGCCCATTCGGGAAGGCCCTCTAAGTTGTCGTAGTTTTGATTGTACAAACAGTAGTTGTCAGAGAGCTCTCTGCGGACAATGAGTTCTTCGAGGAATGCTTCACGGGATACACCCCCCTTACTTCCCCCCTTGACAAGGGGGGATACAGGGGGGTAAGTTGAAACCTCGAGCGCAATCCGCTGAGCAGAAATCTGGCCGAAATGAAGGTATGGCGAGAGACCCGACTGCCCGTCGGCAGTCGGATCATTTCGCCTTGAGTCATAGGACGCGAGTTTTTTTCCGATGAAGCGTCTGAGAACTTGCAATGCCGCTTTTTCTCCTGGTTTGATCCAGGATGCCTCAGAGACGGTGTCTACCCTGAGAGTCCTGAAACTTCTAAAAAAGTCATGAGCCATTCTCTTTTCTTTCCACGGGAAGGGATGTTTCCTTAAAGGTGGGTATTCCTCCAGAAACTCAGGGAGCAAGCGCCGAATTTTAGGCCGAAATGTATATGCCCCGTATTCCTGCTTTGGTGAAGCAATCCGGCATGGAACAATATTATGAGCATCCACTTCATAGACAGGGATATCGATCCTGCCTGCAACAGCTTCTGTCCAGGATCGCTTTATTCTCAGAGGGTCGAAATCCTTCACTAAACTGCTAACGTGATATTCTCTGATGAATTTAGGGAGTTCTTCTTCCGGTGAGCCGGTGAGAAGAAAAAAGGGGATATTCTTCTTGCCGAGGTTCTGTTCCACCTCCTGCAGGCCTTTCAGCATGAAGTGGTACTGCCGTGTCGTTGCCCCCAGAAATTCAGGGACAAGGCAGAACACAACAGCCAGAGGCGCCTTCTGTTTCAGTGCGAGTTTCTGGCCGAAGAGCAGTGCCCAGTTATCCTTTGCTCTCTGGTCCCTGCTCATCCATAAGAGAACAGGGCCAGCTTTTATTGTTCCTTCCTTTAATGTCCTGACTCGCTTCAGATTTATCGACATCTCTATAAAGTATAATTAGTTCAATAGGTATAGTACAATGAATAATAATGGGGATGAACGATGTGCGCTAATAATCGTCCAAGTGCAAAAGCTGTCAGAGATAATCTCAGGAAACAAATGCCGTTCAGCAAAAAGATCGGACTCATCATAAAAAATACTGTCCTGAAAATTGTTCGATTCAAGAACTGCTGTGGAAACCCTGGAGATCCGGGATGCTGACAGTAATATCACTCCTCACCGGTCGGTGAAAGGGTGTGTTATCATTACGATCAATTTAACCCCGCCGGTAAACATACTGTCAAGTAACAAGGCAAAACAATTGAAAAAATAAGTAAAAATGAGTAATATTAAGCTTCAATCAAGCGGGGGGAACGATTCTGTTTATTCATCTGAACGATGCCTCGTTGATTTGCGGGTAATGTCGCCATGAGTGAACTTGAGAAATTACGAAAAAAAATAGACAAAATAGATAACGAGATTCTCGAACTCCTTAATAAAAGAGCCGAAATTGTTCTCGATGTCGCCCATATCAAGCGGAACGAGAATGCCAAATTTTACTCACCCGAGCGTGAAAGACAGATATTCGAGCGTCTTACGGCACTGAACAAAGGGCCTTTCCCGAATGAGGCACTGAAGGTCATCTTCAGGGAAATTCTCTCCGCGTCGTTGTCACTCGAAGAACCGTTAAAGGTTGCCTGCCTCGGGCCTTTGGCGACCTTTACCCATCTTGCTGCATTGCGGCATTTTGGGTCGGCTGCCCGGTTTGTGCCGGTCATTACCATAAAAGAGGTATTTGACGCCGTTGAAACCAATAAAGCGGATTTCGGGGTCGTCCCTATAGAAAACTCGAATGAAGGGGTCATCAGTTATACCCTCGACCTGTTCATGGATTATGATCTCAAGGTCTCTGCCGAGGTAATGCTCGACATTACCCATAATCTCCTTTCAAAGAGCGGAGACAAGGCGAAAGTAAAGAAAATTTATTCTTTTTCTCCCCCGACTGCACAATGCAGGCGATGGCTTCAGACAAACATGCCGGGGATAACGATTATTGAAGCGACAAGCACAGCAAACGCTGCGGAACTGGCAGCACAGGACGAAGATGCGGCTGCGATTGCGAGCGAACTGGCGGCGGAGATATACAACCTGAAGTTTGTTGAGAGGAGCATCGAGGATAACAAGCACAACTTCACAAGGTTTCTTGTGATCTCAAAAAGCTTCCCGAAAAAATCAGGGAATGATAAAACATCCATCATGTTTTCCATTAAGGACAAACCCGGAGCCCTTTACAATATCCTGGAACCATTCAAGAAGGCGAAGATTAACCTGACCAAGATAGAATCGAGGCCTTCAAAAAGAAAGGCGTGGGAGTACATATTCTTTGTGGACACAATAGGGCACATTGAGGACAAGAAACTGAAAAAGGCGGTTGAGGATTTAAAAGAGCACTGTCTTTACCTGAAAATTCTCGGATCATATCCGCATGGAGGATTTTAATGATAAAGCCACCATCCTATATTTCAGCGATAAAGCCTTATGTCCCCGGCAAGCCGGTGGAGGAACTCGAACGTGAACTGGGGATCAGCGATTCTGTGAAGCTTGCCTCCAATGAGAATCCGCTCGGTCCCTCACCCATGGCGATGAAGGCAGTGCTGAAAGACCTTCTGCACGCGAAGGCGGGAAACAGTGTAAACAGGTATCCTGACGGCAATGGTTACTATCTCAAGAGGGCGTTATCTGAAACCCTTTCTGTCGATGCCGATCACATAATCCTCGGAAACGGCTCGAATGAACTGATTGATATTGCCGCAAGGACTTTTCTGCAGCCGGGGGATGAAGCGGTTATGGCCCATCCTTCCTTTGTCGTTTATCCGATGGCAACACAGGCCATAGCTGCCAAGTCCGTTCAAATTCCCTTGAGAAATTATACGCATGACCTTGAAGCGATGGGGAATGCAATTACCTCGAAGACGAAGATAATTTTTATTGCAAATCCTAATAATCCGACCGGTACTGTGAACACACAAGACGAACTCGACCGGTTCATGAAACAGATTCCTGACGGGATATTGGTTGTGCTTGATGAGGCTTACTTTGAATATGTTACAGATCCTCACTATGCAGACAGTATGAAGCACTTCCGCGACGGCCGCGATATTCTGATTCTCAGGACATTTTCCAAAATGTATGGACTTGCCGCCCTCAGGATTGGGTACGGAATTGCAGGGAAAGACATCATTGCTGAGATGAATAAACTCCGGCCCCCCTTTAACACAAGTTCACTGGCCCAGAAAGCTGCCTTGTTTGCTCTGAAGGATGAGGCCCATCTCAAGGCTACCAAAGAGATGAATGAACTGGGCAGAAGATTTTTATATAAAGAACTCGACGCCCTCGGTTTGAAGTATGTGCCCACCGAGGCAAATTTTATCTATATGCCTCTCGATGAAGATGCACAGGCTATCAATAACAAGCTATTGAGGGAGGGCGTTATTATCAGGCCAATGGGACCCCGGGACATCAGGGTAACCATAGGCCTGCCCGAAGAAAATAAGCGATTTGTCGAAGCGTTAAGGAAGGTCGTGAGCCGATAGTTGTTATTTTTCTTGTGGATTTATCAGCAAATTGGGAGGAATAAATGGATATTATCGTATTAAGTCCAAGCGCAACTGAAAAAAACCTGCAACATATCATAAAAAAGCTTGAAAGCCGGGGGCTCCAGGTAAATATTTCCAAGGGTACCGAGCGGACAATCATCGGTGTCATCGGGGATACCTCCAAGATAACAGAGGAGGAAGAAAATGCGATCAGCATAATGACCGGCGTTGAAAATGTGATGAGAATCCTGAAGCCCTACAAACTCGCGAGCAGGGATTTCAAAGCAGATGATACCATAATCAATGTAAAAGGACATAGCATCGGAGGCAAGAAAATACAGGTGATTGCCGGTCCCTGTGCGGTAGAGAACAGGACGATACTCATGAGCATTGCGGAGAAAGTGAAGGATGCCGGCGCTTCATTCATCAGAGGGGGCGCATTCAAACCGCGCACTTCCCCGTATTCTTTCCAGGGTCTTGGTGAAGAGGGATTAAAATATCTTGCAGATGTGAGAAAAAAACTGGGACTTCCTGTTGTGACAGAATTGATGGATCCGAGGGACATGGGGGTCATATCAAAATATGCGGATATCATTCAGATAGGTGCACGGAATATGCAGAATTTCAGGCTGCTCCTTGAGGTCGGCACATCCAAAAAACCTGTTCTGCTGAAAAGAGGGTTGTCCGCAACAATAAAAGAATGGCTGATGGCTGCCGAATATATCATGTCAAAGGGGAATCATCATGTGATCCTCTGCGAAAGGGGTATCCGAACGTTCGAGACAGCTACCAGGAATACCCTTGACCTGAGCGCAATCCCTGTTCTCAAAAAACTCACGCATCTTCCCGTTTTTGTGGATCCAAGCCATGGCGTCGGCAAATGGGACCTCGTTGCACCCATGGCAAAGGCTGCTGTCGCAGCAGGCGCCGACGGTCTGGTTATAGAGGTGCATACAAACCCTGAAGAGGCGCTATCAGATGGTGAACAGTCTCTGCGGCCGAATGATTTCAAAAAATTGATGAAGGAATTAAAGCCGATAGCAACTGCTGTTGGAAGACAGATATGAAAAGAAACAGCAATGGTGATACGGAGATGCGGAGACGCGGAGGCTCTGCTCCCCTGCGCCGGATAGCCGGTTCCCAAGGTAATATCTTCTTTGAAAAGATAACCATCCTCGGAGTCGGCCTGATCGGAGCTTCTTTTGCCCTCGGCATGAAACACCACGGACTCTGTCGTACGGTGGTTGGACATGGGAGGAAAGAAGTAAATCTCAGGCAGGCGAAAGAGAAGAACATTATTGATGTTTATGAACTCGACCCGGCAAAGGCATGTGACGGGTCGGATCTTGTCGTATTTGCAACACCGGTCGGGATCTTTATCGACATTGCAAAAAAAGTGCTCGGTTCATTGAAAAAAGGAGCGGTTGTTACTGATGTCGGAAGTGTGAAGGGCACCCTTGTCCATGATCTGGAAACGCTTATCCCCGGCGATGTCTTTTTTGTCGGCGGGCATCCGATAGCCGGGGGTGACCGCTCGGGCATTGATACCGCCTCAGCAGAACTCTTTCACAATGCACAGTGTATTCTTACACCGACGAAGCATACTGACGGTAATGCGCTTAAAAAAGTCATCGGGATATGGAAGACATTTGGCTCCGCAGTCAAGATCATCGATCCTGATGAGCACGACAGGATCTATGCGGCGATGAGTCACCTGCCGCATCTCATTGCCTATGAACTCGTCAATACCGTCGCAGATATCGATAGATCATATTTTACGTTTTCAGGGCAGGGCTTTAGGGACACCACGAGGATTGCATCGAGTCACCCGGAACTCTGGCGCGATATATGCCTTTTGAATAAGGACAACCTTCTCGAATACGTTGAGATTTTCAAGAGCAATCTCGACAGGGTCAGTCAGTATCTCAGGGCGCATGATGCCGAATCCCTTGAACGGGATTTCAAAAAGGCCCGGACGCTGAGGGAAGCTCTTGGACAGAATTGAAATCAGCAACGCCAGGCATTTTAAAGGCACAATTTCTCCGCCCCCTGACAAATCCGTATCCCACAGGGCGATAATTTTCTCTTCCCTGTCAGAAGGGAAAAGCATCGTAAAAAACTTCCTCAGAGCAGAGGACCCTCTCAGTACGATCAGCGCCTTCAGGTCCCTGGGCGTTCATATCGACGATAAAGATGACGATATTATTATCCACGGCAATGGTATCCACGGCCTCAAAGAGCCGGGAGATGTCATCGATTGCGGAAATTCCGGCACAACCATAAGGATGCTTGCAGGTGTGCTTGCAGGGAATCCGTTCTTTTCAGTCCTCACCGGTGATGAATCATTGCGGCAGAGGCCCATGGCAAGGGTCATCACCCCTTTGCGGCAGATGGGCGCGGAGATAACGGCGCGTTCGGATAACCGCTATCCCCCTGTTGCGATCAGGGGGAAAACATTGCAGCCGCTGCATTACGTTATGCCCGTTGCGAGCGCCCAGGTTAAATCATCTCTCCTGCTTGCAGGTCTCTATGCAAACGGGGTTTCGGAAATAACAGAACCTTCAAAGTCGAGGGACCATACTGAGCGGATGCTGCCGGCATTCGGAGCAGAGCTCAGCGTCGAAGGCTTCCATGTGAAGATAACGGGCGGGGCCGGGTTAAAAGGCACTGAAGTCTGTGTGCCGGGCGATTTTTCATCCGCTGCATTTTTTATCGTCGGTGCTTTGTTGATCAGGGATTCTGATATAACAATAGAGGGAGTGGGGATCAATCCAACAAGGACAGGCCTTATCGATGTCCTGAGAGCGATGGGTGCTGATATTGGGATCGAAAATAAAAGGGAGCTTTCAGGCGAACCTGTTGCTGACATCTGGTGCAAGGGCGGCGCTGAACTGAAAGCAGTCGATATAATAAAAGAACAAATCCCGGCCCTTATCGATGAATTCCCCATACTCTGCATAGCGGCCACGCAGGCTTCAGGGACCACAACGATCCGGGGCGCCGAGGAACTCCGGGTGAAAGAATCCGACAGGATCAGGAGCATGGCCACGGAGCTGAAAAAAATGGGGGCAGAACTCGAAGAATTCCCGGACGGCCTCAATATCAAAGGGCGGAGCGATTTAAAAGCCGCTGTTGTCGAAAGCCACGGGGACCACAGGATTGCGATGTCTCTGTCGATGGCTGCCCTCATAGCTGAAGGTACAACCACAATTCGCGGTGTTTCTTCCGTGAACATCTCCTTCCCCGGTTTTTTTCAGATCATCAGGAAACTGACCGCATGAAACAGGTCATCGCAATCGACGGGCCGTCAGGCTCCGGAAAGACAACCGTTGCAAAATCTGTTGCAAAAGAACTCGGATTTCACTACCTTGATACAGGCGCTCTCTACAGGGCGATTGCTCTCGCGTTAAGAACGGAAGGCATACAGCCTGAAGATACTGATGATACAATCGTGAAAATGCTCGGTCAGTGCCGGGTTTTTTTTCAGGACGGCAGGGTATTTATGAACGGGCAAGATGTCTCGGAATCGATACGGTCAAAGGAGATGGATCACTATTCATCGGTCTTCTCCGCCAGGAAGATTGTAAGGGACTTTCTCCTCGATGCACAGAGGAATGCCGCTTTCCAAAACGACCTTGTTGTTGAGGGGAGAGATACTACCACAGTTGTTTTCCCCCAAGCGAAAAAAAAGATATTCCTCAATGCTACATTGGAGGAAAGGGCGAAAAGAAGATATCTCCAATTCAGAGAGAGGGGGATCGACATCAGTAGGGAAGAGGCAAGAGAAAACATGATGGACAGGGATAAAAGGGATGCGAGCCGTGATATCGCTCCTATGACTATAGCCCCGGATGCATTGAAAGTGGATTCTTCGAACCTGACGATAGAGCAGGTCACCCATACGATACTCGATTTTGTCAGAAGCGATCCTTGAGTGTGTTCCACTGATTTTTTTGGAAACTGAGCAGCAAATAGAGTACTAAAATGGAAATCATCACTGCAAAAACAGCGGGGTTCTGTTTCGGGGTCAAGAGGGCGATCGATATCGCCTTCAGGATTGCGAAGGAAAAACGTCAGGGGATATACACGCTGGGGCCTATAATCCATAACCCTCAGGTCGTTGAAAAGCTGCGAGAGCAGGGGATTGTCCCTATTGATACCATAAAAACAAAAAAAGACATCACTGCGCTGATCATCAGGACACACGGCATCCCGCTCTCGCTGGCAAAAGAGATCGCCGGGAGGGGTTGCGAAATCATCGACGCCACCTGTCCATTTGTAAAAAAGGCCCAATATTATGCTAAACTCCTTAGTGAAGAGGGGTATCAGGTACTTATCCTCGGAGAAAAAAACCATCCAGAGGTGCAAAGTTTGATGAGCCATGCCGACCGAGGCGTAATTGTGGTTGACGGAACATCCCCCCTGCCGAAATTGAAAAGTAAAGTAGGCGTTGTGGTTCAGACGACGCAACCCCTTGATGCACTGAAGAAATTGCTTTCCGACGCCATAGAACAAACAAAAGAGATAAAGGTATATAATACAATATGTAATTCTACGGCCCTTCGGTTAAAGGAGACAGAAAAGATGGCCGGCAAGGTCGATGTGATGTTTGTCGTCGGGGGGAAAATGAGCGCGAATACCACCCAGCTTACTAAATTGTGCCGGTCTCTCTCGGTACCGACATATCATATCGAGACTTCTTTCGAGATCAAACAAAAATGGATTCAGGGGGCCCAAAAAATCGGTATCACCGCAGGGGCATCGACGCCCAAGTGGATCATAAAAGACGTAGAAAAAAGAATGAGGGATATAGGAGGCTAAGGGGTTCGTGGAACTTAGGAACGAAGAACTGGAAAAACTGTACGCAGACACCTTTCACAGCATTAAGGAAGGAACCATTCTGAAAGGGAAAGTTGTCGCAGTGCGGCATGACGGCGTCATCGTTGATATCGGTTTTAAATCCGAAGGCTTTGTCCCGATTGAGGAATTTTCGAACAAGGAAGTTTCATCGCTGCAGACAGGCTCGGAGGTCGAGGTATATGTAGAGAGCATCGAAGACGCCGAAGGTATGATCATCCTGTCGAAAGAGCGCGCGACCAAGATAAAGGTATGGGATACCCTTGAAGAAGCGATGCAAAGCGGCAGTCCGGTAGAGGGGAAAGTAGTTGGGAAAACAAAAGGCGGTTTTTCCATCGATATATCCGGAGTTATTGCATTTTTACCTGGATCGCAGGTGGATGTTAAGCCGGTGCGCGATATAGAACATCTTATCGGGAAAAAAATAGCGTTCAAGGTCATAAAGCTCAACAATAAACTCTCGAATGTCATTGTATCGAGACGGGCGGTCCTCGAACAGGCAATGCAGAAAAAGAAGTCTGAAACGATCGAAAAGCTCGGAGAAGGCCAGCTTCTGAAAGGAACAGTAAAGAATATTACTGACTACGGTGTTTTTGTGGATCTTGGAGGCATTGATGGTCTGCTGCATATATCTGATATCTCATGGGGGAGAATAAATCATCCTGCGGAATTTTTTGTGGTCGGAGATGAAATAGAAGTAATTATATTGAAATACGACAGGGAGAACGAGAAAGTCACGTTGGGATATAAGCAAAAAAAGCCCGATCCCTGGTCTGTAGTCGAAGAAAAATATCCTGTAGGCAAACGGCTGAAAGGGAAAGTGGTAAGTATAACCGATTATGGGGCATTCATCGAACTCGAAGAAGGGCTTGAAGGTCTTGTACATATATCCGAGATAGACTGGATGCCGAGACCGAAGCATCCCTCGAAATACCTGACGATCGGCGAGACGGTTGAGACTGTCGTGTTGAAAGTGGATAAAGAAGAGCGGAGGCTTTCTCTCAGCATAAAACAGATACAGCCGAGCCCATGGGAATTGGTTTCGCAGCGGTATAAAATCGGACAGACGATATCAGGCAAAGTGAAGACCCTCACCGACTTCGGTGTATTTGTCGGCCTCTCTGAAGGGATTGACGCCCTCATCCATATCTCCGATCTCTCATGGACGAAACATATCAAGCATCCTTCAGAAATACTCAAAAAAGGCCAAAAGGTTGATGCTGTTGTCCTGAGTATTGAACCGGAATCGGAGAAGATGGCCCTCGGCCTGAAGCAGGCTGAACCTGATCCCTGGCTCGGTGACATTCCTGAACGGTTTAAACTCGGCGCTGAAGTAAGCGGCAAGATACTGACCGTTACCGATTTCGGCATCTTTGTCGAGCTCGAAGGCGGCGTTGAGGGGCTCATCTACTCTTCGGAAATCGTGAAACCTTCTGCCGGGATGCTCGAAGAAGCATATAAGGCCGCCGACAGCATTGATGTCAGGATTATCAAAATAGATTGTGAAGAAAGAAAGATAGGGCTCAGCATGAAAAATCTGAAGAGGACCGAAGAGTGAAAAAATTCCTGGTGATTTTACTCGTTCTTTTTGTTGTTGCGATCGTTGTCAGTCTTGTCCTCGTGCTGTTCCAGAAGAATATTCCTATGGGTGAACGGATTGCGCTTGTGCGGGTGGAGGGCCCGATCCTTGATTCCAAAGATGTCATCGACGAACTTAAGACCTATGTCAAAGACCCCTCGATAAAAGCGATCGTGCTCCGGATCGACAGCCCGGGAGGCGCGGTAGCTCCTTCGCAGGAAATTTATGAAGAGATCAGAAAGGCTGTCACGAAAAAGAAGGTTGTCGTCTCGATGGGATCTGTTGCAGCATCAGGGGGTTACTATATTGCTGCACCTGCTACGAGGATTGTCGCAAATCCCGGTACGCTGACAGGCTCTATCGGTGTGATCATGGAGATTCCCAATGTTGAGGGTCTCATGAACAAAATCGGCGTCAAAACCGAGGTCATAAAAAGCGGCAGGCATAAGGATATCGCCTCGGTTTTCCGAGGCATTAAGAAAGAGGAGAGGGAAATACTTCAGGGTGTGCTCGACAATGTGCATGAACAGTTCATAAAAGCTGTCGCCGAAGGACGCAAAATGCTTATTGAAGATGTAAAGAGGATTGCCGATGGCCGGGTATTCACCGGCGAACAGGCCCTCAAGGCAGGCCTCGTTGATGAGATAGGAAACCTCGAAGATGCGATTAAGTCTGCCGCCAAGCTTGCCGGCATAAAGGGTGAACCTGCGGTGATCAGCAAGGAAGAACGGTTTTCCCTGATTCATATGCTCAGAAATAAAATGCCGAAGGAATTTTCGGATATGGTCCCTTCGGTAAAAATAAAATATATGTTCGCACCTTAATTGTTCAGGAGGTCATATGACAAAATCAGTCCTCATCGAAAAGGTATCTGAAAAGGTTGGAAGCCTTACGAGAAAACAGACCGAGATTGTTGTCGATACCGTTTTTGACAGCATAAAAGATGCATTGATCCGGGGGGAAAAGATCGAAATACGCGGTTTCGGGAACTTCAAGCCGAAAAACAGAAAACCGAGGAAGGCGCGAAACCCAAAGACTGGCGAGAAGGTCGATGTGCCGCAGAAGAGGGTCCTGCATTTCAAAGTGGGCAAAGCCCTCAGGGAGTCGATGAATCCGAAGTAGTTTATTTTTGTAGCGGTTTCGTAATTTTGGCATAGGGAAGATAGCGGCGTCCGACGCGACCCTCTTTTTTTGACATTCCAATTTGGAATCTCAAAGAAGCAGCCTCTTCCTCGGTAAGCTGAAACATAAAGTCTTAGGGGAAGCGATCAATATTCCTTTTAACAGCCTTGTTTAGGTTGAAAGTCTCCACTTCATAAAGCTCAGCAAGATCGGCATCTAACAGGACCTTTTCGCCCCGAATCAGCAAAATCTTCTTCTCGATAATCTCAACTGGTATAAGTGCCTTCATTTTTTCTCCAAACTTGAGGTGCTAAATTGTTACCTCAAGATATCATATGTTCAATGTCGGAATTTGCAGGGTCAGATATCATAATTACCCCTTACCATTAGCGGTTATTTCCTGAAAATGTGCCGTTAATTGATTTTTCTCATTTCGAGGTCAAGCAGCTGACTTTCTCTCTTCAGCTCTTCTTTTAGTTCCTTCTCTGTTGGGAGATAAAGCTTATACTTTGAAGCAAAAAAGTTCTTGCTGTCCTTAAGAAGCGTATACTTTGCCATAGCTTCATTTTTCTCGGCACAGAGGATTAGACCGATCGTCGGGTTGTCTCCAGTAAGCTTCATTGCTTCCTCGAAATACCGGATATAGAAATCCATCTGCCCAATATCCTGATGGGCCAGCTTACCGACTTTTAAATCTATGAGGACAAAGCATTTCAGAATGTAGTTATAGAAGACAAGGTCGATATAGAAGTGGTCGCCGTCGATGGTTATTCTCTTCTGACGGGCGACGAATGAAAACCCTTTGCCAAGCTCAAGGAGAAAGTCATGCAGTTTATCAATCAACCCCTGTTCAAGTTCATTTTCGAGATAGGCTTTGCTCTCCTTAAGGCCGAGAAATTCAAGCACATAGGGGTCTTTGATAATATCCTGTGGTGTCGGCCCAAGCTCCAGCTTCTTTATTTCTGCTTTGACAGGTCCTTTGTTTCTGCTCGACAGCAACCGCTCATAATAGAAAGAATTGATCTGCCGTTCAAGCTGCCGGGTGCTCCAGTTAGCGGCAATACATTCATCTAAATAGAATTGGCGGACCTCCTGTCGTTCCACTCTCAGCAGCAACCGGTAGTGTGTCCACGTCAATTCTCGACGCACTGCGTCGAGAATCGGGAAGGCCAGATAAAACGAGCGCATATGCCAAAGATTTGATTGATCAAACCCCTTGCCGAAGTCTGCTTTCAGTCTTTCGGCAAGCTCCGCAATCAACTGCTTGCCATAGTCAGCCTTTGTCTTGCCCTTTTGCTCTTCCTCGACAATAATTCTGCCGATGTTCCAGTATGCCTGCACCATCGCAAAGTTGACAGCACGATATGATTGAGCGCGGGCCTGTTCAAGGACTTCCTTGATGGTCTGGTAGGTTGATTCTATTGGTTTCGTGGTCTTCAATTTCTTCATTTTTACGCCTTCCCCCCCACAATCGCAATCTCTTCCGGCGTGAGGGCGTAGACTATTTCGTCGATCTGTTTTTTGGCGGTGGCAGTGCCAGAGATTTCGCCCTCATTCATCACCAGCCGCGCTCTTTCGAAGCGCAACATCTAACTCCGAGCGGAATCCAGCCGCTTCATCCTTGCGTAATTTTATAAAAAACTTATTGTAGTCTTTAGGCGACAGAAAGTTGAGTTGATAGATAGCATCAATGCCTTCCTTCTTGAGCCATTCATTCAGTCAGCCATGGATCGCAGAGTGCCGAACTGCTTCAAAAGCTTGCGCCCCAATTCTACAGCACTGGTGCCCTCAAAGCCCACACGAACCAAAATAGCAACTAATTCGGCATCCGTGAGCGCATTTGGGCCACGACTGAGCAACCTCTCACGTGGCCGCTCATCTTCTGGCCATGATACAATGCCTTTGGAAGGCTTTCTTATTTCAAGGCCCATAGCAGAGAATGTCACCTAATCCAGGTATCGTATCCTCCTCGCTTCGCACAAACGAGCCGCAGGATTCACAATGATACGTCCTTGAGGCAACTGTTTGCGCTTGCCCGTCCGAGTCAGTAACAGTCACCAGTGTAATGGATACACTCAGATTGGTGACGACCCTGCAATGGAGACAATATGCAGTAAGCACGCTATTAATATTACGATATACTTTGAGGAAATCCTCGACCTTACAGCTCCCTTGGTTATCCCGGATGGAGGATGAAATCCCTTTAGACATTTTATATCGCTTCTGTACTTAAATCGTTCATATAAGTCCTTTTAACGTAATAATTATATGCTATTGTCATATATTTTTATAGCTGCAGGGCTTAATTTCTTTTGATTAATGAAAGCAGAATAGATTCGTCTGAGATCTTCAGATATCCTTCACGAAGACAGGCGCTAAATTGCCTCATCATATGGAGAGTCTTTAATTATTATCTGAAGAAACATACAGAATTTTCGGCATATAAAAAAACCGTTTGTTTCTGTGAGAATCAGAAAGGTAAGCTGTACCAAATAAATCAACTATTCCCTCATTTGCGTGTCAGAAGATTGAGCTTCATATGGTTAAGTGCATTTTCTTAGCTAAATAAAAATGCAGAAGTAATATCCTAATTTTGTCATTATGTCTTGTTCGGTGGCCACGATGTCTTGTTCGGTGGCCACGGGCGACTCGCCGAGGAGAGAATCTCTCTTCAGATGGACTCAAGACAAGCGGGAGTGACAGGTCAGGTGGGCATTGCATCGGGGATTAGTTGCGCAGGATTCAATAACCCATGGATCATGTCAGACCGAGCAGGAAATCCTGACAGGGCTGTATCGTGATTCCGTCACGGAGCAGCTTTTCACGTCCGCGATAAAGCAGAAATCTCTCTGCCTCCGGATAATCATCGCCAAAGGTTTTAAGCGCCTTCAGGTCTTTAGGCTGAACCCGGGCGGCGTTTTTCACTTCGATGGCCCAGAACAGGTTTTTGCTTTTTCCATATAAGGAACGGGCTCTGAATGTCCGCCACCCGACAGGCGTTCTTCATTTCTCCTTTCCAAAAGGATAATTTATCTTGACATTCTCCTTATAAAAAGGAGAAAATGACTTCTATGAAAGGCGAATCATCCGGCCCCTTCCGAGAAAGGATAGTCGAGAAACTGGCCGACTCACTGGCCGGCCCCATACCGGGCGGAACTGCCCGTCGCATTAGCGGAACCGTCAGCCTGCCTGGAAAGGCGACTGCTGTAATCGGCATGCGCCGCGCAGGCAAGACCACCTTTCTGCATCAGCTCAGGCGCGAGAGGCTTGAGCGGGGCGTAGAGCGCGAGCGCCTTCCCTACATCAACTTTGAGGATGAACTTCTGGCAGGTCTTACGGCAGGCGATCTGCATCTGATAATCGAGGAGTACTACCGCCGTTTCCCTGCGCTGCGGGGCAAAGAGACCGTGACTTGGTGTTTCGATGAGATTCAGGTGGTTCCCGGCTGGGAACGCTTTATCAGAAGACTGCTTGATTCGGAGAAAGTCGAGATATTCCTGAGTGGCTCTTCTGCAGCCTTGCTGAGCCGGGAGATTGCAACCGCTATGCGGGGCCGTGCATGGGAGGTCGTCATCCACCCCTTCAGCTTTGAGGAGTACCTGCGTCATCACGGGCGCGAGCGGCCCAGGCGTCCAGAGCTACCCACTGCGCGTGAACGCTCGGCCCTCGAACACGCTTTGCGGGATTATCTCGCCATTGGTGGATTTCCGGAGGCGCAGGCAGTAGACAGCGCAACGCGGCATCGTCTTTTGGCGGACTATGTTGATGTCGCGCTGCTGCGCGATGTTGTGGAACGGCATAATGTTGCCAATATGACCGGCTTGCGCTGGCTGGTGCGCCACCTGCTGGGTAATCCGGCGGCCATGTTCAGTGTGGAAAAGTTTTATGCAGCGCTCAAATCTCAGGGCATAGCAATATCCAAGGATACCCTGCACCAGCTGCTGGGCTATATAGAGGACTGTTTTCTTGTGCGGACGGTCTGGCTTGAGACGGCCTCGCTGCGCAGAAAGATGGTAAACCCGCGCAAGGCGTATCCGGCTGACCACGGACTGATTCCCGTCTTTGATCGCAGCGGACGCGCCAACATCGGCCATTCTCTGGAAACCGCCGTGCGTGTTGAGCTTGAACGGCGGGGTGCAGAGGTCACGTATGTCCGCACCAACACTGGATTTGAGGTTGATTTTATGGCGCGCTATCCTGATAACAGAAAGGAGTTGATTCAGGTCTGTGCTGATTGGAGCGACCCGCCTACTCGTCAGCGCGAGACCAGGGCGCTGATGGATGCGGCAGGAGAATTCCCCAAGGCGTCTCTTCACCTTATCCTGCTTGACCATCAAAAAGCGGGTGAAGTTCCTAAGGAGATAATTACAGTTTCGGTTGCAGCCTGGCTGTTGGGAGAACAGGAAAGATAAGCATCTTTGACCTTCATTCACTGGCCCTTGCCGACTACCGCGACTTCGTAAAATCATATATATCAGGGTTCACTTCGATGGCCCAGAACAGGTCTTTGCTTTTTCCATATTCGGTCCAATTGTGGAAATTATAATTCCAAATAATTCGATACATGCAACACGCTCAAACCTGGTTGCGATCAGGGGCCAGACATATCCCAAGCGCTTGGTCAAAACCCCTCAGCCTGTTTATGATAAAATAAACATTCGAGTGTGCAATCCATGAACGGTACAGTCTATTTAGTCGGTGCGGGGCCGGGAGATATCGGGCTTCTCACCATAAAAGGCCTCAAATGCCTGAAAAAGGCGGATGTCGTCGTATACGATTTCCATCTTAACGCCCAGGTGTTGAACTACATCAGCCACGATGCAGAGTTCATCTATGCCGGGAAACGCGGCGGCCGTCACACGATGACGCAGGATGAGATCAACGCGGTCCTCATTGCGAAGGCAAAGGAAGGGAAAAACACCTGCAGGCTGAAAGGCGGGGACCCCTTTGTGTTCGGACGCGGAGGGGAAGAGGCTGAGGCGCTGGCAAAAGAAGGGATAGAATTCGAGATCGTACCAGGGGTAAGCTCTGCAATTGCCGCTCCTGCGTATGCAGGCATCCCTTTGACCCACAGGCTCTATTCATCTTCTTTTGCAGTGATTCCAGGATATGAGGACCCATCAAAAAAAGAGAGCGCCATTGACTGGCCGCGGATTGCAACAGGGGTCGGCACGCTCGTATTCCTCATGGCGGTAAAGAATGTGGACCAGATTGCCCAAAAACTGATCGATAACGGCCGTTCTCCGGGAACCCCGGTTGCCGTAATACGATGGGGCACGAGACCCGATCAGACGACGGTTATCGGAACACTGAGCAATATCGGCGAACTGCTGAAAGAACGTGACATCAAACCCCCTGCGGTGATGGTGGTCGGCGAGGTCGTGAAGCTCAGGGAGTCCCTGAACTGGTACGAGAAAAAACCGTTGTTCGGCCAGAGGATTCTCGCTACGAGAGAGCATGCTGCAGGATTTGAACTGCTGGAAGAACTCGGCGCAGAGATCATCTCATTCCCTACGATCGAGATTGTACCTCCTGAAAGCTATGACACCCTCGATCAGGCGATTGGGGCCGTAGAGTCCTACGATTGGCTGATATTCACAAGCAGAAACGGCGTGGAATACTTTTTCAAAAGGTTTTTCGAAAAGGACAGGGACATCAGAGATTTAAAAGGGATTAAGATCTGCGCCATAGGGACAAAAACTGCGGAAGAAATACATATGCACGGGATGAAGGTTGATCTCGTTCCTGATGAGTTCCGTGCTGAAGGGCTGGTGGAATTATTTCAGAAGTTCCGGGGTTCGAAGGGCGAGGGATTAAAAGGGTTGAGATTTCTGCTCCCGAGGGCTGAGAAGGCAAGGGAGATATTCCCCGACAGGGTAAGGGAACTCGGAGGTGAGATCGATATCCCTGTTGCATACAGGACAATAAAACCTGAATTCCATGGAAAGCGGTTGAGGAGGTTTTTAAGAGAAGGAAGGATTTCGATAGCCACCTTCACAAGCGCTGCAACGTTTAATAATTTCAGAGAGATTATGGGCAAGCACGCAGAAGAATTTCTCAGGGAATTGGTTATTGCGGTGATCGGACCTGTCACTGCAAAGGCCGTGGAAAAAGCAGGGCTTCATGTTGATATCATGCCGAAGGAGGCGACTATTGAGGCAATGGTAAAAGAAATTATTGAATGGGGGAAAGAGAAAAAAAACAAACGGCATGAATGAAACGGATAGTGAGCGCATTCCCCACAGCTTGCCGCAGGGTTCTTCATTCCCGCAATGAGCCTGCCTGAAATAGATACGTCCCTTTTCTTTTTCATTAACACACAACTCACGAATACTCTTTTTGATATCTGCATGCCGTTCATTACAAGCAAATCCTATCTGCTTTACCTGCCGCTGTTCGCATGGCTGGTCTTTAAAGAACAGAGAAAAGCCTTTGTCGCACTCATGCTCGGGGTTGCTTCATTGCTGCTCGCTGACTGGACAGGTCATATGCTGAAAGATGTGATCGAACGGACAAGGCCCTGTCATGTACTGGAAAACGTAAGGCTGTTAGTTGGATGCGGGAAGGCCTATTCGATGCCTTCCAATCACGCTATCGTGGCCTTTGCCTTTGTCCTCCCTTTTTATCGGATGTTCAAAAGCAGAGTACGATACCTTTTTCTGGCTGTCGCCCTCCTAGTCGGTTTTTCAAGGGTGTATGTCGGTGTGCATTACCCCTCAGATGTTGTCGCAGGCGCAGCTCTTGGAGTCCTTATTTCGTTATCTGTTATGAAGGGCTACACCCTTTCATCCGAGAGGTACCGGGAAAAACCATACACAACGGTTCTTTCCCTGTTCCTCGTGGCAGTCAGTCTTTTTCGGATCTACTACATCCAATACGGCCCGCTTGATCTAAGCCCTGATGAGGCGCACTATTGGGATTGGTCACGCAGGCTTGATATGAGCTATTACTCCAAAGGGCCGATGATCGCCTATCTCATCTTCGTCGGAACGTCTCTCTTCGGGGATACGGTATTCGGTGTCAGGATCCTCGCTGTGGTCTTTTCTGCACTCAGCAGTTTCTTCCTTTATATGCTTGGAAAACGACTATATGATGAGCAGGTTGGATTATATTCAGCCATGCTCCTGCAGATCATCCCTTTGTTTTCAACATTCGGTATTATATTCACCATCGATTCCCCTTTTATTTTTTTCTGGGCCCTGTCGCTCTTCCTTTTCGCTGAAGCATTGAATATCGGGAAAACGCCTAATCCTCCCATCCCCCCTTTAGAAAAGGGGGGTAAGGGGGGATTTGAAGAAAATGGCCAGGGCACTATTTCATACTGGCTTCTCCTGGGAGTTTCCATTGGGTTCGGATTGCTGACGAAATATACCATGGCATTTTTTTATCTCTGTGCCTTCTTGTTTTTGTTGTTTTCGAAAGATAAGAGAAAACTATTACTGACAAAAGGCCCTGCTGTCGCATTTATTACAAGCCTTATTGTGTTCAGTCCCGTGATTGTGTGGAATGCCGGCAACGACTGGGTGACCTTCAGGCATACTGCCGGGCAGATACATGTTGCGGAGGGGTTCGCAATCTCTCCAGGCAGTTTCCTCGAATTTCTCGGTTCACAGATCGGCGTGATAACGCCTCTGCTTTTTGTGCTCACGCTGATTGCAATTTGGAAGTTGAGAAAAGACCGGGGGGGTGATTTCCTCTTCTGGTTCTCGATTCCCGTCCTGGTTTTCTTCCTTCTGAAGAGCATCCAGGCAAAGGTGCAGGCGAACTGGGCCACGCCGGGCTATATTACAGGCATTGCAGCCTTTTCAGCTTTTTACATAAGGGGGGTTTTCACCGCCGGGAAAGGGAAAAAAATCCTCATCGCAGCAGCTGTTTCCCTTTCGTTTTTCGTAACGGCAGTAGCTCATTATCCTTCCCTGCTTAAACTCCCGGTTGCCATGGACCCCTCATCAAGGCTTGACGGCTGGAAAGAACTGGGAGGAGAGGTCACCGGGATCTATGAACAAATGTCTCAAAACCGGCCGGTCTTTATTTTTTCCAACCGCTATCAGGTTACAAGCCAACTTGCATTTTATGTAAAAGGGCATCCTGTCACCTATTGCGTCAATCTCGGCCGCAGGATGAACCAGTACGATCTCTGGCCCGGATTTTCCTCTTTTATTCATTACGATGCGATTTTTGTCAGAACCGGTGACAACGCTCTTCCGGAGGCGATCACTGCCGCTTTTGAGAAGGTTGAGAAAAAGGTGTTCAGCGCTTATACTACAGAACATGTGAAAATCAGGGACTATTCGATTTTTCTATGTTCTGATTTCAAGGGATTGAAGGAAGAGAAACAGGAGACATATTAATGACCCTTTCGGTAGTCATACCGGTTTATAACGAACAAGAAAACATCCGATTGCTCTATGAGAAATTGAAGGAGTCTCTAGATCCTCTCAATAAAGAATATGAAATACTATTTGTCGATGACGGAAGTACCGATAGGACGCTCTCCATCCTTGAGGAGATTCAGACAAAAGACAATAAACTGGTGGTATTGAGCCTGCGACGCAACTTTGGGCAGACCGCTGCGTTTGCGGCTGGATTTGATTTCTCGCGCGGTGATGTGGTGGTGACGATGGACGGTGATCTGCAGAACGACCCTGCCGACATTTCAAAACTCCTTGATCTGATCAAGGAAAACGATCTCGTGAGCGGCTGGAGGAAAAAAAGAAAAGACCCGTTTTTCACAAGAAGGCTTCCTTCTATGGCAGCGAACTGGCTGATAAGCAACGTGACCGGCGTAAAGCTGCATGACTACGGATGCTCACTCAAGGCTTACCGGAGGGATGTGATAAAAAACCTCAAGCTTTACGGCGAAATGCACAGGTTTATTCCTGCGGTTGCAAGCTGGTACGGCGTCCGCGTTGCAGAGGTGGAAACCATTCACCATCCGAGAATGCACGGTAAATCGAAGTACGGCATATCACGCACGGTCAAGGTCGTTCTGGACTTGATTACGGTGAAATTTCTCCAGAGTTTTTCCACAAAACCGATCCAGTTTTTTGGTCCGGTCGGTATCGCAAGCGGCCTTTTAGGGTTTCTCGTCCTGCTTTACCTGAGCATCGACAAACTCTTTTTCGGCAGGGATATTGGTGCGAGGCCGTTGCTTTTGCTCGGAGCGCTTCTCGTGATTGTCGGAATCCAGCTTATCGGCATGGGCCTTATCGGTGAGATGCTTGTCAGGGTATACCATGAAAGCCAGCGAAAACCTATCTATGTCATAAAAAAGATCCTTGGCCCTGAAAGTAAATAAAACAGTTTTCATCATCATCAAGATCATTGTAAGCTCAGGGCTGCTTTACATTGTCTTTAGAAAGACAGGGCTCGGGGAGGTAGCTGCAGCATTACGTGAAGTAAGCATCCCGGCTTTTCTTACAGCGATTGCGCTCTCCATATTTGCCCAGTTTATATCAGCAATCAGGTGGAAGCTCCTTCTGCCGGACGGAATCGGGCTGAGGAAGCTTTTTTCCCTCTGTATGATAGGCTCTTTTTTCAATACCTTCCTCCCGGGGGTCATCGGAGGGGATGCGGTGAAGGGCCTTTACCTTTACCGGCTCACCGGCAAAGGCAGCCTGAGCCTCGCCTCGATCTTCATGGACAGATATATCGGGTTTGCGGCGCTGATTGCCATATGTACTGTTGCGTTCCCTTTCGGGTTCCGTTTTTTTGCGGGTTCTCCGACAACGTGGCTTCTTCCCGTCATTGTTTGTTCCTTCATAGGGGCAAGCTTACTCATCTTCGGCCTTCGCCTCGGTCAACGAATAAGGGCGCTTTCTGAATTTTATTCTTATTTTCATGCATACAGAAATCAGGCGACCGTGATCGGAAAGACGTTCTCTCTGTCGTTGATAGTTCAGCTTGCCGGGATCCTCAGCGTATATCTCCTTTCACGTGGCATGGGACAGCAGATCCCTTTCCTTGCATTCTTACTCTTTATCCCGCTTATCGTTTTATTTACGATGATTCCCCTCTCTATCTCGGGACTCGGTATCAGAGAGAGTGCCTTCGTTCTCTTTTTCGGATTTGTCGGTGTTCAACCGGGAGTGGCGACAGCGCTTTCATTACTGTGGTTTATCACCGTTTCCTTTGCGAGTCTCATAGGGCTTGTTGAATATATTAAATATAAAGAGAAGAATGACTTTACCCGGAAGGAATGAAGAGGAGGCGAACATGAACATGTATCTTGTACGGCACGCAGAAGCAAAAAGCGATCAGGAAGATCCCTTGCGACCGTTATCTGCCAAAGGGCGTGAAGATATAACGAGAGTCGCCACCTATCTGTCACAACTAAATATACCGGTCAGCAAGATATTTCACAGCGCCAAATTAAGGGCAACACAGACGGCTGAAATATTGTTCGAACACCTGAAGCCGGGCAGAGGCGTGTCAGAGGCCGACGGGCTTTCTCCTCTTGATGATCCGGCCATCTGGGCGGAACGCCTCAGAGATATGCCCGATGGCGTTATTCTTGTAGGACATCTCCCGCACCTTGCGCGACTCACATCCCTGCTGCTGTGCGGGGCCACCGATAAAAACATCGTTTCGTTCATGATGGCAGGGATTGTGTGCCTCAGGAGAGACGACACGGGTTTGTGGTCATTGCAATGGATGTTGACACCGGATATGGTTATCGGTGAGAAGGGGACAAGGTATGCGTGCGATGGGCTTTAGATCTGTTGGTTGAAGATGTTGATTGGATATGGCATTTGAGCGGATTTTTTTGCCGATAGTCAAATCATAAACTTAAAAAAATAAGGAGGCAAAAGCCTCGCAGGTCCCGATGTGTCGGGACCGAGAATGAGCGAAAATGCCGTATTCAATCAATTCGCTCCGAAATGAAAGGAGTTTAAAATTATGAAACTGCAATTCCTCGGCGCTGCAAAGACTGTTACCGGGTCCTGTTTTTACCTTGAGTGCAATGATATGAAAATATTGGTTGAGTGCGGCCTCTCTCAGGGGAACGATGCCGATGAGATAAACAGGGCTGCCTTTGAATATGACCCCAAAACGATTGATTTTGTGTTTATCACCCATGCACACCTCGACCATTCCGGGATGTTGCCAAAGCTTGTAAAGGATGGGTTTCGGGGAAAGATCGTCACCACGCCGGCAACGCGCGACCTGCTTGAACTGATGCTCTATGACGCTGCAAATATCCAGGAGGGTGATGCAGCGTGGGAGGCGAAGAAAGCCATAAGGGCGGGAAAACCTCCGGTCTTGCCTCTCTATACAGTGGACGACGTGAGAGAGGTTATCCCTCTGTTTGATATAAAGCACTATGAAGTCCTCTATAATCTCGGGAAAGGCATTAAATACCGGTTCCTGGATGCAGGGCACATCCTTGGCTCAGGGACTCTGGAGGTGTGGTTTCAGGACAGCGAGAGGGAAAAGAAAATTGTTTTTTCCGGAGATATCGGGAAAAAGGGAAACCCGATCATCAGGGACCCATCCAGTTTGGTGGAAGCGGATTTTATCGTCATGGAATCAACCTATGGCAACAGATTACAGAAATCGTTAAAAGAGAGTATAGACGAACTCGTGGAGGCGATCAGAACTACGTTCAAGAAGGGAGGCAATGTATATATCCCTTCGTTTGCAGTCGGCAGGACACAGGACCTCCTCTATATCCTGAACAGCCTGGTCAGGGAGAAAAGACTGCACAACATCGATATATATCTGGACAGTCCGTTGGCAGAAGAGGTGACAAAAGTATATCTTGCACATCCTGAGGTTTTTGATGAAGAAGCGAAGCAGCGGTTTTCGACGAGGGATTTTGACGACTCTGTGAAACTGCATTTTGTGCAGAGTGTCCAGGAATCGATGAAGCTTAATAAGATACATTCCGGCATCCTTGTGATCGCCGGAAGCGGAATGTGTGACGGTGGAAGAATACGACATCATCTGAAACATAATCTCTGGCGGCATGAGTGCAGTGTGATCTTTGTCGGATATCAGGGCAAGGGCACGCTCGGAAGGCAGATTGTTGAAAGGCCGAGGTCCGTCCGCATTCTCGGTGAGGATATTGCGATGAGGGCGTCTATCTATACAATAAACGGTTTTTCTGCACATGCCGACCAGGCAGAGCTTCTCGAATGGCTCTCGTGCTTTAAGAATTCACCCGAGGTATTCATAGTGCACGGCGAAGAAGAGGTGGCGGTCTCTTTCGGAGAACTTGTGAGGGAACGGTTCGGCTATAAAACACATGTCCCTGAAAAGGGGGATGTGTTTGATCTTTAGAAAAAAGCATCGGCTTATACAAATCACAGGCATTAACTTCCATGAATATTCTACAATAGCACTATGAAAGCAGAGAAAAACCTCATCATCGTCGGCGACAGGGTCCTCATAGACCCTGACGAAGGGATAGATAAAAGAAGTTCAGGACTCTATCTCCCCCCTACTGTCAGGGAAAAGGAAAAAGCTCTTGGCGGCTACATTGTTAAAACAGGCCCCGGCTATCCTGTCCATGACCCGACAGCCACCGAGGAACGCTGGGCCGCCGGCAGGAAAAAAGAGCTCAAATACGTTCCGCTCCAGGCAGTCGCAGGCGATTACGCGATCTTCCTGAAAGAAGCGGCGGTCGAGATCGAATTCGAAGAGAAAAAGTATCTCATCGTCCCCCACACCGCCATCCTCGCCCTTGTCCGGATTGATATATCGGATGCGGAGACGGATGGGGAATCAGAGTCCTGATTTTATTCCTGCACAGTGCATAACGGTCTTCATGTAGTGTTAACAGCCGGCAGCTCAACAAAAAAGACCGGATTCAGCGATACAAGAGGAATTCCCCATTGAATGCAGAAACAAAGTCTATTCCTTTTTCCCTTGATAAGCAGCTCTTTTTATGATTCAATTGAATCAATCCAAATAGGCGGAATTTTCGAACAATACAATGAACGGCAGGGGGATCTGGATTTATGAAAAGATATAATGTCGGAAAGGAACTGTTATGGAATCTGTAGTGTATGTCATCGCAGGCATAATCATCGGTGGGGCAGGCGCGTGGTTTATAGCATCCTCCCTCCGTCAGAAAAAATATGCGGAACAGACGGCCGGCATGCAAGCATTGCATGCAAATCAAATCACCGACCTTGAAAAAAGGGCGAGCGGTGCTGAAGCGAGGGTTGAAGAGCTGAGGCAGCAGGGCCAGCAGAGAGACGCAGAGTTGAGCCAGACACGGAATGAGTTTAATGCGGAGAGGTCCGTGAACGCGAGGCTCGAGGAATCACAGAAGCATCTCAGGGAAGAGATGGAACGATTTCAGGAGATGGAGAGCAAGCTTGGAGAGACCTTCAAGTCTCTTTCGTTTGATGCACTCTCCAAGAATTCCGAAGAGTTCCTGAAACTTGCGGAGAAAACATTGGAGGCTAAAACCACTGAAGGCAAAAAGGAACTCGAAACCAAGAAAGAGCTTATTGACCAGAATATCGAAGCCATCGGCAAAACGATTTCAGAGGTGCAGAGAAAGATCGAAGAAGTCGGGAAGGCAAGCGGTGAAAAATTTACGGAGGTCTCCACACTCATAAAAAAACATGAAGAAGTAACCTCAAAGTTAAAGGATACGACCGAACATCTGAGCCATGCCCTCGCAAACCCGAAGAAAAGGGGAGAATGGGGGGAACGGATGGCGGAAGACATTCTTCAGCTTATTGGAATGGTTGAGGGCATCAATTATATAAAACAGAAGACCATGGACAGTTCGCTGGGCAGGCCGGACTTTACATTTTTCCTGCCGAACAGGCTCAGGATCAACATGGATGTGAAGTTCCCTATCGACAATTATATTCATTACCTGAACTCCGAATCCGAACACGACCGTAAACGGTACAGGGACGAGTTATTGAAAAATACAAAGGTGATGATCAAACAGGTGACAACACGGGATTATATCAACCCCGCTGAAAACACTATCGATTATGTCATTGTGTTCATCCCGAACGAACAGATCTATAACTTTCTCAACGAATCCGATAACACGCTCATGGATGAGGCATTGAAGCAAAAGGTCATTCTCTGCTCTCCTTTTACTCTTTATGCAGTACTCGCGGTGATACGGCAGTCTGTCGAAAACTTCAATCTGGAACGGACGGCCTCCGAGATCCTCAAACTGCTGAGTGAGTTTTCGAAACAGTGGAACGCATATAAAGAAAAATTCAGGCTGATGGGTGAACGGCTGGACGCGGCAAAGAAGGAATACGACGCTCTTGTGACGACAAGGAGCAGCATGCTTGAGAGGCCTCTCAAGAAAATAGAGGAGTTGCAGAGACAAAAGGCATTGGAGGTCGAGGAGAAAATAAAGCTTGACGAAGTTCCTCTACTTTGATAGTTTTCTTTGTAATATAAGCATGCATAAAGATAATAAGAACATACCAACAAGGATGGTATAGAGGAGAAAATTCAGTCATTATGAGGAGGAGAGGGGCATGTCAGAGAGATTGAGTCATGAGGAGTTTGTGAAAAAAGCGATTGTGAGTCTGAGGAAAGAGGCGTACAAAGGGATTCATTCCGTCTATTCGGGGTTCAACAATGCGTTCAAGAAATATTTCGAAGGAGAAAACCCTGTGGAGGTAACGAATAAGCTCGCCTCCGAAGGGAAGATAGTTATACGGCCTGTGAAAGGCGGCGTAATGCTCTACCTGCCTGAAGATGCGCCTTCCTCGCGGGATTCTGCAGGTGAAGCATTGAAAAAAATGGGGATTGAGTGAAACAAAGGTGGCTGGCTGTTTGGCACTGAGAACCCCCATTCATAGGAGAAATATGAGACGGAGAGAGGGTATTTGAGCGGATTTTTTTGCCGATAGTCAACGACATATTCTGAGATTAAGAGGCAAAAGCCTCGCAGGGAGGAACGACCGAGAATGAGCGAAAATGCCCTCTCTCCGGCGCTCCGCCATTCAATACCAGGGCTGTTGTCTCTGAGATAAAAGACAGCGGCGAAGTTATGAGGCCGCCTCAATCCCTATCGAATGCAACCACCCCACAATTTCCTTTTTCATCTCTTTTGCGTTAAATCCATGCCACCTTTTCCTCTCCTTCGGATGACCGACCAGCACATTTTTAAACCGCCTGAATGCTCCTTTGCCGTTGAGGGCGGCAATGAGTTCTTCCGCGAGCACCGTGTCTTCAACCGTTCCAATGAATTTTTCCATGGATTCAAACGCAGCAGCATTGCTTCGTTCGGGGACCCGGACATACCGGTCCTTTTCATCAAGGAGGATTTCCAGGGAAAGCTCTACTTCATCCTCCATCCACTCCGGCAGTTCTTCAGGTTCTTCATCATATTCTATATATTCGATATCATCTCCGATCTCTTCAGAATCGCAGGCGTATAATTTTGACTGGACCTCCTGCAGAAACTCCTCGGAAAAGGGAATGACCTCCCCGGTCTCCCGATCAAGATAGTAATCGAACGAATCCCGGGAGATGTCTTCCATCGCCTTCTGGATTTCGTCAAAGTCTATTTCGAGTTTTTTCCGGTTCATGCCCGATAGATCGTACAACACTTTGAAATAAGCGTCTTTCTCGCACGCATTTCGCCAGTCACACATTCTGCAATACGTTTCGGACCAGAGGCTGAATATTTCCGGTATTTTTTTCTTCATATCAGACCACGGCACCCTGCTCCCGGTTTCTATCTGCAAGAGAGCCAGCGCTGTTCTATCCATCTCTCTGATTTCAGCGTCAGCCCCTTTGCCGTAAGAACACTCCCCGCCTCTCAGATACGAACACATTTCGCAGACGTCATCCGGACCAAATTGAACCGTGATCTCATCGCCCGCGATGGCTCTTCTGATGAGTTCCCGGAGGTTTGTTATGAACTCAGGACTATAGCCTTCTCCGTGAAAGAAATGAAGGCAAATAAGGTGGTGCCCTCTCAGTTTTATAGGCTTCGAAGACGGTGTCATGAAGTTATTTTACCAGTTTTCAGAATGTGGGAAATACAACGTGGAGGGCGGCCCTATCATTCATGATAACCTTATTACCCTTATCATCAAGCCAGCTGATTTTCTGACCTCATAACAACGTCTTTATCGTTTTTATGATAGCGTTCTTCGATATCTCTTCATAATCGAGCAGTTCGCCGGGCTTTCCGCTCATCGGCATCTTTCTTACCGCAAGAGAATAGATGGGAACAGCGAAAGAACCAAGTGCACTTCTTACCGCTTCACCAATGCCGCCTTCAGCAAAGTGGTCTTCAACGGTCACGATAGCCTTGGTTGATTGAGCAGCTTCGTTCACAGTTTCCTTATCCATCGGCTTTATGCTGTAAAGGTCAATAACACGGATAAGAATCCCTTCCTTTTTCAATTCTTCGTATGCAGAGAGAGCCTCGTGAAGCGTTATCCCCGCTGCAATAACCGTTAAGCGGTCATTATTGCTCTTCCTTACTGTCTTGCTTCCCCCAATATGGAATTCCTCATCGTTCTTATAAAGAATCGGGGTATCCTTTCTTGTAGTGCGCATATAAACGATCCCGTGATGTTTAGCAGCCTCTTCAACCAGTTTCTCCGTCGATACGGCATCAGAGGGATACAGGACGACACTGTTTAACACTGCCCTGAACATGGCAATATCTTCAAGTCCCATCTGAGAAGGTCCGTCTTCTCCTATGGATACACCAGCATGTGAACCGGTAAATTTAATATTTGCGCCTGAATATTGGCTCATCCTGATCTGATCGAATGCCCGTGTAAAGAAAGCCGCGAAGGTGGATACAAAAGGTATCTTGCCACGACGGGAAAGACCCAATGATGCACCAACCATATTCTGTTCAGCGATATACATCTCAAAAAACCGTTCGGGGTATTTTTCCTTGAATAACTCGGCATAGGTCGAATTGCTCACTTCGGCATCAAGGACCACCATATTGGGAAAAGAGGGAAAGATCCGAACAAGTGCATTGCCGTATGCCCTCCGTGTGGCAACAGGTTCATCGGCCAAGTAAGCAAGTTCAGTCGATTTTCCAGGGACGATGGGATGAGGTCTCAGGTCCTTTGGTCTTGCTATCTCTCCTCTGATCGATGTATCAACAGCCCCCAATTCCCGGAGTGCTTTTGCTGATTCATCTCTGTTCATGGCCTTTCCATGCAAGCCTTCCCTATCTTCAAGAAATGAGACCCCTTTCCCCTTTATTGACCTCGCGATGATCATAACCGGTTTATTCCTGACCTTGAGAGCTTTCTCATACGCATTCAGTATTTCAGGAAACGAATGCCCGTCGATCACAATTGTTTTCCAACCGAACGAGGCAATCCGTTTTTTGTAGGCATCCATATTATGCCCATACATTGTTTCACCACGCTGTCCCAGTCGATTCACATCAATGATCCCGATAAGGGTATTTAATTGGTAATGTGCAGCAATCTGTAAGGCCTCCCACTGGGAGCCCTCTGCCATCTCGCTGTCTCCGAGAAGAACATATGTTCTGTAAGGTACTTTATCAAGATACGTTGCATTTAAAGCCATCCCTACACCGACAGAAAGGCCCTGACCCAGAGAGCCCGTTGCTGCCTCCGTGTATTTGAAGGTAGAAGTAGGATGACCTTCCAGAGGACTGCCGAACTTTCTCATTGACGATAGATCATCTTCCGTTAGTTTGCCGGCTGCTGCCCACAAAGCATAGTAAAGAGGAGAGGCATGACCTTTAGAAAAGATCAACCGGTCGTTGTTTGGGTGTTCCGGATGGTCAGGATCGAACCTGAAAAAACCTCCAAAAAAAAGGGCGGTCATGAGGTCTGCTGCTGACAGAGAAGAAGTTGGATGCCCTGATCCGGCTGCAGTCGTGGAAGAGATGATGAAGTATCGGACTAATTTTGCTAAATTGATTAATGTTTCCCTATCCTGCATTTTGCTTTTTCACGAAGTTTTCCTGAAAACCTCATGCCCTCCGAATTGATTTCTCCATTATGCACCATTTTGACAAAATGTCCAGCTTCGCTCCCCCGTTATCAACAAGCCCTTCCTTTCAGGGTAAAGAAAAATTTTAACGCCCATTTCACTTTTTCTGAAAAGATCTTTCCGGAGAAGAACGTTCCGACAACCTTTTTATTTATTTCACCAAGGGTAGGATAAGGATGCACGCCTGACGCAATGGTTGACAGTTTTACCTTCCCGTTCATGACCGCAACCCATTCGCTGATGAGTTCTCCGGCATGGGGGCCAAGTATCTGGATACCGATGGGCCTTTCATTCTCATCAAGGAGAAGCTTTATTTTTCCTGCCTCTTCGCCTTCTGCAAGACTCCGGTCATTGGTCCTGAATACCTCTGTCCAGACAGAATACGATATGCCTGCTGCAGTTGCCCTTTTTTCGTTCATGCCTATGCTTGCAAGCTCAGGATCTGTATAGGTACACCACGGCAGGTACGTATAATCCGCTTTTCTCGGCAGATGGAGAATAGCGTTGCTGAGCACAATGCCGCCTTCGTATCCGGCGGCATGGGTAAACTGGTAAGAGCCCGTTGTATCCCCTGCAACATAGATATGCTTGTGGTTTGTTCTGAGCCTGGCGTCTATCTTTAGGCCTTTTTTGTCTGTTTCCACTCCTATGTTTTCGAGTCCAAGGTCTTGCAGGTTTGCCTTCCTTCCGACTGCTATCAGTATGGTTTCTGCCTTCAGGCTCAAGATTTTGCCATCAGCATTTTTAATGATTATCTCTTTTTCATTGCCAAGGTCTTTTGTGCTGAGGGGCATGGAGCCCAGATAAAAAGCAATACCCTCAGAAATCAAAATATTCATAAGATCTTCAGCCATGTCTTTGTCCTCAGCCCCGAGAACCTGATTCGCACGTTCAACCACGGTTACTTTTGTGCCCAGTCGATTGAACGCCTGTGCCATTTCGATTGATATAGGGCCGCCGCCGATTGCGATCATGGACTGCGGAAGCGTTTTCAGGGAAAAGAGCTCTTTGTTTGTGATATAAGGTGTTTTATCAATTCCTTCTATCAGCGGGACAAAGGGAGATGACCCTGTTGCTATTACCCACTTCTTTGCAGAAAGCATCCCGCCGTTCAACCTGACTGAATGTTCGTCTGTAAATTTTGCATTGCCGAATTCCACTCTGGCGCCAAGCTTACAAAACCTTTCTTTTGAATCATGCTCCTGTATGGCACTGATTACCGACTGAATTCTCTGTGCAACTGCCTGGAAATCCACTGGTTTAAGGTCGGCGCGCGGCAGACCGTATTTTTCAGCTTGCTTCATAAGATGGCAGATGTGCGCAGTTCTGATGAGCGTTTTGCTCGGAACACACCCGAAATGAAGACAGTCCCCCCCCAGACGATTCTCCTTTTCGATCAGAAGGGTCTTTGCTCCAAACTGGGCAGCCCCTGACGCAACAGTAAGTCCGGCAGCCCCGCCGCCAAGAATGCCTATGTCAAAATCATAATTCGTCATTTCTGTCTCCTAATTCCTACATTATCTATTCTTCGGGCCGTTCTTGAGAATCTCATGTATGGGAAGTCAGTTTCATATGCTGAATAAAACAAGTACATGCTTAATTGTCTTCATTATAGAGGTATTTGAGACACTTTAACACCCTTGCAGAAAGACGTGTTGAGGTATAGTGTTTTTTGTCCTCCGGAACGGCAATAGAATTATTGACATACAAACTCTTAGTTGATAAGCTTTTTCTATAAATAGAAATACTGCTATAGATACAATCAATATTTGTTCGTTTCGGGAAGTCGATATTTTACTCTGTCCTTGACAGACCTGAAAGACATTGAAGGAAGGAGGTGAACAAATGGATAAGCAAGATCTAAAAAAGATCCTCGCGGGCATCAGCGTTGCCAGTCTTCTGGCTGGAGCAAGCATGGGATGTACGACACAGCAACCCCAGCAGCCGGCTCCTCCCAGCAAAGAAACAGCGCCGGCACAAACGCAGGAAACACCGGCGCCGGGCAAAAAGGCCCCCGCTCCAGGCAGTTGAACAGGCACTGAAAAAGGTGCCGGCGGCACCAAGACAGAGAAGGCCTCTGCTCCGGGCGGCTGAGCGGGGAAAAAATAGTGCAGTTTGCACTATGCTATCATGAATTCCATGAGAACATTTGTGGCCGAAGAGCATATTGAAATCTATACGGCATGTCGTTCAATTATCGGTCCTGAACGATGGGACAGATTGAGCCGGTGCAGAAAGTTGTCAGATGATCTTGCATCACTTGTAAGAGATCTCATTCAGGCGGGCGAACAGGGAATGCCAAAGTTTCTCCCTGATCTCGCCCGCCTTGAATCTACCATTGAAGATATCCGCGCGAGTGAAGACCGTATTCCGGAAGACATACGGGAAATCTGCCTCAATCCAACTGTCAGGTTGATAGACCTCTCCTGGAATAATCTGCTGCCTCTCCTCACCAAGGGCGAAAAAGAAACACATGGTGATCCGGAGCCGGGCAGAGAACTCGTAGTTGTCTGGAAAGATCCCCGTGGGCAAAGAGTGAAATATCGCGTGGCGTCACAGGGTGACCTGCTTGCAATGAAGATCGTTGAAGAAATAATAGATCCTGAAAGAGCGGCAGAAGAGGGGAATGTATCGGTTGGTGTTATTGACGCTATTCTTGACGAGGCTATTGCGGAGGGGATACTCCTGTCTCCTCCTTCACAAATCAGACGTGATCCCTCCATATTTTGTGCCAATGAGTACCTTGACGAGAGTTTTCTCACCTCCCACAGTTTCACACTGCAGTGGCATATCACACAGGCCTGTGACCTCCGCTGCCGTCATTGTTATGACCGCAGTGCACGGTCTACCATGACACTTGATCAGGGGATACGCATACTTGACGATGTCCGCAGGTTCTGCCGGAGCAGGCATGTGATGAAAGCGGTGAGTTTTACCGGCGGCAATCCTTTTCTGTATCCTCATTTTCTTGAGCTTTATCGTGCAGCTTCAGAGAGGGGATTCAGTATCGGAATCCTTGGCAATCCGACCGAAAGAGGAAAAATTGAGCAGATGATTTCCATTCAGAAACCTACACACTTCCAGGTGAGTCTCGAAGGTCTTCAGGAGCAGAATGATTTTATCCGGGGGACGGGGCATTTTAAGCGCGTCTTGGCATTTCTCAGAGTACTGAAGGAACTGAATATATTCTCGATGGTGATGTTGACCCTCACAAAGAACAATATGAAAGAGATTATACCGCTTGCCGAGATCCTCAACGAATATGCAGACAGATTCCACTTTAACAGGCTTTCGATGGTCGGTGAAGGTGCAAATCTTATTCTCCCGGAGAAGGAAGAATATCTTGCATTTCTGGATTCTTATGAAAAGGCAATGCAAAAAATACCTGTTCTCGGACTGAAAGACAATATGCTGAGCCTCCTATCGTATAAGAAAGGGCTTGAACCATTCGGGGGTTGTACAACATTCGGGTGCGGAGCTGCCTTCAATTTTTTGGCGGTGCTTTCAGACGGTGAGGTGCATGCCTGCAGGAAATTCCCGTCAGCAATCGGGAATGTTTACCGCCAGGGCATTGCAGAGATATACGATTCTCCGCAGGCACAACGGTATCGCGCAGGATGCACGGCATGCCACACCTGTAAACTCCATCCTGTGTGCGGAGGATGCCTTGCTGTTGCATACAGCCTCGGGCGGAATATTTTTACCGAAAAGGATCCATTCTGTTTTATCAGTGATTAATCTGAAAAAAGATACTGCGATATTCCCTGCTGAATCTTTTGCTTTAAGATTGAATGAGCAGAGGGTCTTCTATCCCTGCTTCCTGAAACCCCTTTGCCCTGAAGATGCAACTGTCGCATCGTCCGCACGGGATGAATTCAAAGTCCTGAGTTTCAGAACTTTGATCGTTTAACTTTGATCGGTTAACTCTCTTAGGCTGCGGGTCGTAGCAGCTCCATGTAAGGGAATAATCGAGGCCAAGTTCAATGCCGTTTTTTATGATCTCTGTTTTCTTCATCATGATGAGCGGAGCATGTATGGTGAACTTCAGTTTTCCCTCGACCGATGCTTTTGTGGCAAGGTTCGCCATTGTTTCAAAGGCGCTCAGATACTCCGGCCTGCAGTCGGGATAGCCGCTGTAGTCAACGGCATTCGCGCCGATGAAGATATGTTCTGCCTCCATGACCTCTGCCCATGCGAGGGCAAAAGACAAAAATATCGTATTGCGGGCAGGGACATAAGTGACAGGAATAGTTGAAAGTTGAGAGTTGAAACTTGAAAGTGCGGGGACCTCTCTTTTCTCTCTACTGTGCTTCGGTACAGCGATCTCAGAGGTTAGTGCTGATCCTCCAATTTCCCTCAGATCAAATCGGGTGATGAGATGTTTTTGCACACCGAGGGCGGATGCGACCATTCGTGCGGACTCGATCTCTCTTTTATGCCGCTGGCGGTAATCAAAACTCAGTGCGAAGAGGTCATACCCATCTGCCCTTGCGATTGCGAGGGAGGTTGAGGAGTCAATGCCGCCGCTTAGCAGGACGATGGCTTTTTTTTTAATCATAGTAAGATGAACAGAAAGGACATGGCATTTGCGCTCATTCCCGGTCCCGAAAGCTTTCGGGACCATCGACACAACAGCCTAATAAATATCGTCCGCTGTCCCCTCCTGACCGTCTGCGCCGGTGCTGAGCACCATAAATGAACGGTTGTCATACCTGTAGATATAAGGATTTCCCCACGGATCAGTTGTTTTTCCGATCCCGTCAAGCGTTTTGGGATAGGTCCCATGCTCGAACAAATAGGTCTCTATCTTAAACCTGAATTCATCAACGGCATTTGAAGCAAGGAATCTTTGCAGGGTATGCCCTGTGTTGAGAAATACGGGCAGAAGAGAAAAGACCAGTGCAATGATGATAGCCACGAACGGGATGAAACGGAGGGAGACGGCGGGTTTTTTTATTTCTCTGAGAGGGATTTCGCTGATAACAGGAGCAACTTCTTCTGCCTTTATCCCCCCTTTGTCGATGAGAGATACAAGGGTCTTTGAGACAAAAAAATCGTCCTTCCCGGAAATATCAATGATGGTGCTGACGTCGTTTTCGCCGTCGACGAGAGAGAGGATATCCCTCTCCTCTTCGGTGATATCGGAAATGTCTCCAGGGATTTTTCTGAATACGGTATCGAGCGTTATCTTACCCTCTATGAGTGACCATTCATCAACGATCCTCAAGCCTTCCATGAGGAGGTGTTGCGTATCGATCGAGAAGGGGATGTCTTTATCGACCGGAACCGCCTGCGGGGTGAACTCATAGCTTCCCTCTTTCCAGCCGAAGATCTGGATCGCTGTCTCTTTGATCTGTCCGACCAGGATTTCTTCGATCTCATCTTTCTGGACAACCCCTTTCCGTACAAGGAGGTTCCCGAGTCTGATATTCGAATTTTTCTGTTCGTTGAGCACCGACTGCAGGTTCTTTTCAGTAAGAAATCCTTTTTTCACAAGCACCTTGCCGAGTCGGTTTGCTTCGATCCTCCGCTTCGATTCTGCACCGACGATGTTCCCGTCTATGACCAGAAGTCTCACTTTATCCAGTCTGCTTTCCAAGGTCAGCACGCCGGTCTTGCGCTGGAAAAAAATCAGCTGCAGTATGTCCGCGAGGCCGAAATCCTTAAGCGATCCTTCTAGAGCCACCCTTTTGCAAGCCTCCTTCTTGTTATGACATTCGACAGAATGTATATCAGCACCGCAGCAGCAGCCGAGATCACATTCAGCCAGAGATGAGAAAATCCGGACATTTCTGTGACAAACAGTGTGCTGGTAGCAAGAATCGAGAGAAAAAACAGGAACGGCCAGAGGAAAAGGAATCCATAGAGCATAGTGCCCGCGTATACCTGACCCGAACCCGGGATGAGAAAGGAAAGGGCTTTAATTATAGTTCTCCTTTTTTTCTGATGTTCGTAGACGCTGAGCAGTCTGGCGACCCTTTCCTTTGCATCGAGTTCGTTAAGCTTTATTAATGATCGATAACACTGCAGACACATGTTTCTCCAGAGAAGGTGTTTTTCGCAGTGATAACAGAGGATTTTTCCGCAACGGTTGCAGCGGTAAGCCTTGTTTTCAAAATACCTGTTCAGGATAAAAAAGAGTATCCCCATGAGCAGCGCCATAACAGGCGTTGCCATCAGCGGGACTGTTGACATGCCCAATGCCGATGCCGTGGGTGTTTTCCCCACTGCGTATTTCAGGAGGTCTGCAACGGAAATCCCCTCATCAACAACAAACCTGTTCGGATTTCTTCCGGCAATGCTTCTGAAATTGAGAACAGCGTCGTTATCCAAACGTTGAGCAGCGAGGAAATATTCCTCGCCCTTGTCAAAATTGAGTGTTACCCTGTAAGACTGACTGAGGTTATAGAGCGCTGACGGCAATGGTTTCATCTGGATGGCTTTTTGATACAGTTCTTTTGCCCTGTCGAAATCATTCAGGGCAACATAGCAATTCGCAAGATTAATATAGGTGCGGGGATCGGGTTTTGACGCAAGGATTTTGTTATAGGCAGCTATTGCCTCTCCGTATCTCCCCTCGCGCTTGAGGGCGAGGGCGTATGAGAAGACTTCGACAGGGTTGTCCTTGCCGCTCAGCACAGTGAGCGCATAAGTGTTCCCCTGCGCTTCGTTCACCTCTACGACCGCCTTTAACTCGCCTGAGGCAGGAGCGGTGAAGATTACGGAAACAGCCTTGAAGACGAGCGGCGAAATGAGGAGAACGATAAGGTAGAGATAGAGCGCGGTACGGTCCCATTTTTTCATATAGAAACCGATAATGATCAGCAACGCCCCGATAAAGAAAAGCGGTCCGAAAAGGGCAAATACGAGAAGCAGGAGGACCAGCAGTCGGGTCTTTCCCTCCTGGATGTCGTGTGAAAGGAGCGGGATGTCTCTTGGAAGCCTGACAACAACGGCAATAAGGATAGAGAGTAAAAAGGAGAGGAGCAGGCTTGTCAGCAGAGAGGAGATGAGCATGAATGACCACCAGAAGTTCCGTTTATATGCGGCAATCCCCTTTAAAAAATAATCGAAAGCCTCGAAAACACTTTCAGGCCTGAGACTGAAACTGGCCTTCGACAATTCAAAATAAACGGCGGGAAGGTCAGGAGAATACCGCAGGGCTTCAAGCAGGATAGTTTTTTTCCCTGCGGCGACTGTCTGCGCCTGCTTGATGAGAAGGTATGAATACGGCGCCGAATTCCGTATGCCCTTATTCAACTGATCTTCGTACAGTTCCTGGCCTGAAGAAACGGCAGGAAGGAGGAGAAGATAGAACAATAAGATTGCCGAGATTCTTTTCATGTCCGCTGGCCGATTTTTCTTTCGGTTCCGTTTATGAGCCGCCTGATGTTTTTGCTGTGGCGTACGAATATCAGCGCCATGATAAGAAATGCGGTCAGCAGTTTGCCGCTATCGCCGGGATCGAAGAGATAGACGTTGAGCGGCAGAAGCCCGAATGAAACAAGCGCTCCCATGGACGAATACTTAGAGAGTACGGCAACCGCAAGCCACAAGGCTATCGTGAGGACGGCAACACGGGGAGTATAAATGATAAGCACGCCGAGGCTTGTCGCAACGCCCTTCCCCCCCCTGAATCCAAGGAACAGGGAAAAGTTATGCCCGAGGATCGCCATAAAGCCGATGAGGCCTTCAAAGAATGTTCCTACCCCAAAATATCTGCCTATCGCAACTGCCAGGGTCCCTTTCAAAATATCTCCTATGAGGGTAAGGGCAGCCGGCCACTTGCCGAGAGACCGCAGGACATTTGTTGCGCCAATATTCCTGCTGCCGACTTTTTTAAGATCAACCCCCCTCGTCTTTGCTACTATTATACCAAAGGGAATCGACCCCAGAATAAAAGCCGTCAGCAAAAGGGCTATGTGCCCGATCTCCATCGCCTATATCTTCTTCCCGAACGATATGGTGTACTGCACCCCTGATATGATGGACAGCACGAGCGACGCCCAGATGAGCACTATCCCGATATCGTAGAGATCAATGCCGAGCAGGCTGTTTTTCAGGATGAGACAGATGATCGCTATTACCTGCAACGTGGTCTTTATCTTCCCCCCGATTTCCGCAGCAATGATGATATCTTTCGAGAGGGCGACGGCCCGCAGGCCGGTTACGAGGAATTCCCTCACCACAATGGTGATCGCTATCCATGCAGCCAGTCTTTCCATATCAACGAGCACGATCAGCGCAGAGATTACCAGAAACTTGTCTGCAATCGGATCGAGGATAATCCCGAATTTTGTAATATCGCCTGAGCGCCTTGCGAAGTAGCCGTCGAGAAAATCCGTCAATGAAGCGATAGTGAAGATAATCGCTCCGAATACGGGATGCAGATAGACGGTAAAGATGAAAACAGGGATGAGGACGATCCTGCTCAGCGTCAGGAGCGTCGGCAGATTAAGTTTCAGCGTACTCATGAATGATATCCTTCCATAACCCCTTTGCCTTCAGCAGGAAATCACAGACTTCCCTGACCGCGCCTCGTCCGCCGTTCTGCCTGGTGATCATCTTTGCAAAAGGCTTCACCGCATCTTCAGCATCGGCAACCGCAACCGGCAGGCCGCACCTGCGGAGGACAGGGATATCGACGATATCGTCGCCCACAAACGCTATTTCCCCGTCACGCAGGGAATAGGTTTCTGCAAGCTGCCGGTATGCGATGGTCTTGTCGAAGCATTTCTGGAATACATCTTTGATTCCGAGTTCACGGGCCCTCCGTTCGACGACCTTTGAATGCCTGCCGGTAATAATAGCTACGCGGACCCCTGCACGTATGAGCATTTTTATGCCGTGTCCGTCTCGGACATGGAACGACTTCAGCTCGTTCTCTTTACTGTCGAGGATGATGCTCCCGTCAGTAAGCACACCGTCCACGTCGAGGATGAGCAGTGAAACGTTCCGGGCGATTGATGTCAGTTCCTTTTTTGATCGCTGTTTCATGCGCGCGCTTTTCTCTCTTGCCGAGCCGGTCAATCGGTAAGAATTATCAAAAGTATATCAAAGAACAGGAGAAAAGTCATAGGAAAAACATGAAATAATACAAAGGGATAGGAGCAGGGGATTCGATTAGGAGACCTGACGCAAAAATGCTATAATTAGCTCAAAAACGTGAGGGGGACCCATGGAAAATAGTATCAACCTTACGCAGTATGCCGTTCCCGCAGAAAAACTTCGCTGGACCTGTCCTCTCGACGTGTTTCAGTTCGAGTGTACAACGGACATCGAGCCCCTGAAGGAATTTATCGGCCAGGGCAGGGCGATTGATTCCATCAACTTCGGCCTCGCCGTAAACAGGACCGGCTACAATCTCTTTCTTACCGGATTGAGCGGAACAGGCAAGGCGGCGACCATTAAGGCGAAGCTCCAGATGTTTATGAAGGACAAAGAAGTTGCGGGGATGAAATTCCCGGTATTTGACTGGTGTTATGTGTATAACTTTTCGGTCCCTGATCAACCGAGAATCCTAAAATTGCCGCAGGGGATCGGCAAATCTTTCAGCGTCGATATGGACTCATTGCTGAAAACCTTAAAGGAAGAAATACCGAAGACATTCGGCAGCGACCAGTATACGAAGAAAAAGCAGGAGGTTGTGGAAGAGCATCAGAAGAGATACCAGACGGCGATGGATTCCCTCGACAGCGACGCTGCTTCCAGGAACCTGATGGTACAGCTTTCTCCGATGGGGGCTGCCGTTGTTCCCATGGTCGAGGGAAAAGCGTTGGCGAGGGAGGAATTCCTCAAGCTTTCGGAAACAGAACGGGACGAGATCGAGAAAAAACGCATCGGCATGATGCGGAAGGTCGACGAAACCTATACCCGCCTCAGGGAACTCGAAAAAGAGATCGGTGAAAAGGTGAAGGAGATCGACCTCAAGGCCGGAGAATTTGCGATCGCGGAACCTTTTGAAGAAATGCTCCGGAAATATGCCGAATACCCTGATGTCATTCAGTTCCTGAAGGAGGCGAAAGAATATACCTTAACGAAGCTGGATTTTTTTATACAGGCGCCTGCGCCCCAGCAAATTCCGGGCACCGTGCCTTTCTCACAACCCGACCCGTTTATGTCTTTTTTTAAGGTGAATGTTTTTGTGGATAACAGTTCGCTCAGCGGTCCTCCCATCATCATCGAATCGAACCCGAACTGGTTCAACATGTTCGGCAAGATAGAGCGGAGAGCGTTCATGGGGACCTATATGAGCGACCATACCATGATTAAGGCAGGCGCCGTTCAACTGGCGAATGGCGGCTATCTGATCCTCAACATCCGGGATGTCCTCCTCAATCCGAATGTCTGGGAAGGATTTAAGCGGGTTATCAGGACAAAGGAGAGCCGTGTTGAAGACCCATGGGAATCCTTCGGATTCCTTGCCCCGCAGGGGATGAGGGCGCAGCCGATGCCGATTGAATTCAAGATCATTGTGATGGGGGATGAATCCCTCTATCAACTCCTCACGCGCTATGATGAAGACTTCTGGGAGATGTTCAAGGTGAAAGCGGACTTCGACGTTCAGATGCAGCGCTCCGACGATAACCTGAGGGATTTTGCGTGTTATATCCGCAGCTGCTGCGATGACGAAAGTCTTTTGCCCTTTGAACGCACCGGTGTGGCCCGGGTCGTCGAATATGCGGTGAGGGCCGCGGGAGATCAGGGAAAACTCTCCGCAAGGTTCGGCCCGTTGAGAGACCTCCTTATCGAATCGGATTACTGGGCGAGAGTTTCACAGGACAGCATGATCAACGGCGAACATGTAGAAAAAGCGGTAAGAGAGAAAATCCATCGTTCCGACCTGATTGCCGAACGTATACGACAAATGATCGAAGAAGGCACCCTCATGGTTGATGTTGAAGGGGCCGTTGCCGGACAGGTCAACGGCCTCTCCGTATACGACCTGGGCACCTTCAGTTTCGGACGGCCCAGCCGTATCACGGCAAAGACCTTTATGGGGAGACGCGGGGTAATCAATATTGAAAGGGAATCCCAGCTCAGCGGACCTATCCACGATAAAGGAGTGATGATCTTATCAGGATACCTGGGGTGGATGTACGCACAGGACAAACCATTGTCCCTTTCCGCCAGTATCTGTTTTGAGCAGTCCTACTCAGGGATAGAGGGAGACAGTGCGTCTTCGACAGAGCTCTATGCGGTCCTGTCGAGTCTCGCCGATGTCCCTATCAGGCAGAATATTGCGGTTACCGGCTCTGTCAACCAGAAAGGCGAGGTGCAGCCCATTGGAGGAGTGAACCAGAAAATCGAAGGTTTCTTCGACGTCTGTAAGGCAAAAGGGCTGACAGGCGAGCAGGGGGTGATAATCCCTCATCAGAATCTGCGACACCTTATGCTCCGTGACGATGTGGTCAAGGCCGTGCAGGAAAGCCGGTTTCATATTTATGAAGTAAAGACCATTGATGAGGGGATTGAGGTCCTCACCGGAGTGCCTGCGGGAAAGAAACTCGAAGACGGTACGTATGCGGAAGGGACGGTGCATTATTTAGCCGACAGACGCCTGAGGGAATACGCCGACAGGATGAAGGGATACCTTGCCGGCGGTATGCAATAGGAGAGAAGGGTATGTCTTCGGAATGATCAAAACCTCGCCTTCTCCTCCTTGCAAAGGAGGGGATAACCATACTCCTTTTTTGCTCGTGGATTTCAATAAGAAACTCCTCCCCTTTACAAGGGGAGGTTTGGGTGGGGTAATGGTAAAACGATCAGGTATGCGCCCCCCTCTCAGCTACAGAGGGAACTTACATAACACCTTGATGTTTAGAATTTGCATTTTTTACGGGTAAGACTCAATAATTGACTATGGACAGGCGATACAACTCTTTCGGCGCATACATCAAGAAACGCTTTGGCTCCAGGGTGTATAAAGTAACCGTTGATGCCGGGTTTACGTGCCCGAACAGGGACGGGACAGTCGGCACGTCGGGATGTATTTACTGCAATAACGACAGCTTCAGGCCGAATTCCTGCAGGCCGGCGCTTTCGGTAAGCGAACAGGTCAAAAACGGTATTTCCTATATCAGAAAACGGTATAACGCAGAAAAGTTTCTTGTCTACTTTCAGCCCTATACAAACACCTATGCGTCTGTTGAGGTGTTGGAGCGCCTGTATCATGAAGCCCTCTCCGCAGCACCCTCTGTAATAGGGCTTGCAATCGGCACGAGGCCCGATACGATCGACAGGGAGAAGATCGCGCTTCTCGAATCCTTATCGAAGCAATACTTCATTCTTGTCGAATACGGCATGCAGTCGATGTATGAAAAAACCCTTCAGTTCATCAACCGCGGTCATGACTACCGCGCATTTCTCCGCGCGCTCGACATGACGAAAGACAGGGGGATAGCCAGCGGCGCCCATATAATTGTCGGCCTTCCAACAGAGACCAGGGAAGAGACGCTGGCAACGGCAGATGAACTTTCCTATCTCCCGATCGAGTTTCTCAAGATACATCAACTCCAGGTGATAAAAAACACACCGCTTGAGAGTTTCTATGAGGAAAACCCGTTCCCTGTTTTCGGATATGACGAATATCTTGATTTTGTGACCGAATTCATAGAGAG
>Ga0209254_10000075_pt1 | contig 59933 bp, 60 predicted proteins | sample FrelakmetDIP11DI_FD_187148 | JGI IMG/M metagenome (GOLD analysis project Ga0209254, IMG submission 187148) | Freshwater lake sediment microbial communities from the University of Notre Dame, USA, for methane emissions studies - DIP11 DI (SPAdes)... | ecosystem: Environmental > Aquatic >...
CGAGGGGGCTTGCCCCCTCGTAGCGTGGACAACTGAGATGGAAGCGACGGTTCCGTGGCTTCGGGGAGCACGAGGGGGCTTGCCCCCTCGTAGCGTGGAGAACTGACATGAAGGCGGCAGCATTCGACTACATCGCCCCGCGCGACATCGCGGGGCTGGTCGCGGCCCTCGCCGGTGCGAAGGGCGAAGCGAAGCTCATGGCCGGCGGTCAGTCGCTGGGGCCGATGCTCAACCTGCGCCTTGCGCGCCCGAAGCTCCTCGTGGACGTCGGCGGCGTCGAGGCGCTGCGGCGCGTGGAGGCTCGCGGCGACTCCTTCTGGATCGGCGCAGGCGTCACGCATGCCGAGATCGAGGACGGCGCCGGGCCGCTACCCGCCGACGGGCTGCTGCGCGCCGTCGCGGCGAACATCGCCTACCGCGCGGTGCGCAACCGCGGCACCGTCGGCGGGAGCCTCGCCCACGCCGATCCCGCGGCGGACTGGCCGCTCGCGTTCGCGGCCGTCGATGCAGTCATCCACGTGCGCGGTCCGCAGGGGTCGCGCACGCTGCGGGCAGACGCCTACATGATCGGTGCGTACACAACCACCATCGCCGAGGACGAGGTGATCGAGGGCGTGGAGGTGCCCAGGCTCTCCCCGGGTGCGCGCTGGGGCTACTACAAGTTCTGCCGCAAGACCGGCGAGTTCCCCGATGCGGCCGCCGCGGTGGTCCTCGATCCCGGGCGCCGCGTTGCGCGCGTGTTCCTCGGTGCACTGGACACCGCGCCGAAACCGCTGCCCGCGCTCGCCGCGCAGCTCGCCGAGACCGGCAGGTGGACGCGCGACGATTGCGGGCGTGCGGTTGCCGCCGCGGCGCCCGACCTGGACTCCGTCGAGTGCGCGACCCGCGCCGCGGCCCTGGCGCGCGCCCTCCGCCAGGTGCTGCCGCAATGAAGAAGGCCGTCGCCCTGACCGTCAACGGCGAGCGCGTCGAGACGCTCGTGGAGCCGCGCACGCACCTCGCGGACTTCCTGCGCGAGGAATGCGGGCTCACCGGCACGCACCTCGGCTGCGAGCACGGGGTCTGCGGCGCGTGCAATGTGCTGCTCGACGGAAAGCCGGTGCGCGCGTGCATCACCTATGCGGTCGCGTGCGAGGGGCGGGAGGTGCGCACCATCGAGGGCTTCGACGAGGACCCCGTCATGAACCGCCTGCGCGCGGCGTTCACGAAGCATCACGGCCTCCAGTGCGGCTTCTGCACCCCCGGCATGCTCGTCACCTCGCGCGATATCTGCATGCGCCTGCCCGGCGCGGACGAGCAGCGCGTGCGCACCGAGCTCTCCGGGAACCTCTGCCGCTGCACCGGCTATGTAGGCATCGTGACTGCGGTGAAGAGCGTGCTCGCCGAGGCCGGGCAGAGCGAGGCCGTTCCGGCGCGCGCCGCCGCGGCCGCCGCGCCGCTGCCGTCGTTCACGCCCGCTGTTGCGCCTGCCGCGGCCGCGGCCGGACCGGCGGCTGCGCCCGCGACGTCGGCCGAGGACCGCAAGGGCCTCACGCGCATCGAGGACAGCTTCGTCGTGCCGCATCCGCCGGAGGCGGTGTGGAAGGTGCTCGGGGAGCTGCAGACCACGGCGAACTGCCTGCCCGGGGCGGAGCTGCTCGAGCACGACGATCGCTCCGCGAAAGGCCGCATTCGCATCAAGTTCGGCCCTATGAGCGCGGCTTTCAACGGCGCGGCGACGCTCGAGCGCGACGACGCCGCGAGGCAGGCGACGTTCCGCGGCGCCGGCACCGACTCGCTCTCCGGCTCCCGCGCGCGCGGCGACATCGCCTATCGCGTCGAGCCCCAGGACGGCGGGCGGTCGAGCCGCGTGCAGGTCACGCTGGATTATTCGCTGGTCGGGCCGCTGGCGCAGTTCTCGCGGTCCGGGCTGGTGAAGGACTTCGCCGGGCGCCTGATCGCGGAGTTCGGCCGCAACCTCACGGCGCGCATCGGCGCACCGGGCGCCACGCCGCCCACGCAGGCCGCGGAGCTCCGGGCCGGATCGATGTTCCTCGCGGTGCTCTGGCGCCGCATCCTCGCGCTGTTCGGGATCAAATGACCCACACAGGAGACTGACATGGCCCTCGTACCGCTCGCGACGCAAGGCAACTACTTCCACATCTACGACTTCCGCGTGAAGGAAGGTCAGATCGACGAGTTCATTCGCCTGTTCAACGAGTTCGACTACTCCGACATCAACCCGATGCACAAGTCGCCGGCGCAGGTGAAGGACGGCGTGCTGGTGCAGGACGTGACCGACCCGCACCGGTTCTGGCTGATCGCGGAATGGTCCGACATCGAGGAGCACGCCCGCATCCGCAAGGTGCTCGTGGAGATGAAACCGGCGTTCGTGAGCCTGATCGAGGGCGGGAAGTTCGTGCCGGCGTACGGCAAGATCGTGTCGAGCACGCCCGACCACATTCTGAACAAGGCGGCGTAGGCGGTGAGCCTCCAGCTCTACACCTTCTTCCGTTCGTCCACGTCCTATCGCCTGCGCATCGCGCTGGCGCACAAGGGGCTCGCCTACGTGCCGCACTACGTAAGCCTGCCCAAGATGGAGCACAAGGCGGCGGAGTTCACGCGGCTCAACCCGCAGGGGCTCGTCCCGGCGCTGGTGGACGAGGCCGGGCGGGTCTTCACCCAGTCGCTCGCGATGATCGAGTACCTGGACGAGACGCATCCCGAGCCGCCGCTGGTGCCGAAAGACGCGGAGGCGCGGTGGTATGTGCGCGCCGCATCGCAGATCATCGGCTGCGAGATGCACCCGCTCAACAACGTGCGGGTGCTGAAGTACCTCAAGGCGAGCTACGGGCTGGACGACGAGAAAGTCAACAAGGGCTGGTACGCGCACTGGGTCGCCGAGGGCTTCAAGGGCCTGGAGGCGTTCCTCGCCGGCCAGCGGCGCACCGGCCGTTTCTGCCTCGGCGACATGTTCACCATGGCCGACGTCTGCCTCGTGCCGCAGGTGTTCAACGCAGAGCGCTTCGGCTGCGACCTCGCGCCGTACCCGCTCGTCATGAAGCTCTACGCCGCCTGCCAGGAGCTGCCGGCGGTGAAGGCCGCGCATCCGTCAACCCAGGCCGACGCGTTCTAGACCAGGAGAACCGAACATGAATCTCAATCGCTTCATCATCCGGCCGCTCGTGGAAGCGGGCCTCCGGGAAGAGTTCAACCAGGGCGACACCACCGGGGGGTTCCTCACCTTCGAGGACGACCCGGTGCAGACGGCGCAGATCTACGCCAAGGCGCAGGGCGTCGCGTGCGGGCTGCTCTTCGCCGACGAGACCATCCGCCTCATCGACCCGGAGGCGACCATCGAGCACTGCGTGAAGGAGGGGGACGAGATCGGTCCGGGCACGGTCCTCCTCAAGCTCACGGCCAAGGCCTCGACCTGCTTCGCCATCGAGCGTGCGGCGCTCGACTGGATCCAGCAGCTCTCGGGCATCGCCACCAAGACGCGCCGCTACGTCAATCTCGTCAAGCACACCAGGGTGCGCGTGACCGACACCCGCAAGGGCTGGCCGGGACTGCGCATGGCGCAGAAGTACGCAGTGCGCGTCGGCGGCGCGCACAACCACATCATGAATCTCACCAACTGCATCCTGGTGAAGGACAACCACATCAAGATGGCCGGCAACATCCGCAACGCCATCGAGCTCCTGCGCGCCAAGGCGCAGCACACCTTCAAGATCGAGGTGGAGTGCGAGTCGATGCAGATGGTGCAGGAGGCGCTCGACTGCGGCGTGGAGGTGATCATGTTCGACAACATGGACCTCGACGAGATGAAGGCGGCGTTGAAGCTGGTCGCCGGACGCGCCATGACCGAGGCCTCCGGCGGCATCAACGAGCAGACCATCGTGCCCATCGCGGAAACCGGCGTCGACATCATTTCCGTCGGCGATCTGACCCACACCGTCAAGGCACTGGACGTGAGCCTGGACGTGCGCGACATCAAGCCGAGCGCCGTCCGCACCATCGAGCGCCTGCGGACGTCGGGCCGTGGCTGAAGCGAGCTACGCCGCCCTCGCGCCGCAGGGCGCGGAGAGGCTCGCCGACGGCCGTCTCGCCTCGGGCGTGCTCGCCGCGCGCTACGGCGCGAAGTTCCCCGGCCAGGTCGGGATCCTGATCGCGCTCGACGCCGAGAAGGTGGAGGACTCGCTGCACGTGGTCGAGGCGACGACCCGCGTCGAGGGCGTGGTCGGCTACAAGCTCGGACTGACGGTCGTGCTGCGCCTCGGCCTCGCCGGTGCGATGGCGAAGCTGCGCGGCGCAACGGATCTCCCCATCGTGTACGACCACCAGAAGGCCGGCCCGGACGTGCCCGACATGGCGGTGAAGTTCTGCGCCACCTGCCGGGACGCGGGCGTGGACGGGCTGATCCTCTTTCCGACCGCCGGGCCGCGCGCCGTCGACGGCTTCGTCGGCGAGTCCATGAAGAACCGGCTGCTGCCCATCGTGGGCGGCGACCTGCCGTTTCCCGACTACAACGCCGCCGGCGGCGGCTACGTGATCGACAATGCGCTCGATCTCATCTTCGATCGTGCGGTGGCGCTCGGCGCGGATCACTTTGTCGTGCCGGGAAACACGCCGGACAAGCTGCGGCATCACGCCGCGCGCCTGCGCGAGCGAATCGACACGCCGACGTTCTTCGTGCCCGGCATCGGTCCGTTGGGCGGTACGCTGGGCGATGCGGTAAAGGCGGCGCCGGGATGCCGCGTGTTCGGCGTCGTGGGGCGCGCGGTGTACGCCGCGCCCGATCCGCGCCAAGCCGCGCAGCAACTCGTCGCCGATGGCCGGCAGGCCCTCGCCGCATGATTGCCGAAACGCGCCCCGTCATCCTGTTCGACTGGGGCGAGACCCTGGTGCGCATTCCCGGCATGGTGCACACGCCGGAGGCGCATCTCGCCTGCGCGCGCTCGGCGTTCCATGCCGAGATCCGGCCGCGCTTCGACGCGATCGGGCGCCCGATCGACGAGGCGCGCTTCATGACCTGCTACGAGGCCGCCGCGCGCGAGCACATCCGCCGCTCGGGCGAGACGCTCCGCGAGCATCGCTTCGAGGAGCGGCTGCAGGCCGCGCTGGCGATGGCGGAGGCCCATGGCGTCATCGAGCCCGCCCATGCGTTGGCGTTCGCGAGCCATCTCGGCGAGCGCGTGCTGGAAGGCCTGACCCTGGAGCGTGCCGACGTGCCCGACGTGCTGCGCGCGCTCGGCGAGCGCTACCGGCTCGGCATCGTCTCCAACTATCCGTTCGGGCCGGTGGTCAGCGGCTCGCTCGAACGCATCGGTGTGGCTGACGTTTTTTCGGCGGTGCTCGTTTCCGGCGAGGTCGGGTGGAGCAAGCCGCATCCGGAAATCTTCCGCCACGCGCTCGCGGCCATGGACGCGGATCCGGCGCGCACGCTGTTCGTCGGGGACAACCCGGTCGCCGACATGCAGGGCGCGAAGCGCGCGGGCATGCAGACTGCGTGGTACGCGCCGGGCCGCGCGCACGCCAAGCCCGCCGAGGCGGATGTCCATGTCGAGCACCTCGGCGAGTTGCTGCCGTGGTGCGAAGCGAGGCTGCATTGAGCCTGCCTGCCTTCGAGCGGCGCCTGTTCGTCGATGGCGCCTTTGCCGATGCCGCGGACGGCGCGACCTTCGACGTGATCAGCCCGCTGGACGAGCGCGTGCTCGCGTCGGTGGCCAAGGCGGCCACGGCCGATGTCGATCGGGCCGCCGCGGCCGCGCGCCGCGCCTTCGACGCCGGCAAGTGGCCCGGCATGATGCCGACGGCCCGGGGCGTCCACCTGCGGCGGATCGCCGACGCGATCCGCGCGAACGCCCCCGCGATCGCCGAGATCGAGACGCGCTCAGGCGGCAAGACCATCGCGAACTCGCTCAACGAGGTGGAGGCCGCCGCGAAGGTCTTCGACTACTACGCAGGCGCGGCCGACAAGCACTTCGGGGAGACCATCCCGATGGGCGCGGGGATACTCGACCTCACGCTGCGCGAGCCGGTGGGGGTGGTCGCCGCCATCACGCCGTGGAACTTCCCGTTCCTCGCCGCGTCGTGGAAGGTCGCGCCCGCGCTCGCGGTCGGTTGCACGGTGATCCTCAAGCCCGCCAGCCACACGCCGCTCACCGCCCTGATGCTCGCAGCAGCGGCGCAGGCGGCGGACCTGCCGCCCGGCGTGCTGAACGTCCTGCCCGGGCCGGGCGCCGCGATCGGCGATCACATCGCGCGGCACCCGCTGATCGACAAGCTCTCCTTCACCGGCGAGACCGCGACCGGCGCTCATCTGGTGAAGCTGGGTGCCGACCGGATCAAGCGCGTCACCCTCGAGCTGGGCGGCAAGAGCCCGAACATCGTCTATGCCGACGCGGACCTCGACCGTGCGGCCGACGCGGCGGTGAAGGGGGTCTTCGGCAACGCCGGGCAGAGCTGCTCGGCGCGCACCCGCGTGTTCGTCGAGCGGACGGTTCACGATCGCTTCCTGGAGAAGTTCCTCGCCGCGACGCACGCGTTTCGCGTGGGCGATCCGCTGGCGCAGGACACCGACATGGGGCCTCTGGTGTCGCGCGGCCACTGGCGGCGCGTGAAGGACTACGTCGAGGCAGGGACCGGTGAGGGCGCGACCCTGGCGTGCGGCGGCGACCGTCCCGCCGGCCTCGCGCACGGCCCGTATTTCGCACCCACGGTGCTCGCCGGCGCGACCAACGACATGCGCGTCGCGCGCGAGGAGATATTCGGTCCGGTAGCCACCGTCATTCCCTTCGCGGACGAGGACGAGGTGGTGCGCCTCGCGAACGACAACGACTACGGCCTCAACGCGTCGATCTGGACGCGCGACGTCGGTCGGGCGCTGCGCACGGCCAGGCGGCTGCGCAGCGGCATGGTCAGCATCAATTCCCACGGAAGCGCGAGCCGCTATGGCTATCTCGCGCCGTTCGGCGGCTATGGCAGGTCGGGGCTCGGCCGCGAGCTGGGCATGCACGGACTGGCCCTGTACACCGAGGTCAAGAACATCTTCATCGAGCTGGAGTGAACATGAGCGAACCGGGAACGGTCGCCTTGACCGGCGGCCGTCTGATCGACGGCCTGGGCGGGGATCCGGTGGCGCAGGCCACGGTGGTGATCGAGAACGGCCGAGTCACCGCGGTGGGCCGCGGCGTGAAGGTGCCCAAGGGCGTGCCGGTGCGCGACGTCGCCGGCATGACCATCCTGCCGGGCTTCATCGACTGCCACGTGCACGGGACGTATCGCGCCCGCGACATGAAGCAGCACCTGCTGAATCCGCCGACGTACAACGTGCTGCGCTCCATCCCGATCCTGGAGGAGACGCTGGCGTGCGGCGTGACCACCGCGCGCGACATGGGCGGCGCGGATGCGGGCTTCCGCCAGGCGATCGAGGAGGGCGTGATCGCAGGACCGCGGCTGCTGATCGCCATCGTGATGATTTCCCAGACCGGCGGACACGGCGACGCGTGGGTGCCGGCGGGGTTGCGCGTGCCCAAGCGCACCTGGCTGCCCAGCCCGGTCGCCGACGGCGTCGACGAGGTGCGGCGGCTGGTGCGGCACGTGCTCATGGCGGGCGCGGATTTCGTGAAGATCTGCGCCACCGGCGGCATCACCTCGGTCACCGACAGCTGGGACGAAGCGCAGTTCACCGTCGAGGAGATCCGCACCGCCGTGGCCGAGGCGGCCATGCGCCGCAAGAAGGTGGCGGTGCACGCCGAAGGCATCGACGGCATCCGCACCGCGCTGGCCGCCGGCGTGCATTCGCTGGAGCACGGCTGGTTCATCGACGAAGCGGCGATCGAGGCGATGGTGAAGCAGGGCACCTGGTGGGTGCCGACCATGGCGCTGGTGCCGCTGTCGGTCGAGCATCGCAAGACCAACGCGGCATGGAGCAACGCCCAGCTCGCGCGGGAGGACGCCAAGGACGCGGAGATCTTCGCGCTCATGCAGGAGCGGATCCCGCTTTACAAGGAGGCCGTGCGGCGGGGCGTGAAGGTCGCGTTCGGCACCGACCAGTCGCATCGCCTGATGGTCGGCGAGAACCTCGCGGAGATGCGCTTCATGGTGGAGTGGCTCGGGATGTCCCCGATGGAGGCGATCGTGTGCGCGACCAGCCGCGCCGCGGAGTGCCTCGAGCGGCCGGACCTCGGCGCGCTGGTGCCAGGCCGCCTCGGCGATGCCGTCGTGGTCGACGGCGATCCGCTCGAGAACGTGCGCCTGCTGGAAGAGCGCGCGCGGATCCGGCTGGTGATCAAGGACGGGCGCGTCTGCCGCGACGCGCTGCACTGAGGGAGGGCCGCATGTTTCCGCAGGAGCATCTCGACCAGGCCGCCCGCGCGCTCGCGCTGGCGAAGGCGGCGGGCATACGCCTCGCGACCGCCGAGACCGTGACCGCCGGGCTGGTGTCGGCATGCCTGACCTCCGTGTCGGGCGCATCGCAGATCTTCGAGCGCGGCTTCGTGCTCTACCACGACACGGCGAAGGCAACCGGCCTCGGCGTGCCGGAGGCCGTCGCGCAGCAGCACGGCGCGGTGAGCGCGGAGATCACGCACGGGCTCGCCGAGGGGGCTCTCCGCCATTCGGGCGCCGGCGCGGCGGTCGCCGTTACCGGCTACGCCGGCCCGGGCGGAGGCAGCGAAAAGAACCCGGTCGGGACGATCTTCGTGGCCGCTGCGCAGCGCGGCAAGCCGACGCTGGTCGAACGAGAGGTGTTTCCAGGCGACCGCAACGCCGTGCGGCTCGCCGCCGTGCGTGCGGCCCTGGACCTGCTGGTCAAGCAGCTCGAGGCCTGAGTCCCGTGCCGGCATCCGCGTCCCTGCTGCCCGTGACCCTGCTGACCGGATTCCTCGGCAGCGGCAAGACGACGCTCCTGAACGCGGCGTTGCGCGCGTCGCCCGCACCCGTCGGCGTGGTGGTGAACGAGTTCGGCGCCATCGGCATAGACCACGACCTCGTCGAGGCGGCCGACGAGGACGTCGTGCTGCTCGCCGGCGGATGCGCATGCTGTGCCGTCCGCAGCGACATCGCGGAAGCCCTGGAGCGGCTCGCTCGCGTGCGCGCCGACGCCGGCGCGCCGCCGCTGGCTCGCATTGTGGTGGAGACCACCGGCCTCGCCGATCCGACGCCGATCGAGCAGCTCTTCGTCGTGCCGGGCGCGGTCGCCTCGCGCCATCGCCTGGAGCGGGTGGTGACGACCGTCGATGCGTGCCTCGCGGCCGTGACCGCCGCGGAGGACGGCACGTGGCGCAAGCAGGTCGCGCTCGCCGATGCGCTGGTGGTCACCAAGACCGACCTCGCGGACGCGATCCAGCGCGCCGCACTGGAGCGACTGCTCGACGAGGCCAACCCGCACGCGGAGCGGCATGTCGGCGCCCTCGGCGTGCACGCGCTTGCCGGCGACGGCGCGCGTATCGCCGAGCCGCGGCCGCCGCTCGGCTACCTTCCGGTCCACGATGCCGCGATCGCCACGCACGCACTACGGCTGCATGCCCCGGTGCAAGGCGACGTGCTGAGCGCATGGCTGGACGCGCTGGTCACGCATTACGGCAGCCGGCTGCTGCGCGTGAAGGGCCTCGTGCACCTCGCCGGCGAGGCGCGGCCGCTGGCGGTGCACGCCGTGCAGCACCTCGTGGCGGCGCCGCGCTTCCTGGAGGCGTGGCCGCGCAACGACCGGTCCACGCGGCTGGTGTTCATCACCCGCGGTCTTGAGGCGAACGACCTGCTGCTCGGCTATGCCGGCGCCGAGGCGCCGCAGTGGGCATGAACGGGCCGGCTTGGGGCGGCGCGGGTGTGCGATGGCACCGTAAGGGTGCACGGAAGGCCCGCGTAATGCTAGTGTACGAACGATTCCGCGCCGCGCCGGGGTATCGGGTGCGTGGCATGTGGATTGCTCCCGCTGTGTCGCTTGCACCGGAACAATGAGGTGATGATGCCCAAGCCGCTATACGCAGCCAAGTCCGGCTCGCCGCTCGCCGTGGACCCCACGCTCTATGCGCGCATCGCCGATCCGGCGGGCCGCACGCAGCGGGAGCGGTTCCGCGTCCCCATCCGCTCGGGGCGCGCCTGGGTGGTCAAGGCTGGGGAGGTCTGCCGCCTGCAGCTCACCGAGGGCCCGCAGGTCGTCGATCTCAACCTCTGGAGCCTGCACAACCCGCGCGAGAAGTTCTGGGCCTCGCGCACGAAGCAGCTCCACAGCGCACACATGGCCTTCGGTCACCGGTTCTGGTCGGTACTGCCTTACCTGCGGCCGATGGCGACCGTGGTCGCCGATACCGTGAGCTACGGGTACGACGCGGACGGCGCCGGCTGCCACGACCTGCTCGGCACGCGGTGCGATCCCTACGTGCACAAGCTGCTCACCGGGCAGACCCTCCACTGCTGCTGCCATTCCAACCTGGTACGCGCCATCGCGCCCTACAGGCTGGGCGAGTACGACGTGCACGACGTGCTCAACGTCTTCCAGGTGACGGGCCTCACCCCCGACGGCCACCAGTACTTCGTGAAACCGTGTCCGGCGAAGCCCGGGGACTACTTCGAGTTCTTTGCCGAGATCGACCTGCTGGCTGCGATTTCGACCTGTCCCCATGGCGACATGTCGGTGCCCATCTGGGGTCCGAACGCCGCGGACCCTCTTGACGTCTGCCGTCCGCTGGACGTGGAGGTGTACGCGCTCGATGCCGCGAAGCTCGCCGGGTGGCGCTCGCCGCCGCCGGCTGATTATGCGGGCCTGCACGGCATGCGGGTCGACTGAGCGGGGACTGGAAATGGAGCGCCGCGCATGAAAGGCCTCGCCTGGTTCGTCCGGGCCGTGGACCGGCTCAACGGAGCCGTCGGGACAGCCGCGAGCTGGGTCATCCTCCCCGTGGTCGTGATCGCGTTCACGGTGGTGATGCTGCGGTACGCCTTCGGCAAGGGCTTTCCGTGGCTGCAGGAGTCGTACATCTGGCTGCACGGCGCCGCGTTCATGGCCGCGGCCGCGTGGGTGCTGCGCGACGGCGGGCATGTGCGCGTGGATCTGTTCTACCGGCGCTGGAGCGCGAGGACGCGCGCCTGGGCCGATCTCGCCGGCGTCTTCGTCTTCATGCTGCCCATGCTCGGGGTGATCCTCTACACCTCCTGGCCGCTGCTGCAGCGCTCCTGGCGGATCGCGGAGAAGTCGGCCACCTCCGACGGCCTGCCGATGCTCTACCTGCTCAAGTCGATGGTGGCGGTGTTCTGCGTGCTGCTCATGCTGCAGGGGCTCGCTCTGGCGGCCCGCTGCGTCCTCACCATCGCCGGCCGCGAGCACCTCGTCGCGCCGGCGAAGGCGGGGGGGCACTGAGTGTCGCCCGCGGTCGTCGGCGAGATCCTCGCCATCTGCATGTTCGCGGGGCTGTTCGTCCTGCTGATGTCCGGGTTCCCGGTGGCGTTCGCGCTGGGCGGCGCATCGCTGATCTTCGCGGGCATCGGCATGCTCCTCGGCGCGTTCGACGCGCCGCTGCTGGCCGGCATCGCGAGCCGGGTATTCGACGCGATGGTCAACGACGTGCTGGTGGCCATCCCGCTGTTCATCTTCATGGGTGTCGTGCTGGAGCGCTCGCGGATCGCCGAGGACCTCCTGGTGACCATGGGGCAGGGCTTCGGCCGGCTGCACGGCGGCCTGGGGTTCTCGGTGGTCATCGTGGGCGCGCTGCTGGCGGCGTCCACGGGCATCGTCGGCGCGGTGGTGGTCACCATGGGCCTCATCAGCCTGCCCGCCATGATGCGGGCGAAGTACGACCAGCAGCTTGCCGCCGGGATCATCTGCGCGTCGGGCACGCTCGCGCAGCTCATCCCGCCCTCCACCGTGCTGATCCTGGTGGGCACGTTCCTGCAGAACGCGAACATGCGCGTGCAGGCCGACCTCGGCAACTACGCCGCCCCCCCGGTGACGGTGGTCGAGATCTTCGTCGCCGCCATCGTTCCCGGACTGGTACTGGTCGGCCTGTATCTGGCCTACATCGCCTACGTCGCGGTCCGCCAGCCGTCCCGCTGCCCGCCGATCGACATGACGGATGCGGAGCGGCGCAGCCTGTTGCCGCGCATGCTGAAGGTCATGCTGCCGCCGCTCGCCCTGATCGTGGCGGTGCTCGGCTCCATCCTGTTCGGGATCGCGACGGCGACGGAGTCGGCGTCGGTGGGCGCGGTGGGCGCGATGGTCCTCGCGGCCGCGCGTCGCGAGCTCACGTTCGGCATGCTGAAGCACGCCAGCCGCGCGACGCTCTCGATGAGCACCATGATCTTCGTCATCCTGATCGGCGCCTCCGTATTCTCGCTGGTCTTCCGCGGGCTGGGCGGCGAGAAGGTGGCCGAGGACGTGCTCGTGGCCATCCCCGGCGGCGAGGAGGGCGCGGTGTTCGTCGTGCTGCTGCTCATGTTCGTCCTCGGGTTCTTCATCGACACGTTCGAGATCATCTTCATCGTCGTGCCGATCTTCGCGCCGGTGCTGCTGAAGCTCGGCGTCGACCCGGTCTGGCTCGCGGTCATGATGGGCCTCGTGCTGCAGACGAGCTACCTCACGCCGCCCTTCGGGTTCGCGATCTTCTACCTTCAGGGCGTCGCGCGGGGCCTCCCGATCGGCGCGATCTACCGCGGGATCGTGCCGTTCGTCGTCCTGCAGGTCGTTTCGATGGCCGTGGTCTGGAACTGGCCGAAGCTCGCGACCTGGCTGCCCAAGGTCATGCTGTAATCCGTTGCAGTGCCCCCACCCAGAGGAGTGATTTCATGAATCGACGCAAAGCCCTCATCGCCGCCGGCGGCGGCGGTCTCGCCGCCATCCTCGCCGCTCAGTCCGCGCCCGTGTTCGCGCAGGGCAAGAAGGAGTGGCGCCTGCAGTGCACCTGGCCGAAGAACGCGCCCGGCCTGGCGACCGGCGCGATCGTCCTGTCGGAATTCGTCAACAAGGCCACCAACGGGTCGCTGAACATCAAGCTCTTCAGCGCGGGCGAGATCACCCCGGCGTTCCAGACGATGGAGGCGGTCGCCAATGGGACCATCCAGATGGGTCAGGGCTACGCCACCTATTGGGCGGGGCAGGCGCCGGCGGTGCAGTTCCTCGGCCCGCTGCCCTTCGGACTCACCTCGCAGGAGCAGATGGCCTGGCTGTACTACGGCGGCGGTCTCGAGCTCGCGCAGAAGGTCTACCAGAAGCTGGGCGTGGTGATGTTCCCGAACGGCCAGACGAGCGTGCAGTCGGCCGGCTGGTACAACAAAGAAATGAACAGCGTCAACGACTTCAAGGGCCTCAAGATGCGGGTCGGCGGGCTGGGCGGCAAGGTGCTGCAGGCGCTCGGCGGCACGCCCGTGGCGATGCCGCTGGGCGAGGTTCCGCAGGCCATGCAGTCCGGCGCCATCGACGCGATCGAGTTCGTCGGGCCGTTCAACGACCTCGGCTTCGGGCTGCACAAGGTGGCGAAGTTCTACTACTGGCCGGGCTGGCTGGAGCCCTCGGGAATGTACGACTGCTTCATCAACCCGGCGGCGTGGGCGACGCTGTCGCCCTCGGAGCAGGAGATCGTCCGCGCCGGCAACGTCTACGCGAGCCAGCTCATGCTGTCCGAGCTCGTCGCGAAGAACGCGGCGGCGTGGAATCAGCTCGTCAACACCCACAAGGTGCAGGTGCGCAAGTTCAGCGATGACACCCTGAAGGCGATCGGCGAGACGGCCTGGAAGGTGATCGCGGCCGAGGCGGCCAAGGACCCGCTCTCGCAGGAGGTGTTGGCGTCGATCATGAAGTTCCGCACCGACGCGCTGCCCTACACGACCATCTCCGAGATGGAGTTCATGCGCTCGCGCAATCTGGGCTTCAAGTTCGGCTGACCGTGCGCGGCCGGTCGGGAAAGGGGGCCTGCGGGCCCCCTTTTCTTCGCCTCCGCAAGGCTCAGTCGGCCTTCATCCTCGCGTACTCTATGGTCTTGCGGAAGTTCGCGATGTCGTCGCGCACCCACCGCGCCACCTCCGCGCCGGGCGCGAATGCGGCCTCCAGGCCGGACTCGAGCAGCCGCTTCTGCACGTCCGGCTGCGCGAGTACGGTGCGCGCGTCGGCCTCGATTTTCGCGATCACGTCGGGCGGGGTGCCGGCGGGGGCGGCGAGCGCGTACCACCCGACCAGCTCGTAGTTCCTGAGCGCTGGCACGCCGCTTTCGCGGATCGTCGGGATGTCGGGTGCAGCGACGGAGCGCTTTGCGTCGGTGATTGCGTAGGCCTTCAGCCGACCGGACTTGATGTGCGGCAGCGCCGGAGCCAGCGTGACCATCGCGAGATCCACCTGGCCGCCCACGACGTCGGTGGTCGCCGGCGAGCAGCCGCGATAGGGCACGTGCACGATGAAGCTGCGCGTCTGCGCCTTGATGGACTCCATCGCGACGTGGTGCGTGGTGCCGTTCCCGCAGGACGCGTAGGTGAGCTTGCCGGGACTTTTCTGGATCGAGCCCATGAGGTCGCGGAAGTTCGACTCCGGCACCTTGGGGTTCCCGACCAGCACGAACGGTGTCGAGACGAGATTCGCGACGGGCACGAAATCGCGGGTGAGATCGAACGGTAGCTTTTCGAACAGGCCGACGTTCACGGCGTGCGAGTTGCTCAGGATGACCAGCGTGTAGCCGTCAGGCGCGGCCTTCTGCACCGCCTCCAGGCCGATGTTGCCGCCGGCGCCGGTGCGGTTCTCCACGACGACCTGCTGCTTCCAGAGCGCGGAGAGGCGCTCGGCCACGATGCGTGCACTGACGTCGGCGGCGCCGCCGGTGGTGAAGGTGACGACGAAGCGCACCGGCTTGGTGGGGAACGTCCCCTGGGCGTGTGCGCCGGCCGCCGCGGCGGCGAGCGCGAGGGCTGCGGCGAATCGGGAACAGCGCGAGATCGGCCTGGTCATTGCGGGTATCTCCGGGTGGCAAACGTGGTTGGGCGGGCGCAGGGCACAGGCTGGCGAAGCAAGGCGTGCACCATGGTTCCCGGCTCATGCACCGCGAGCGGCGTCGACGAGCTCCGCGACGCGAACCGGCGTCAGCGGCGCCTCGGCAATCCGCAACCCGAGGTCTGAGAGCGCGTCCTCGACCGCCGCGATCACCGCGGCGGCGACCGGGATGGTCGCGCTCTCGCCGATGCCCTTCACGCCCAGCGGGTTCATCGGCGAGGGCGTCTCGTTGAACACGATCTCTATCGGCGGCATCTCCGTCGCCGTCGGCAGCAGGTAGTCGGCGAGCGTGGTGGTGAGCGGCTGGGCCTGGTCGTCGTAGCGCATCCACTCGAACAGCGCATTGCCGATGCCGTGGACGATGCCGCCGTGCACCTGGCCTTCCGCGATGAGGGGATTGATGAGCCGGCCGCTGTCCTGCACCGCGATGTAGCGCAGGAGGGTCACGCCGCCCGTTTCCGGGTCGACCTCGACCTCGCAGACGTGGAAGGCGTTGGAGTAAGCCTGGGCGTCGGACTGGAAGTGCTCGGTCGCCTCCAGCCCCGGCTCGCCCGCGCCGGCAGGCAGCGCGTACCCCGGCGCGCCTTTGAGCTTGCGCGCGATGTCGCCGAGCGCGATGCCCCGGTCGGTGCCGGCGATCTCGACGCGGCCGTCGCGGAGCACGAGGTCTTCCTCGGCCGCCTCCAGCAGGTGTGCGGCCACGCGCTTGGCCTTCTCCGCGACTTTCTTCGCGGCGAGATGCGCCGACGAGCCCGCCATGATCGCCTGACGACTGGCGAAGCCGCCCATGCCGTGCGCGACGAACGCGGTATCGCCGGCGACTACTTCGATGTCCTCGATCCGCACGCCGAGATGCTCGGCGGCAACCTGGGCAAGGCTGGTCGCGATGCCCTGGCCCATCGCCATCGCGCCCGTGTAGAGCGAAACGCGTCCGTTCGGCGCGATACGCACGCGCGCCGACTCGAAAGGTCCCCGGCCGGTGGGCTTGACCGCATGGGCGAAGCCGATGCCGAGATGTCGCCCCTCTCGACGCGCTGCCGCCTGGCGCGCGCGGAATCCGGCGTAGCCCGCCGCGGCGAGCCCTTTCTCCTGGCATGCTAGATAGTCGCCGCTGTCGATCACGAGCTGCGCGCCGGCGCGGTTCTTGAGCGGCTTGGCGTAAGGCATCTTCGCGGCGGGAATGAGGTTGCGCGCGCGTGCCTCTGCCGGGTCCAGGCCGAGGTGCTGCGCCATGCGATCCACCAGGCGCTCCATGACGAACGCCGCTTCGGGATAGCCGGCGCCGCGGATCGGCACCACCGGCGGCTTGTTCGTCTGCACCACGAACACCTCGAGGTCCATCGCGGGGATCACGTACGGCCCGGTGATGGAGGAGGCGGCGTTGTACGCGACGTTCACCCCCTGCGGCGTGTACGCGCCCTGGTCGTGGACCAGGCGTCCGCGCAGCGCAAGGATGCGCCCGTCGGCCTCGAAGGCGAGCGACATGTCCCAGAACTGGTCGCGCTCCTGGATCGAGGCGATGCAGTGCTCGCGCCGATCCTCCAGCCACTTCACCGGGCGGCCGGCGAGTCGCGCGGCCGCGGCGACCGCGACTTCCTCCGGATAGATCATGAACTTCGCGCCGAAGCCGCCGCCGACGTCCGGCGCGATGACGCGGATGCTGCTGTCGTCCACGCCCAGCATCTCGGCGAGCAGGAACTTGAGCTCGTGGGACTCCTGGGTCGAAGACCACATGGTGAGGGCGCCGGTCGCCGCGTCCCAGTTTGCCAGCGCGCCGCGGCCTTCCATCGGATGCGCCAGGCCCCGGTGCTGGAAGAACGACTCGTCCACGCCATGCGGCGCGCGCGCGAAGGCCTCGGCGGCGTTCCCGTAGGCCAGCCGATAGTTCGCGAGCACGTTGGACGCCGCGTCGCTGCGGACTTTCGGCGCATCGGGGGCAAGCCCGGCGCGCGGATCGGCCACCACCGGCAGCGGTTCGTAGTCCACCACCAGCACGTTCGCGCCGTCTTCGGCCGCGTAGGGGGACTCGGCGACGATCATCGCGACCGCTTCGCCCGCGTAGGCCGCTTCGCCCCGCGCGAGGACGTGCGGCGTGACGTCCTTCGGCATGACGTCGGAGGGGAACTGGAGCGGCATCTGCACGCGGGCGAGCGCGGGGGCCAGTGTTTCGAGCGTGTGCGCCGCGATCACACCCGGCACCGCCAGCGCTGGCGAGGCATCGACGGCGGCGATGCGCGCGTGTGCGTACGGGCTGCGCACGAAGGCCGCCCACAGGCAGCCCGCGACCGGGAGGTCGTCGAGATAGCGGCCCTGGCCTCGCAGGAGCTTCGGGTCCTCGATGCGGCGAGCGCGCGCGCCGACGGTGCGCGGGGTGCCGGTCACTTCGCGCCCTCGGCGATCGCATCGGCTGCGGCGAGCGCGGCGGCCACGATGTTCTGGTAGCCCGTGCAGCGGCACAGGTGGCCGGAGAGGCATTCGCGCACCGCGGCCTCGGTCGGGCGCGGGTCGTCGCGCAGCAGCTCGGTGAGGCTCATCAGGATCCCCGGCGTGCAGTAGCCGCACTGCAGGCCGTGGTGATCCCAGAACGCCTGCTGCAGCGGGTTGAGCGCTTCGCCGTTCGCGAGGCCTTCCACCGTGCGCACGTCGCAGCCGTCTGCCTGCACCGCGAGCATGAGGCAGCCGCGTGTGGTCACGCCATCCACGATGACGGTGCATGCGCCGCAGACGCCGTGCTCGCACCCGACGTGGGTTCCGGTGAGCCCGGCCTCCCGGCGCAGGAAATCCGCGAGATGCATGCGGACCGGCGCGGCGCGCGTGATCTCGCGGCCGTTGACGACCAGCGTGACCGGCAGCATCGCTTCAGGCATGAGCGGACTCCCCTCGGGCGCGCGCGAGCGCCGTGCGCAGCGCGCGTCCGGCCAGCACGCGCGCGAGGCGCTGCCGGTACCAGCCGGGCGCGTGGATGTCGCTGTTGGCGTCGATGGCAGCGCACGCTTCGGCGGCGGCGCCGATCTCCGCATCGCCCGCCGCGCGTGCAACGAGCGCGGCCTCGGCCGCGCCGACGCGCGTCGGCGCCATCGCCACGCCGCCGAGCGTGACCGACGCACGCGTTACCTTCCCGCCCGCGTCGAGGGCGAGCTGCGCCGCCACCGAAACGACGGCGAAGTCACCGTGGCGGCGCGCGAACTCCACGAACGCCGCGCCGCAGCGGCCCGGCCAGACGGGGAAGCGCAGCGAGGCGAGCACCTCGTCGGGTTCCAGCGCGGGCGTCATGTACCCGGCGGGGAAATCCGCCATCGCGATCGTCCGCGTGCCGCGCGCGCTGCGAATTTCGAGCGATGCGTCCAGTGCCATGGCGATGGTTGGCAACTCCGCCGACGGATCGAGGTGGCACACGCTGCCGCCGATGGTGCCGCGGTTGCGGGTCTGGCGGTGCCCGACCCAGCGGATCGCCTCGGCCAGCAGCGGCAGTCTGCGCGCGACGAGCGGCGAGAACTCGATGGTGCGCTGGCGCGTCATCGCGCCGAAGGCGATCGCGTCGCCCTCGTCGCGTACGAAATCGAGCTCGGGGACGCGGTTGAGGTCGATGAGATGGTCGGGTGTCGCGAGGCGCAGGTTCAGCATGGGCATCAGCGACTGGCCGCCGGCGAGCACGCGCGCGTTCGGATGCGCCGCGAGGAGCGCGAGCGCATCCGCGAGCGTGGTCGGCCGGTGATAGTGGAACGGCGCGGGCTTCACTTCAGATCCTGGAGAGGTCGAGCCTCGGCGGCAGTTGCTGTATCGCTATTCCGGCTTGATCCCGGCGAACTTGATGACCGCGGCGAACTGCTTCATGTCGCTGTCGATGAGCTTCGCGAGGTCCTGGGCGCTGCCCAGCATCACATCCACGCCCGAGGCGGCGAGCTTGTCGGCGATATCCTTCTGCGCGAGCACCTTGCGCACGTCGGCGTCGAGCCTGTCGATCGCCTCCCGGGGCGTGCCGCGCGCCGCCACGAAGCCATACCAGTTGTCGACCGCGAAGCCCTTGGTGCCCGGCACGCCGCTCTCGCCCATCGTCGGCACCTCTGGAGCGGTGGGCGTGCGGGCCGGATTGGTCACGGCGAGCATCTTGAGCTTTCCCTGGCGGGCGTGCGGCAGCACCGCGGGCGCGGTGGCGAGGACCGCATCGAGCTGCCCGCCGATGGCGTCGGTGGCCGCGACCGAGCAGCCGCGGTACGGGATGTGGACGACGTACGACTGCGTCTGGAACTTGTACATCTCCATCGCGAGATGCGGCGCGGTGCCGACGCCGCACGAGCCGTAGGAGAGCTTGCCGGGTCGGGACTTTACGTACGCCGTGAACTCGGCGAACGTGTTGACCGGCACCTTGGGATGCACCGCGAGCACCATCGGCGTGGAAGCGACGAGGTTCACCGGCACGAAATCCCGCACGAGGTCGTAGGGCAGCTTCGGATAGAGCACCTGGCTCACCGCGAGGCTGTTGCTGATCAGGACGAAGGTGTAGCCGTCGGCCGGCAGCTTGAGGGCCGCATCCATGCCGAGCGTGCCGCCCGCGCCGCCGCGGTTCTCCACGATCACCTGCTGTCCCCACATTTCCGAAAGGCGCTGGCTGGCGAGGCGTGCCAGCGTGTCCGCCGCGCCGCCGGTGGTGAACGGCACCAGGATGCGGACGGGCTTGCTGGGGAAGCCCTGCGCGTGCGCGGTGCCGGCGAGCGCGAAGAGGGCGGCTGCGGCGAGCGGCGCGAGGGCGCGGAACAGCGAGGCGGGACTGGACGGCATGCGGGACTCCCGGTTCTGGCGTTGCATCAGACGTGTTGGATCAGCCTCAAAGGCTCCGCGAGGGAGCGCTACGGCTGCGTGCAGGGGCGTCTTGTCTGGCGGCGCCGCGCGGGCGCCGAGCGGCCTCTGGGAGGGCCCTGGTAATGCGCTTGCGCGCCGCGGCGGCGGGCGCGGCGCGCAGATACGCGAGCACCATGTCGGCGGCGTGGTCGAGGCGCTGCTTCAGGCGCCCGGGCGTCATGAGCCGCTTGCCGAAGATCGCCGCGAAGGTGTGCTGGTGGGCGACGTAGTGCGCGGAAAGGGACGTGATCGAAATGTAGAGATCGACCGGGTCGACGTCGGCGCGGAACACGCCTGCGGTGTGGCCGCGCGCGAGCAGCGCCTGCAGCGTATCCATGAGCGGGTTGTAGAGCTGCGGGATGCGCTCCGAGCGCGCGACGTGACGCCCCTCGTGGAGGTTCTCGCTGTGCAGGAGGCGCTGGAAGTGCGGGAATTGCGACCAGATGCGCCCGGTGAAGACCACGAGCTGCCGCATCGCCTCCACCGGCTCGAGGTTGCGCAGATGCAGATCCTGCTGGCGCGCGCGGATCGCCTCGTAGGTGCGCTCCAGCACCGCCGAGAAGAGGTCGTCCTTGGAGCCGAAGTAGTAGTAGAGGACGTTCTTGGCCACGCCCGCGCGCAGCGCGATCTCGTCCATGCGCCCGGCGTCGAAGCCGCGCTCGGCGAACTCGCGGGTGGCGGCCTCGAGGATGCGGATCCGCGTGCGTTGCGAGGTCTCGCGCGAGGCGGGCCGGCCGATGGCTTCGGCGACGGGCGCGACTTGCACCGCGTCAGCCCGCCTCGCCCGGGGCGATGTGCGCGTCGCGGCGCTCGAAGAGCTTCGGGTCGGAGTAGCCCATGGTCTCCGGCTTCGCGCGGCCGAGCATGACCTGGAAGTACACCGGCTCGAGGCTGCGGTTCTCGTAGCCGTGGATGACGCCGGGCGGAGCGGCGACGCATTCCCACGGCCCGAGGCGGGTCCACACCTCGCGGCCGGATGCGTCCTGGACGAACACGTCGAGGAAGCCCTGCAGGACGAAGAACACCTCCTCGACCTCGTGGGTGTGCGCCGCGTTCCCCTGGCCGGGCTCGACGTACATGATGGACAGGGTGAAGCCGCGCGCGGGGATGGCGCTGGCGTCGCCGTGCTTGCCGGACCCGCCGGCGCCGATGAAGCGGTGCTGCGCGCGCTTGTAGCCCTCGATCTTCGCGTCCTCGAACGCCGCCCAGTCGGGCTTGCGGTCGCGGAAGCGCGCGACGTAGCGCTCCATGATCTCCTCGAGGGACTTGCCGACGAGTTCGGGGGGCAAGGGATGGCGGGCGACGGCGTTCATGCGTGCGGCTCCTCCTGGGTCTGGGTTCGTGCACCGCGATGCGGCGCAACCGACGGCTCGCGATCCGCCGCGGTGCGCGAGAGACGGTTCGGGGCCGCGCGGAATGCATGCGGATGCACGAAAGCGGCGTAGTCTTGACTTTGTTGACCAGGTAGTCAAGACTTTTTGCCGCCACAGTCCGCGTTCAAGAGCGTCCCGGCCGCGAGCCGGGCCGACCACCTCACCGGGAGCCCCGCATGCAAGTCCTCCGCGCCGTCGCGCTCGGCGCAGCACTGGTCCTCTCCGCGGCCGCGACCGCGCAGGAGTATCCGCAGAAGCCCATCAGGCTGGTCGTCACCCTTTCGCCCGGCTCGACCTCCGACATCCTCGCGCGCACCGTCGGCGATCACATGGCGAGGAGCCTGGGCCAGCCTGTCGTGGTGGAGAACCGCCCCGGGCTCGGCGGCAACATCGCGGGCGAGGCGGTGGCGAGATCCCCAGCCGACGGCTACACGCTGCTGCTCGCCACCATCAGCTCGCACGGCATCAATCCGTCCTTGTTCGCGAAGATGCCCTACGATGCGTTGCGCGACTTCACGCCCGTCGTCGCGCTGGCCTCGAGCCCCAACGCGCTCATCGTCGGTCCCGACGTGCCGGTCAACTCCGTGCAGGAACTGGTCGGCTTCGTGAAGGCGAAGCAGGGCGACGTGAACTACTCGTCGGCCGGCATCGGGACCTCGCATCATCTCGGGGCGGAGCTGTTCGGCTCGATGATCGGCGCGAAGATGACTCACGTGCCGTACAAGGGCTCGCCGGAGGCGGTGACCGCGGTCGCGACCGGGCAGGTCACGATGATGGTGCCCAACATCCCGAACGCACTGCCGCTGGCCAAGGCCGGCAAGCTGAAGCTGCTGGCGGTCACGACGCCGAAGCGCCTTGCGTGGCTCCCCGACGTGCCCACCGTCGCGGAGTCGGGCCTGCCCGGCTACGAGGTCATTGCTTGGTTCGGCCTGGTGGCGCCGGCGGGGACTCCGGCCGCAATCGTGCAGCGGCTGAACGCCGAAGCGATGAAGGCGCTCGCCGATCCCGGCGTGAAGCAGGCGCTGACCGCGCAGGGGTTCGACATCATGGGCGGCACGCCGGCGGACTTCGGGGCGTTCATGAAGAGCGAGATCGACAAGTGGAGCCGCGTGGTCAAGGCCTCCGGCGCGAAAGTGGAGTGAGAACAATGAAGCAGCTGATCCAGGCCCTAATCACCGCATGCGCGCTCTTCGCCGGCGCGGCCATCGGGCAGGACTACCCCTCCAAGCCGGTGCGCGTGATCGTCACGTTCACCGGCGGCGGTGCGGCGGACCTCACGGCGCGGCTCATCGGCGACAAGCTGGGCGAGCTGTGGAAGCAGCAGGTGATCGTGGAGAACCGCATCGGCGCCGGCGGCAACATCGGAGTCGAGGCGGTGCAGCGGTCGGCCGCGGACGGCTACACGCTGCTCCTGCTCGCCAACACCCACGCCATCAACGTGGCCCTGTATCCGAAGCTGCCGTTCGACCTGATGAAGGACTTCGTGCCGATCGCGCTCACCACCTCCAGCCCGATCGTGCTCGCCGTGCACCCGCGCCAGAAGCCGACCGATCTCGTGCAGTTCACCGAAATGCTGCGGGCGCAGCCCGGCAAGCTGGACTACGCGACGTGCGGCGTCGCCACCGCGCATCACTTCGCGATGGAGCTGTACAAGCACGCGACCAGGACCTTCGCGGTGCACATCCCGCATCGCGGCTGCGCGCCCGCCGTGGTGGACGCGGTGGCGGGGCAGGTGGACATCGTCATCGCGACCATGCCTGCCGTGCTGCCGTACGTCAAGCAGAACCGCCTGCGCGCCATCGCGCTCACCACGAAGGACCGCTCGCCGGCCGCACCCGACATCGCGACCTTCCGCGAGTCGGGCATCGCGTCGCTGAAGGATTTCGAGGTCGAGAACTATTACGGCTTCATGGCACCGGCCGGCACGCCGAAGGAGATCGTCGCCAAGCTGCAGAACGACCTGCGCACCGTGCTGAATCAGCCGGAGCTCAGGCAGCGCCTCGCGTCGTCGGGCCTCGATCCTTTCTTCGTGCCGGGAGACCAGATGAGCGCGCAGCTCGCGCGCGACATCGAGAAGTACCGCCGCGCCATCCAGATCGCCAACGTGAAGCCGGAGTGACCATGCGCAAGCTCCAGCTCACGCTCGCCTGCTGCGACTACGACCGCACCCGGGCGCTGCTCGACGGCCGCGTGCCGGTGGAGGGCTGCGACATCCTGCCGGTGGCGCTGGAGCCGGAGGAGGCTTTCCACCGCGCGTTCAAGTACCACGAGTTCGACGTGAGCGAAATCTCGCTCTCCAGCCACACCATGACGGTGTCGCGGGGGGAGAACCACTACGTCGGCATTCCCGCGTTCGTCTCGCGGCTCTTCCGCCACTCGGGCATCTACATCCGCACCGACCGCGGCATCCGCGTGCCCGCCGACCTCAAGGGCAAGCGTGTCGGGCTGCCCGAGTACCAGATCACCGCGAACGTCTGGATACGCGGCATCCTGCAGGACGAGTACGGCGTGCACCCGCGCGACATCCACTGGCGGCGCGGCGGCGTCGAGGAGGCCGGACGCGAGGAGCGCGCGCCGCTGCAGCTGCCGCCGGAGATCGACCTGCAGCAGATCCCGCACGACAGGACCCTGTCGGGGATGCTGGAAGCCGGCGAGCTCGATGCCGTGATCGGCGCACGCGCCCCGTCGTGCTTCACGCGCGGCGCGCCGCACGTCGCGCGGATGTTCCCCGATCACCGCAAGGTGGAGGAGGAGTACTTCCGGCGCACCCGCATCTTCCCGACCATGCACGTGATCGGCATCCGCAGGTCGATCGTGGAAGCCAATCCCTGGCTGCCGGCGAGCCTCTACAAGGCCTTCGTGCAGGCGAAGGCGCTCTGCATGGCGGAGCTCGCGCAGATCGGGCATCTCTTCACCAGTCTGCCCTTCGGCGTGTCGGAGCTCGCGGCGACGAAGGCGCTGATGGGCGACGACTTCTGGAGCTACGGCTTCGAGGCCAACCGGCACGTGCTGGAGACCTTCGTCCGGTACCACCACCAGCAGGGATTGTCCGCGCGGCCGGTCGCCCCCGAAGAGCTTTTCGCCCGCTCGACCCTGGACACCAGCAGGATCTGAAGGCGATCGGGCGCCGTCAGGCGGCGATCTCGTCCTCGCGCAGCGCGCGCCACTGGCCGTCGACGAAGCCCTCGATGGGGCGGAAGCGCGCCTTGTAGGCCATCTTGCGGCTGTCGGCGATCCAGTAGCCGAGGTAGAGGTAGGGCAGGTCGAGCGCGCGGCACTGCTCGATCTGCCACAGGATGTTGTAGGTGCCCAGGCTCGCGTCCTCGAGGTCCGGGTCGAAGAACGTGTAGACCGAGGAAAGGCCGTCGGAGAGGTAGTCGACGATGCTCACCATCGTGAGGCGCCCCTGGTCGCGGAACTCCACCAGGCGCGTGTTGACCCGGCTCTGCAGCAGGAAATGCGAGTACTGGTCGCGGCTGTCCTGGTCCATGCCGCCGCCGGCATGCCGCGCCGCCTGGTAGCGCAGGTAGAGCGCGTAGTGCTCGACGCGGAAGCGCAAGCCTAGCGCGATGGCGTCGAGGCTCGCATGGCCTTTCCAGGCGCGGCGCTGGTAGCGCGAGGCCGTGAACTCTCGGACCGGGATGCGGACCGGCACGCAGGCCCGGCAGGCGTCGCAGTACGGGCGGTAGGTGAAGATGCCGCTGCGGCGAAAACCGAGACGCACCAGCTCGCCGTACAGATCGTTGCCGATCAGGTGCGAAGGCGTCGCGACCTGCGAGCGCGCCATCCTGCCCGGCAGGTAGCTGCACGGGTAGGGCGCAGTCACATAGAACTGCAGGACGGCATGGGGCAGGTCGTTCAGTTGCGACATGGCTGGTGTGTGCTCTCTGCGGCCGTCCCCCATTCCGTCCAGGGTCCGAGCCGACCGGCGTAGTCTACCAACTCGCCCACGAGGCGTTGAAAGCGCTCGCGCGGGACCTGCCGGGCGCCCAGGCTGGCGAGGTGGTCGGTGTGCATCTGGCAGTCGATCAGTCCGAAGCCCGCTGCCTGCAAGTGCCGCGCCAGGTGGGCGAGGGCGATTTTCGAGGCGTCGCGGGCGTGGGAGAACATGGACTCGCCAAAGAACATGCCGCCGATCGCGACGCCGTACAGGCCGCCGGCGAGCCTTCCCTCGATCCAGGTCTCCACGCTGTGCGCGTAGCCGAGGCGGTGCAGCCGGTTGTAGGCGGCGCGCATCTCGGCGGTGATCCACGTGCCGGGCTCGCCCTCTCTTGGTGCAGCGCAGGCACGGATCACGTCGTCGAAGGCGCTGTCGAAGCGCACCTCGTAGGGTTTGTTGCGCAGGGTCTTGGCGAGCGAGCGGCTCACCTTCAGTTCCGCCGGCACCAGCACCATGCGCGGGTCGGGACTCCACCACAGGATGGGATCACCCTCGGAGAACCAGGGGAATATGCCGCGGCGGTAGGCCGCGATCAGGCGCCGCGGAGAAAGGTCTCCGCCGGCGGCGAGCAGACCGTTGGGTTCCCGCAGCGCCGACTCGAGCGGCGGAAACGCGATCTCCCGCCCCAGCCAGGGTATCACCGACCCTTCCCCCTTCCCCCTTCACCCTTCCCGGCGGAACGCCCTAGCACTTGACCTGCTGGCGGCAGTAACTGTCCAGCTCCCGAACCACGCAGGTGTCGGCGACCGCGGTGCGCGGCTTGCCGTTGTGCTCCAGCACCAGCCGGAACTCGAACTTCGAGAAGAAATCGTTGAACATCTCTCCGCCCAGCGTGCCGACCGCGTAGAGCTCGTCGGCCTGGCGGTCGTACTCCAGCAGGATGGCGGCGAGCGGCTGCGGCGCGGGACCCGCGAGCACCTTGCCGCCCTGCGCCGGATCGTACTGGCTGTGCTCCGAGCAGCAGTGGATGACCTGCGCGTGGCGATTGCCCGGCGTGAGCGCCTCGCGGTAGCTGATGAAGCTGATGTCGCGGGTCGGGTAGGTGAGCTTGTGGGCGCAGATCGCCGAGTAGGCCACGATGCCGCCACCCGCGCCGGTCCCGCCGCTCCACTCGTAGGCGCGCTGGTCGGCGGTCTTCAGGGGCGCGGCCGCCTTGACCGGCTTGCCGAGATTCAGCAGGAAGCAGGGCGTGGACGCGTACGGGTAGTGGAAAATGAGGTTGCGCTGCGCGGGAATCGCCTTGGTCTTGAGCGGGTGCCCGGACTCGTCCACGAGCCGCGCCCGGGCGTACAGCTTCGGCTTGGCGTCACCGGCGGAGAATGCCGGCACGCTGGTGGTGAGGGCTGCGCCGGCACAGCCGAGCATGAAGTCGCGTCGTTCCATGATCCTCCGCGGGTCGTGCGACGAACGCTAGCGAAACGCCCGGGGCACGTCAATGCGGCCTGTCACGGCGCCGGGGAGGGGGGTGGAATATCGCCGGCATGCAGGCGGAAGCCGCCGTTGCGCCGGTCCTCGAAGTAGTGCCGCAGCGTGGTCGACACGGTGCGGAATGCGAGGTCCTTCCACGGGACCTCGCTCTCGTGGAAGAGGGCGACATCGAGGCTCTCCTCGCCGGGCCCGAAGTCGAGATCGAGGAGCCGGGCACGATAGAAGATGTGCACCTGGTTGATGTGCGGCACCGAGAGCACGCTGAACATCTCGGCCAGCACGACGCGCGCCTTCGCCTCCTCCAGGGTCTCGCGGCGCGCCCCCTCGGCGACGCTCTCGCCGTTTTCCATGAAGCCCGCGGGCAGGGTCCAGAGGCCGTAGCGCGGCTCGATGGCACGCTTGCACAGCAGGATGCGGTCTTCCCATTCGGGAATGCACCCGACCACCATCTTGGGATTGGAGTAGTGGATGGTGCCGCAGGCGTCGCAGACGTGACGCGCCAGGCTGTCGCCGGGCGGCACCCTGAGCGACACCGGGGCGCCGCAGGCGGAGCAGAACTTCATCGGGCGGGCGGTCGTGGAGGTCACGCTATGATACCCCGTACCCCAGGACTCTCCCCGCATGCGACCTTCCCGCATTGCCGCGCTGCTCAACCGCGAACTCGCCGCGGCCGCTGCCGCGCGCACGCCGATGATGCTGTGGGGGCCGCCTGGCGTGGGCAAGTCGCGCATCGTCGCCGACGTTGCGGCGGGCCACGGATTGGCGCTGGTCGACATCCGCCTCGCGCAGCTCGAGCCCACCGATCTGCGCGGCATTCCCTTCCGTGACGGGCACCGCGTGGTGTGGTCGATTCCCGCGATGCTGCCCGACGCGGCGCGCGACGGCGAGCGCGGCGTGCTGTTCCTCGACGAGCTCACCTCCGCCGTGCCAACGGTGACCGCGGCGGCATACCAGCTCATCCTCGACCGCCGGCTGGGCGAATATCGCCTGCCCGCCGACTGGATCGTGGTGGCCGCCGGCAACCGCCAGGGCGACCGCGGCGTGACCTACCAGATGCCGGCGCCGCTCGCCAACCGCTTCGTCCACTACGAGGTGGAGGCGGACCTCGACGACTGGGTGGCCTGGGCGCACGCGCAGGGCGTGGACGAGCGCGTGGTCGCCTTTCTGCGCTTCCGGCCGGACCTCCTGTTCGACTTCGACCCGCAGCGCCATCAGGCCGCCTTTCCCTCGCCGCGCTCGTGGGAATTCGCGGGCCGCGCCCTGGCGAAATTCGGCGCCGACGACGCGCTGCTCGGCGATGCGCTCAAGGCGTGCGTGGGGACCGCCGCGGGGCTCGCGTGCCGCGCGTATCTCGAGCACGTCGGGCAGCTCCCGGACCCGGCCGTCGTGGCCGCTGGCGAGCCCGCCGACGTGCCCCGCACGGTGGAGTTGCAGTACGCGACCGCTGCCGCGCTCGCACGCCACGTGGCGCGGCTGCCGCGCGCGGCGCAGGACCACGCCGTGCCCCATGTGCTCGCCTACGCACGGCGGTTTCCGCAACGCGAGCTCGGCGTCATGCTGGTCGCCGACCTGCAGCGCGTCCTGGGCCGCCCGCTGATCGGCTTTACGCAGTTCGCCGAGTGGGCGGAGGACGTCGCCGCGCTGCTCGGCTTCGAGCGGGGCTAGCCATCGACGGCGCCGCGACCACGCTCGCCGCCGCGCGCACGCGGCTCGCACTGGAGCGGCCGTTCATCGGCGCGCTGGTGCTGCACCTGCCCGCGGTCGCCTCGACGCGGGTGCGCACCATGGCGACCGATGCGCGCGCGCTGTACTACAACCCGGGTTATCTCGCGACGCTCTCGGTCGCTGACACGCAGTTCCTGCTCGCGCACGAGGCGCTGCACTGCGCGCTGCTGCACTTCGCGCGGCGCGGCCATCGCGTGCGCGAGCGGTGGGATCGCGCGTGCGATTACGCGGTGAACCAGCTGCTCGCCGACGACGGCCTGCGCCCGCCCGAGGATGCGTTGTGGAACCCGGCGTATCGCGGCCTCGCCGCCGAGGCGATCTACCCGCTGCTCCGCGACGACGTTCCCGAGCGCACGCTGGACGAGCACTGGTTCGGCGGCGGGGCGAGCGCGGGACCGGTCGCGGCGGAAGCGTCGCCTTCCGGCGAGACGCTCCCCGACGAGGAGTTCCTCGCGGCGCATCGCGACGGCTTCGACGAGATCGCCACGCGCGCGCCGACGGTCACCCTCACGACCGCGCTCGCCGAATCATGGCAGGAGCGCCTGGCCGCGGCGGCGCTCGAGGCTCACGAAAGCGGACGGCTGGGCGCCTCGTGGCAATCGGTGCTGGGCGACCTCGCCGAGCCGCGCCTGCCCTGGCCCGCGCTCCTCGAGCGCTTCGTGCGCTCGGTGGCGCGCGACGACTATGCTTTCGCGCGGCCGGCGCGGCGCGAGGGCGAGGCCATTCTTCCCGGGCCGTCCTCGTCGGAGATCGAGCTGGTGCTGGCGCTCGACACGAGTGGCTCGATCGCGCTCGACGACTTCCGCCGCTTCGTGGAGGAGATGGACGCGCTGAAGGGGCAGGTGCGTGCGCGCGTCACGCTGCTCGCTTGCGACATGCGCATCGCGCCCGGCGCGCCGTGGCGCTTCGAGCCGTGGGAGCGCATCGAGCTGCCCGCCGCGCTGGCGGGCGGCGGCGGGACGCGCTTCACGCCGGTGTTCGAGTGGATCGAGGCGGGCGGCCTGCGGCCCGACGCGCTGGTCTACTTCACCGACGCGCTGGGCGAGTTCCCGGACGCGGCGCCGCCCTATCCGGTGCTGTGGCTGGTGCAGGGCAACGCGCCGGTGCCCTTCGGCGAGCGCATTCCGCTCAACTGACCAGGGCTGGCAGCTCCGCGAGCGAGCCGATCACGGCGTCGGGTTCGAAGTCGAGCCGGTCCACCGGCGCGCCGGCACGGTTCACCCAGCACACGCTGAAACCGAAGCATTGCGCCCCGATGGCGTCCCAGCAATTAGAGGACACGAAGCGGATCGCCTCGCGCAGAACGCCGAGCCGGTCGACCGCGAGCTGGTAGACGCGCGGATCCGGCTTGAAGATGCCGACCGACTCCACCGACAGCACGTGCGTGATCGTGCCGGCGAGGCCCGCGTGCGCAACCAGGGGCTCCAGCATCGCCGGCGAGCCGTTGGAGAGGATCGCGAGCGGCCGTCCCGCCAGCCGGGCGAGCGCCTCGCGCACCTCGGGAAACAGGTCCAGCCGGAGGTAGGCGTCCATGAGGCGCCGATGGTGGTCGGCGCTGTACGGCAGCGACAGGGCCTCGCACGCATAGCGGAGGGCGTCCTCGGTGACGCGGCCGAAGTCGGCGTGATGCCGCATCAGGCTGCGCAGCCAGGTGTACTCGAGCTGCTTGGTGCGCCAGCGCTGCGACAGCTCTGCGCCGCGGCCGGGCCACAGCTCGTCGGCGAGGCGGGTGACGGAGTGCACGTCGAAGAGCGTGCCGTAGGCATCGAAGACGAGTGCGGCGGGTCGGGACATGACCGTCTCCCGGAAGCGGAAGACCGATGTTACGCCACTGCCTCAGGCCAGCGTGCGCAGCAGGACGGCGGGCGAGAGCGAGCCGGCCCGGCGCTTCTCTACGCGGCACTCGTGCGTGGGCGCGACGGTGCCGTCCTCGTGGGCGGTTTCGAGCCGCACGGTGAAGCCCCACAGGTAGGCGAGCTGGCGCAGCACGTCCTTGTACGGCGTTGCCAGCGGGCGGCGGTCGTGCCGGAAGTGGCGCAGGGTCAGGGAGCGGTCGCCGCGCACGTCCACGTTGACCACCTGGATGTTCGGCTCGCGCTCGCCCAGCGCGTACTGCGCGGCGAGCGAGTTGCGGAGCGCGCGGTAGCCGGCGTCGTCGTGGATGGCGCCCACCTCGAGATAGGACTGGCTGTCGTCGTCCACCAGCGCGAACATGCGGAAGTCGCGCATCACCTTCGGCGAGAGGAACTGCTGGATGAAGCTCTCGTCCTTGAAGTTGCGCATCGCGAAGTCGAGCGTCTTCACCCAGTCGGAGCCGGCGAAGTCGGGGAACCAACGGCGGTCCTCCTCGGTCGGCGCCTCGCAGATGCGGCGGATGTCGCGGTACATGGCGAAGCCGAGCGCGTAGGGATTGATGCCGCCGAAGTAGGGGCTGTCGAAGCCGGGCTGGGTGAGCACGTTGGTGTGCGAGTGCAGCACCTCCAGCATGAAGCTGTCGGTAAGCAGCCCTTCCTCGTACATGGTCTGCAGGATGGTGTAGTGCCAGAACGTCGCCCAGCCTTCGTTCATCACCTGCGTCTGGCGCTGGGGATAGAAGTATTGCGCGAGCTTTCGCACGATGCGCGCCAGCTCGCGCTGCCAGGGCTCCAGCAGAGGCGCGTGCTTTTCCAGGAAGTACAGCAGGTTCTCCTGCGGCTCGGAGGGGAAGGCCGCCTCCTCCGGCAGGCTCGCCTCGGATTCGCGCCAGGGCAGGGTGCGCCACAGTTCGTTCACCTGCTGCTGCAGATGCTCCTCGCGGTCCTTCAGGCGCAGGCGCTCCTGGGCGAGCGAGCGCTTGGCCGGGCGCTTGTAGCGGTCGACGCCGAAGTTCATCAGCGCGTGGCACGCATCCAGCGTGCGCTCGACCTCCTCCTCGCCGTAGCGGCGCTCGCAGTCGGCGATGTACTGCCGCGCGAACACCAGATAGTCGACGATCGCGTCGGGCTGAGTCCACGCGCGGAAGAGATAGTTGCCCTTGAAGAAGCTGTTGTGCCCATAGGAGGCGTGCGCGATCACCAGCCCCTGCATCGGCATCGTGTTCTCCTCCATGAGGTACGCGATGCAGGGATTGGAGTTGATGACGATCTCGTAGGCGAGGCCCATGCGGCCGCGCTTGTAGGTCTGCTCGGTGGCCAGGAAGCGCTTGCCGAACGACCAGTGGTAGTAGCCGATCGGCATCCCGTTGGACGCGTACGCGTCCATCATCTGCTCGGCGGTGATGATCTCGATCTGGTTGGGATAGGTGTCCAGGCCGTAGCTCTCGGCCACCCGGGCGATCTCGCGGTCGTAGCGCTCGATCAGGCCGAAGGTCCACTCCGAGCCGCCGGGCAGCGGTGCCGACGCGCGCCGACGCAGCGCGGGAGCCGGCGGGCCGGTCTCCGGATCGTCGGGCAGCGGCAGCGGCATCTGCCGCCGGGCTGGCGCCGGCGCAGGCTGTCTGGGAGGGGTTTCGCGTTCGCCGGGCATCTTCAAGCCGCCGTCTTTTCCTTGTCCTTCCTGGCGAAGAGATCGCGCAGGACGGGATAGATGTCGCCGCGGTCGCGGATGCGGCCCAGCGCCAGGTTGGCGCGGATCGCGCGCGCGGCCTCGTACTGCACCCACAGGTTCTGCGGCTCGCCGGTGGTGATCTCCACGTAGGCCATGTACTGCACCATGGGCAGCAGCTCGTTCACCAGCAGCTCGCGGCAGCGCGGCGAGTCGCTCTCCCAGTTGTCGCCGTCGGAGGCCTGCGCCACGTACACGTTCCACTGGTCGAGGGGAAAGCGTTGCTTGATCTCCTCGATGGTCATTTCGAGGGCGCTCGAGACCATCGTGCCGCCGGACTCGGCGGAGTGGAAGAACTCCTCCTCGTCCACCACCTTGGCGGAGGTGTGGTGGCGCACGAACACGATCTCGATACGGTCGTAGTGGCGCTTGAGGAAGAGGTGCAGCAGGATGAAGAAGCGCTTGGCGAGGTCCTTGCGCGACTCGTCCATGGAGCCCGACACGTCCATCACGCAGAACATCACCGCCTGCGCGATCGGCGTCGGCTGGGTGATGCGATTGCGGTAGCGCAGGTCGAAGGTGTCGATGAAGGGCACGGCGCCGATGCGGGTGCGCAGCGCCTCGCGCTCCAGCAGCAGTTCCGCCACGCGCGGATCCGCAGGGTCGGCGTTCTCGCCGCCAAGCTTCTCGAGCTCGTCGTTGATCTCGCGCACGCGCGCGAGGGCGGGGCCCGCGAAGGCGATCCGCCGCGCGAGCGACTCGCGCATGGTGCGCACCACGGCGAGATTGGAAGGCGTGCCGTCGGTGCGATAGCCGGCCCGGACGCGCTTGTGCTGCGGAATGGCGGCGAGCTGGGTCTTGATCAGGTCGGGCAGCGCCATGTCCTCGAAGAAGAAGTCGAGGAACTCCTCGCGCGAGAGGCGAAAGCGGAAGCTGTCCTCGCCTTCGCCGTCCTCCGACGCGCCGTCTCCGCCGGATCCGCCGCCGCCCCCGCCCTGGGGACGCTGGATCGCGTCGCCGGTCACGTACTCCTTGTTGCCAGGCAGAACCATCTGCCGCCGCCCGCCGGGCCCGTGCGAGAACACCGGCTCGTTGAGGTCGCGGGCGGGAATGGAGATGCTGGCGTCGCGGTCCGCCTCGGCGATCTTGCGTCCCGAGACCGCGCGCGCGACCGCCTCGCGGACCTGCGCGCGGTAGCGCCTCAGGAACCGCTGCTGGTTGACGGCGCTCTTGTGACGCGGGTTCTCCCGCCTGTCGATGATGTCGGCCATGGTCTTACGACACCCCCGCAGCGGGAACGACATTCCCGCCCTCCGCCCTCCCTCTCTGCGGAGGGAGGGGACCTGCCGCCACGATGACTCGCCGGTCGCTCCTTCCGGCTGGCCGACTCGGCATCAGGAGCTTTTCCGGACGCGCAGATACCACTCCACCAGCAGCCTCACCTGCTTGGGCGTGTAGCCCTTCTCGACCATGCGGTCGACGAAATTCTGATGCTTTTTCCTCTCGTCGTCCGAAGCCTTGGCGTTGAAGGAGATCACCGGCAGCAGGTCCTCGGTGGTGGAGAACATCTTCTTCTCGATCACCGAGCGGAGCTTTTCGTAGCTGGTCCACGACGGATTCTTGCCCGCGTTGGCGGCGCGCGCCCGCAGCACGAAGTTCACGATCTCGTGGCGGAAGTCCTTCGGGTTGCCGATGCCGGCGGGCTTCTCGATCTTCTCCAGCTCGTCGTTGAGCGCCGAGCGGTCTAGGATCTCGCCGGTGTTCGGGTCGCGGTATTCCTGGTCCTGGATCCACAGGTCGGCGTAGGTGACGTAGCGGTCGAAGATGTTCTGGCCGTACTCGGAGTAGGACTCGAGGTACGCCGTCTGGATCTCCTTGCCGATGAACTCCACGTACGGCGCGGCCAGGTGCTCCTTCACGAAGGCGCGGTACTTCTTCTCCACCTCGGCCGGGAATTGCTCGCGCTCGATCTGCTGCTCCAGCACGTAGAGCAGGTGCACCGGGTTGGCGGCGACCTCGCTGTGGTCGAAGTTGAAGACCTTCGAGAGCACCTTGTATGCGAAGCGGGTCGAGAGGCCGTTCATGCCCTCGTCGACGCCGGCGAAGTCGCGGTACTCCTGCAGCGACTTGGCCTTGGGATCGACGTCCTTCAGGTTCTCTCCGTCGTACACCCGCATCTTGCTGAACAGGCTGGAGTTCTCCGGCTCCTTGAGGCGCGTGAGCACGGCGAACTGGGCCATCATGCGCAGCGTGCCGGGCGCGCACGGCGCCTCGGCCAGCGACGAATGCTTGAGCAGCTTGTCGTAGATGCGGATCTCGTCGGAGACGCGCAGGCAGTAGGGCACCTTGACGATGTAGATGCGGTCGAGGAAGGCCTCGTTGTTCTTGTTGTTGCGGAAGGTCTGCCACTCCGATTCATTGGAGTGCGCGAGGATGATGCCGTCGAACGGAATCGCGCCGAATCCTTCCGTGCCCTTGTAGTTGCCTTCCTGGGTCGCGGTGAGCAGCGGATGCAGCACCTTGATCGGCGCCTTGAACATCTCGACGAACTCGAGCAGGCCCTGGTTGGCGCGGCACAGGCCGCCCGAGTAGCTGTACGCGTCCGGGTCGTCCTGGGAGTACTGCTCGAGCTTGCGGATGTCGAGCTTGCCGACCAGGGAGGAGATGTCCTGGTTGTTCTCGTCGCCAGGCTCGGTCTTGCACACGCCGGTCTGCGCAAGCGTCGACGGGCGCAGCTTGACCACGCGGAAATGGGAGAGGTCGCCGCCGAACTCCGCGAGACGCTTCACCGCCCACGGCGAGGGGATCGGGTTCAGGTAGCGGCGCGGGATCCCGTACTCGGACTCGAGCATCGGGCCGTCCTGCTCGGGCGAGAAGAGCCCGAGCGGCGTCTCGTTCACCGGCGAGTCCTTCAGCGCGTAGAACGGCATCTGCTCCATCAGCGCCTTGAGCTTTTCGGCGAGCGAGCTCTTGCCGCCGCCGGGCGGGCCGAGGAGATAGAGGATCTGCTTGCGTTCCTCCAGCGCCTGCGCCGAGTGCTTGAAGTAGGCCACGATCTGCTCGATCGTCTCCTCCATCCCGTAGAACTCGCGGAACGCGGGGTAGACGCGCACGATCTTGTTCGAGAAGATGCGCGACAGCCGCGGGTCGGTCCGCGTGTCGATGCTTTCCGGGTCGCCGATCGCCATCAGCATCCGTTCGGGGGCCGTCGCGTACGCGGCGGGGTTGCTGCGGCAGAGCTCGAGATACTCCATGAGGGAGTATTCCTCCTGCATGCCGGTCTCGAAGCGCGCGCGATAGCGCTCCAGCACGCCGGCGCGCGTCTCGTGCGCGCCGCGCGGAGTTGCGGTTCTGGTACCGGTCTCTCCGAAGGAGGAGAGGACTTGCGTCGGGTTACCTTCCATGCGAACCTCCGCTGGCATCGGCCGCTAGGAGTGCGCGTGCGCCGCTCGCCGCTGCGGCACCCGACTTCTCCCGCGTGCTTACTATCATCATCTTGGCACAGCTTCTAGCCGAGGAACTACTAGCGATTTTCAAGCCAACTCCGAAGCCTGTGACCACGAACACTCCACCAAAGTTGCGCCTCGGAGTCTCTTCAACGCACCGCGCCGCCGCGCGCTGACCGCTCCGGTCATGGGCACGCGCTGGCCGGGCGATTTTCTCGCGGCGCTGCGCGCCGCGCGGCGCATCGCCGTCCTCACAGGCGCGGGAATCTCCGCGGAGAGCGGCATTCCCACCTTCCGGGACGCGATGACAGGCCTCTGGGCGCGGTTCCGGCCCGAAGACCTCGCCACCGTCGAGGCCTTCCGGCGCGATCCGGCACTCGTCTGGGACTGGTACGAGTGGAGACGCGGCCTGGTTGCGGGCGCGGCCCCGAACGCAGGGCATCGCGCCCTTGCGGCGCTGCAGGCCAGGGTGCCGGCATGCACCGTGATCACGCAGAACGTGGATGGTCTGCACCAACAAGCAGGCACGCGCGGCGTGATCGAGCTGCACGGCAACATCTCCCGCACCAAGTGCTTCGCCGACGGCCGCGTCGTGCCGGCATGGCCGGCGACCGACGAGCGCCCGCCCCGCTGCCCGCATTGCGGCGCGCCACTGCGCCCCGACGTGGTCTGGTTCGGGGAGTCGCTGCCCGCGGCTGCGCTCGCGGACGCCGAGCGCGCGGCGCGCGAGTGCGATCTCTTCCTGTGCATCGGCACGTCGTCCGTGGTCTATCCTGCCGCCGCATTACCGGTCGCGGCGCTGGAGGCCGGGGCGCGGGTGGCGGAGATCAACCGCGACGCGACGCCGCTTTCCGGAACGGCGACCTGGTCGTTCCGCGGCGCCGCCGGGGAACTGCTGCCGGAGCTGCTGACGCAAGCGTGGAGCGGCGACTCCGAGGGAGCGCGAGCATGACCGACCGCTACGAGGAGCTCTATCGCGCCTGGCGCTGGGACGTGCCGCGGAAATTCAATATTGCCGAGGCTTGCTGCGGCCGCCATGCGCGGCACCGCAACCGCTTCTGTCTCTATTGGGAGGACGAGGGCGGCGCGATTTCGTCGTGGACCTACTGGGACCTCCAGCAGCAGGCGAACCGGCTTGCTAATGCCTTGAATGCGCTAGGGGTTCAACGGGGGGATCGGGTGGGCATCATCCTCCCGCAGCGCCCCGAGACGGTTATCGCGCACCTCGCCTGCTACATGCTCGGCGCAGTCGCGATGCCGCTTTCCATCCTGTTCGGCCCCGAAGCGCTGGAGTACCGGCTGCAGAACAGCGAGACCTCGGTCGTGTTCGTCGACCCCGCGTCCCTGCCCAACCTCCTGCCCCTCCGCGATCGCCTGCCCGACCTGCGGCACGTCGTGGGCGTGGCCGGCGCCGCCGAGGCCGGCGTGACGCCGTGGGAGGCGCTGCTGGAGCGCGCCGCGTCGTCGTTCACCCCCGTCGCGACCGACGCCGAGGACCCGGCGCTGCTGGTCTACACCAGCGGCACGACCGGCCCGCCCAAGGGCGCGCTCAAGCCGCATCGGGTGATGATCGGGAACCTGCCGGGGTTCACCTACTCCCATGACGGCTTTCCGCGCGAGGGCGATCTCTTCTGGTCGCCCGCGGACTGGGCGTGGACCGGCGGGCTGATGGATGCGCTGCTGCCGACCATGTACTTCGGCGCGCCGATCCTCGGCTTCCGCGGGCGCTTCGACCCCGAGCGCGCGCTGCACCTGATGCAGAAGTACGGCGTGCGCAACACCTTCCTGTTCCCGACCGCGCTCAAGATGATGATGAAGGCGTTCCCGCAGCCGCGGACGCGCTTCGACGTCCGCCTGCGCTCCATCATGAGCGCGGGCGAGGCGGTGGGCGAGACGGTCTTCCTCTGGGCACGGGAGGCGCTGGGGGTCACGATCAACGAGATGTTCGGGCAGACCGAGCTCAATTACATTGTCGGCAACTCCCACGAGCTGTGGCCGGCGCGGGCCGGGTCGATGGGCCGGCCTTATCCGGGCCATCGCGTGGCGATGATCGACGAAGCCGGCAACGAGGTTCCCGTGGGGGAGGTCGGCGAGGTCGCGGTGCACCGCCGCGATGTCCACGGCGATCCGGACGCGGTGTTCTTCCTCGGCTACTGGAAGAACGACGCGGCGACTGGCGCCAAGTACACCGGCGACTGGTGCCGGACCGGGGACCTCGCCTCGCGCGACGCCGACGGCTACCTGTGGTACCAGGGCCGCGCCGACGACGTCTTCAAGAGCGCGGGCTACCGCATCGGGCCCTCCGAGATCGAGAACTGCCTGGTCAAGCATCCCGCCATCGCCAACGCGGCGGTGGTCGGCTCGCCCGATCCGGATCGCGGGACGGTGGTCAAGGCGTTCATCGTGCTGCAGCCCGGCGTCGTGGCGTCGGAGGCGCTGGAGGCGGAGATCCAGGCGCACGTGCGCGGGCGGCTCGCGCCCTACGAATACCCGAAGGAAATCGAGTTCATCGCGGAGCTGCCCATGACCACCACCGGCAAGGTCCAGCGCCGCGTACTGCGGCTGCAGGAGGAAGCACGCAAGAAAGCGCTCGCGGAGGGTCGCCGCTGATGTCGCTGCCCGCCGATCACGCGCAACGCTTTCTGCTCGCCAACGAGGTCCACGCCCGGCCCAACGAGGCGCTGAACGCGCCGGATCGCCTTTCCTACGTCGTCGTCCTGGTGGACGCCGAGGCGAAGGCGCGCGAGCACGCGCACGTCGCCGCGCTCTGCGAGCGCTATGGCGCGCTGCCCCCGCCGCTCGATGCCATCCACTTCAGCGCGGATCTCGGCGTGTTCCGGCTGCGCTGGCAGCGCCACACGGAGTTCTCGTCGTACACGTTCATGAAGACGGGCGCATCGGAGCGTCCGTTCGCGGCGCCGGTGTCGCAGCTCGTGCCGCCCGAATGGCTGGGGGGGATTCCCGGGCGCACCATCGTCGCCGCACACGCGGACCTGATTCCGCGCGCGGCGGGCATCCCGAATGCCAGCGAGATCGGCGCCGCCTTCGAGGGCAATTACGTCATCGGCGCCGACATCGGCGACGGCGTGGCGTCCGCGTTCACCGACTTCCGGGTCCACTCCGACGGCTTCGGCCGGTTCCTGATCTACGACCGCGGCATGTCGCGTTTCCAGAGCGGCCGGATGCTGCAGCGCCTGTTCGAGCTGGAGACCTACCGCATGATGGCGCTGCTCGCGCTGCCGGTGGCGCGCGAGCTCTCGCCGAGGCTCTCGCGCATGGAGCGCGAGCTTGCCGACGTCACCGCCGCCATGTCGCGCGAGGAGGCCGACGATCCGACGCTGCTCGACCGCGTGACGCAGCTGGCGGCCGAAGCCGAAAGCGCCGTGGCGGCCACGCAGTTCCGCTTCGGCGCGGCGCGCGCCTACCACGCGCTGGTGAAGAGCCGCATCGAGGAGCTGCGCGAGCGGCGCCTGGCGGGCACCCAGACCATCCACGAGTTCATGGCGCGCCGCCTCGCGCCCGCGATGGCGACCTGCGAGTCGGTGGCCGCGCGCCAGGTGGATTTTTCCGAGCGGGTCGCGCGGGCGAGCCGCCTGCTCTCCACGCGCGTCGACATCGTGCGCGAGAAGCAGAACCAGGCGCTGCTCGCCTCGATGAACCGCCGCGCGCGACTGCAGCTCCGCCTGCAGCAGACCGTCGAGGGGCTCTCCATCGCCGCCATTACCTACTACGGTGTCGGCCTGGCCGGCTACCTGCTCAAGGGCGCGAGCGCGGGCGGCGCGAGGCTGAACGCGGATCTCCTCACCGGCATTGCCGTGCCGGTGGTCGCGGTGCTCGCCGCGCTGGGTGTGCGGCTTGCGCGGCGCAGCCTCGCGGGCCGGCAGGAAACCGTCGACTAGGGCGCCGGGCGTTCAGCGGCGCCGGGCCGAAACCAGGATCTTCCCGTCCGCCTCCGCGACCACGGTCCCGTCCTGGTTGCGGCATTCGCACTCGAGCACCACGATGCCGCCGTGGTGCTTCGGCTTGGGCAGGAGATCGGTCACCGTCCAGGTCGTCGTGAGCGTGTCGCCCGGGCGCACCGGCGCCTTGAACCGGCAACTCTGCTCCACGTAGGCGATGGCTGTGGTGTGGAAGTACATGCCGACCGGCGAGGCGACCAGCGCGGATGTGAACGGCCCGTGCAGGATGCGCCCGCCGTAGCGCGAGCCCTTCGCATGGCCCTCGTCGACATGCAGCGGGTTGAAGTCGCCGAATAGCCCGGCGGCGAGCACCAGATGCGTTTCGGTCACGGTGAGCCCGGTGCTGAACCGCTCGCCGATTTTCACCTCGTCGTACCACTTGCCCTCGAACATGCGCGCCTCCCTGGATGGGGGAATTCTAGCGCGGCGCTGGCGTACACTCGGATCGTCCCGAGCCGCAGGGTCTGCCCATGAAGCTGTACACGTATTTCCGCTCGTCCGCGTCGTACCGCGTGCGCATCGCGCTGGCGCTGAAGGGGCTCGCGCCCGACGCGGAGTACGTGAGCCTAGTCAGGAGTGAACATGTCGCCGACGCCTACCGCGGCGTCAATCCGCAGGCGCTGGTGCCGGCGCTCGCCGACGGCGGGCGCACTCTGATCCAGTCGCTCGCCATCATGGAGTACCTCGACGAGCGCTATCGCGAGCCGCCGCTCCTGCCCGCCGATCCGCTCGACCGCGCCTACGTGCGCGCGGTGTGCGGCATCGTCGCGTGCGAGATCCACCCGCTCAACAACCTGCGTACCCTCAAGCACATCCGCAGGACCTACGGCCTGGACGAGCAGGGCGTCAACGCCTGGTATCGCCACTGGATCGCCGACGGCATGGCCATGCTCGAGCGCTACCTCGCGGCCGAGGAGCGCAGCGGCCGCCACGTCTTCGGCAATGCGCCCGGCATGGGCGACTGCTGCGTGGTGCCGCAGGTGTTCAACGCGAAGCGCTACGACTGCGACCTCACGCCCTATCCGATCGTCATGGGCATTTTCGAGGCGTGCATGCAACTGGACGCCTTCGCGCGCACGCAGCCGGCGCAACAGGCGGATGCCACGCCTTGAAGGGCCGGACGACGGAGGAGAACCCTCGACCGGCTGGTCCCTCCGCCAGGAATCGAACCTGGATCTAGCGCTTAGGAGGCGCTCGTTCTATCCATTGAACTACGGTGGGATGGGGCAGCGGCGCCAGGCCGCGCCGGAGAAGGCAAGGATTTTACCCCGTAACGTCGGGGGCATTCGTGCCCGGCGTCATGGGCCACGCTACGCAGTCGCCTTGCGCTCCCGCAGCGCGTGGTTGAGCGCCAGCGCGAACCCGAGCAGCACGACGGCGCCGCCCTGGTGCGAGGCGCCGAGCGCCACCGGCACGGCGTTGAGCACGGTGAGCGCGCCCAGCGTGATCTGCGCCACCAGCATGCCGAGCAGCAGGTGCGCAGCGAGCCGCGCGCGCACGTCTCCCACCGCGCGTACCTTCCACCACACCCAAGGCACCAGCAAGGCGAGCAGCCACGCGCCGATGCGATGGTCGAACTGGACGGTGGCCATGTTGTAGAAGAAGTTCTTCCACCAGGGCTCGAGGATGAAGATTTCCGGCGGCACGAAGTGCCCGTTCATCAGCGGGAAGGTGTTGTAGGCCTTGCCCGCGCGGATGCCCGCGACGAAGCCGCCCGTGGCGACCATGTAGGCGATCAGGCCGGTCACCGTCCAGGCGAGCGGGCGCGCCGCCGCGGCGCCGCGCGGAGTGCCCGACCGGTCGAGCAGCGAGAGGGCCGTCCAGAGCAGCGTCGCGAAGATGAGGAAGGCGAGGGAGAGATGGGCGGTGAGCCGGAACTGCGACACGCGCGGATCGTCGACCAGACCCGACTTGACCATGTACCAGCCCATCGCGCCCTGCAGGCCGCCCAGCACGAGGATGCCGGCGAGCTTCCACGCGAGCCTGCGGTCGACGTAGCCGCGCAGCGCGAACCACGCGAACGGCACGGCGAAGGCGAGCCCGATGAAGCGGCCAAGCAGCCGGTGGAAGTACTCCCACCAGAAGATGCCCTTGAAGTCGTCGAGGCTCATGCCGCGGTTGACGAGCCTGTATTCGGGCGTCTGCCGGTAGGCCTCGAGAGCAGCGTGCCACTGCGCGTCGGTGAGCGGCGGCAGGGTGCCGACGATCGGCTGCCACTCGACGATCGACAACCCCGAATTCGTCAGCCGGGTCACCCCGCCCACCACCACCATCGCGAACACCAGCGCCGCGCACACCAGCAGCCACGCGGCCACCGCGCGCTGCTGCGCGACGCGGCTGACCTGGCTGCCCGCGACCGGCGGTGCGCCCAATGCCATCGCCGGCGCCATGGTTTCTGTCTTCACCTGCAACATGGTCCAGTCATTTTTCGGGCTGAAGCTTACCCGATCTGAGGGCGGGCATCGACCCGGCGCGCGGTCCGGCGAGGGGCTTCGGCTAGAATGAGGCTCGCTGTCCTTCGTGGTTGCCATGTCTCGCGTGAATCACGCTTCCACCCGTCCCGTCTGGGTCGTCATCGCCTGCGGCGCGCTGATCGTCTGCATCGCCATGGGCGTGCGCGCCACGGCGTCGATCTTCATGCCGCCGATGACCGCCGCCAACGGCTGGTCGCGCGAGGCGTTCTCGCTGGCCTTCGCGGTGCAGAACCTGGTGTGGGGCTTTGCGAACCCGATTTTCGGCGCGATCGCGGACCGGTTCGGCGCGGGGCGCGCCATTGCAGGCAGCGCGGTGCTCTACGTGATCGGGCTCGCGCTGATGGCGGTGTCGGGCACGCCCGGCGCGCTGCTCGGCAGCTCGGGCGTGCTGGTCGGCCTCGGGCTCGCCGGCACCACCTTCGGCGTGGTGCTGGGCGTGGTGGCGCGGCACGTGCCTCCGGCGAAGCGCAGCGCGGCGCTCGGGCTGACCGCCGCCGGCGGCTCCATCGGGCAGTTCGTGATGATGCCCGTGGCGCAGGGCCTCATCGGGACGTTCGAATGGCAGGCGGCGCTGTTCATGATGGCCGCGATCGCGGCGCTGATCGTGCCCCTGGCCGCGGGCATGACCGGCCGCGCCGCGCCGCACGACGGTCCGGCGCAGTCCATCGGCGAGGCGCTGGGCGAGGTCGCGCGGCACCGTACCTTCCATTTCCTCTTCTGGAGCTACTTCACCTGCGGCTTCCACACGGCGTTCATCACCCTGCACCTGCCACAGTACGTGCTCGACATCGGCATGCCGGTCACGGTTGGCGTGACCGCGGTGGCGCTCATCGGGCTGTTCAACGCCTTCGGCACCTACGGCGCCGGGGTGCTCGGCGGGCGGCACAGCAAGAAGGGGCTGCTCGCGTGGATCTACCTGCTGCGCGCCGTGGTGATCCTCGTGTTCCTGCTCGGGCCCAAGACGCCTTGGGCGGTCTATGCCTTCGCTGCGGCCATCGGGCTGCTGTGGCTCGGCACCGTGCCGCTCACCAATGGCCTGGTGGCGCAGATCTACGGCGTGCGCTACGTGTCGATGCTGTCCGGGGTCGTATTCCTCGGTCACCAGCTCGGCAGCTTCCTGGGGGCCTGGCTGGGCGGCTACATCGCGGACACGACGGGCTCCTACGACATGGTGTGGTGGCTGTCGGTCGCGCTCGGCGTCGTTGCGGCGGCCTTCTGCTGGCCGGTGGACGAGCGGCCCATCGAGCGGCGCGGCGCCGCGCCGGCGGCGGCGTGAACGCGCGCGAACGCTGGCTCGCGGCCTTGGGTCTCGCCGCGCTCGCCGCGGTGCTCGCCTGGGCGTGGCAGGCCTACTTCACGCCGGCGATGATGCTCGACCTCGCCAACCTGCGCCTGTGCCTGTGACCCTCGGGGAGGGCCTGCCGTACTCTGAGGCATGCGAGCGCAACCGCGCACCCATCCTCGCCGTGCTGGCGCGCGCGTTCGCAAACGCGCGGCGGGTGCTGGAGATCGGTTCCGGCACCGGCCAGCACGCGGCTGCGTTCGCGCCCGCGTTGCCGCACCTCGTCTGGCAGGCGAGCGACGTGCCGGCGCACCTGCAGGGTATCCGCGCGTGGCGCGAGGCGCATCCCGCGCCCAACCTGCCCGAGCCCCTGGCGCTGGACGTGAACGTCGATCCGTGGCCGGCTTCGGCGTACGATGCGATGTGGTCGGCCAACACCGCGCACATCATGGGCTGGGGCGAGGTGGAGCGGATGTTCGCGCGCGTCGACGCGGCGCTGGAGCCGCACGGACGGTTCTGCCTGTACGGCCCGTTCAACTACGGCGGCGCGTACACCGCCGAGAGCAATGCGCGCTTTGACGCCTCGCTGCGCGCGCGGGACCCGCGCATGGGCCTGCGCGATTTCGAGGCGGTCGATGCGCTGGCGCGCCGGTACGGGCTGGTGCTGGTCGAGGACCACGGCATGCCGGCGAACAACCGCCTGCTCGAGTGGGCGCGCTGACCGGCGGCGCGGCGGCTGCGCCGGCGAAGGAGGCCATCATGGTGGCGACGTGGTCGGAAGTCCTGGAATTCTGGTTCGGGCCGCCCGACGCGCCGGGGTACGGCGAGCCGCGCGACGCGTGGTTCGTCAAGTCGGCGGAGTTCGACGCGGAGGTGCGCGACCGCTTCGTCGGCGCCTGGGTCGCAGCCGCGCAGCACCAGCTGGACGACTGGCTGGAGGCGCGCGATTCGGCGCTGGCAATGATCATCGTGCTCGACCAGTTCCCGCGCAACATGTTCCGCGCCTCGGCCAAGGCCTTCGTTGCCGACCGCCAGGCGCAGGCCGTGGCGGAGCGCGTCGTCGCGCGCGGCTGGGACCGCGAGCTCAAGCCGGCGCAGCGCTGGTTCGTCTATCTGCCGTTCGAGCACGCCGAGTCGCTGGCGATGCAGGAGCGCTCGGTCGCGCTGTTCGAGACACTGCGCGACCATCCCGGGAGCGCCTCCGCGATCGACTACGCGCACCGCCACCACGACGTGATCCGCCGTTTCGGGCGCTTTCCCCATCGCAACGCCATCCTCGGCCGCGACTCGACGCCCGCGGAGCTCGAGTTCCTCAAGCAGCCCGGATCCTCTTTCTGATGACAGCCGGCCACGCGGGGCTGCCGGTGTCTCCCTGGGTGGCGCGCTGGGCAGGGCTGGTCAAGCCGGGCGGCGATGTGCTCGATCTCGCCTGCGGTCGCGGGCGCCATGCGCGGGTATTCGCCGCCCGCGGCTGCCGGGTGACGGCGGCCGACCGGGACACCGAGGCGCTGGCGGAACTGGCGGGGGTTCCGGGCATCACGACGCTCGCCGCCGACCTCGAGGGCGCGCCGTGGCCTTTCCCCGCGTCCGGCTTCGATGGCATCGTCGTCACCAATTACCTGCATCGCCCGCAGTTCGCGCACATCGCGGCGGCGCTTCGGCCCGGTGGCGTGCTGGTCTACGAGACCTTCATGGCGGGGAACGAACGCTACGGCAAGCCGTCGAACCCTGCGTTCCTGCTGCGGCCGGGCGAGCTGCTCGAGGCGTTCGGCGCCGTCCTGACGGTAGTCGCCTTCGAGCAGGGGGCGGTCGGGTCGCCGCCGCGCGCGGTGGTGCAGCGGCTCTGTGCGGTGCGTGATGCAACGGAGCCCGTGACGCTTCCGCCCGAGGGCTGAACTCCGCCGAAATGGGATAGAATTTAACCTTTGCTTCCAAGGCCTTTCACGATGATCACTGGCAGTCTGGTGGCGATCGTCACGCCGATGACCGAGGACGGGCGGCTCGACCTGCCGCGCTTCCGTTCCCTCATCGACTTCCACGTCGCGGAAGGCACCGACGGCATCGTGGTGGTCGGCACCACGGGCGAGTCGCCCACGGTGGATTTCGACGAGCACAAGGAGCTGATCCGCATTGCCGTCGAGCACGCCGGCAAGCGCATCCCGATCATCGCCGGCACCGGCGCCAACTCCACGCGCGAGGCCATAGAGCTCACCGAGAGCGCGAAAAAGGCCGGCGCTGCCGCCTGTCTCTCGGTCGTGCCGTATTACAACAAGCCCACCCAGGAAGGGCTGTACCGCCATTTCCGCGCCATCGCCGAGGCGGTGGACACCCCGAATATCCTCTACAACGTGCCGGGCCGCACGGTTGCGGACCTTGCCAACGACACCACGCTGCGCCTGGCCGAAGTGCCCAACATCGTCGGCATCAAGGATGCCACCGGCGACATCGGCCGCGGCTCCGACCTGCTGCGCCGCGCGCCGGCGGGCTTCGCGGTGTACTCCGGCGACGACGCCTCCGGCTGCGCGCTCACGCTGCTCGGCGGTCACGGCTGCATCTCGGTGACGGCCAACGTCGCGCCGCGGCTCAATCACGACATGATGGCGGCCGCCCTCGCGGGCGACGCCGTCCGCGCGCGGGAGATCAACGCGCGCCTGCTGCCCCTGCACCAGAAGCTGTTCGTCGAGGCGAACCCGATTCCGGTGAAGTGGGCGGTCCAGCAGATGGGGCTGATCGAAGGCGGGCTGAGGCTGCCGCTCACGCCGCTCGCGCCCCAGTTTCACGACGTGGTCAGGGAGGCCATGCGCAGCGCCGGTATCAAGACCAATGCGGAAAGCGGCCTGCGCCTCGTGGAGGGACGAGGGAAGTGACGCAACATTCAAGAAGAGGGCGCGGCGCGCTGCGCCGTGCAGGCTTCGCGGCCGCGCTGATCGCCGCGGCGGGCCTGACCGCCGGCTGCCAGTCGTTCAACAACTTCTTCTCCAGCGAGAAGGTGGACTACCGAACCGCCGGCAAGCTGCCGCCGCTGGAGGTGCCGCCTGATCTCACGCGGCCCGGGCGCGACGATCGCTACCAGGTGCCGGGTGCGCCGACGGGCGGCAGCACGACCTTCTCGGTCTACAACGCCGAGCGCAGCGGCCGCACGCCGGGTGCCGCCACGGAGGTGCTGCCCAACGTCGACAAGGTGCGGCTGCAGCGCGCCGGCTCGGAGCGCTGGCTGGTGGTGCCGGAGTCGCCGGAGAAGCTCTGGCCGGTGGTCAAGGAGTTCTGGCAGGACAACGGCTTCCTGCTGCGCGTGGAGATGCCCGACGTCGGCGTGATGGAGACCGACTGGGCGGAGAACCGCGCGCGCATTCCGCAGGACCCGATCCGCAACGTGCTCGGCAAGTTTCTCGACTCGGTGTACTCCAGCGGCGAGCGCGACAAGTTCCGCACCCGCCTGGAGCGCGGCGCCGACGCCAACACCACCGAGATCTACATCAGCCACCGCGGGATGGTGGAGGTGATCACCACGACCACTACCGGCCGCGGCGGATACGACGGCACCATCTGGCAGCCCCGCGCGCCCGATCCGGAACTGGAGGCGGAGTTCCTGCGCCGGCTGATGGTGCGGCTCGGCGTCGAGGACACGCGTGCGCAGGCGATGGTGTCGCCGGAGCGCGGCGTCGAGCGCGCCAGGATCGCCAAGGCGCCCGGGGGCTCCAGCACGCTGGAGCTCGCCGAGCCGTTCGATCGCGCGTGGCGCCGCGTGGGCCTCGCGCTCGATCGCGTGGGTTTCACCGTCGAGGACCGCGACCGCTCCAACGGCGCATACTTCGTGCGCTACGCCGATCCGGCGGCGGACAACATCAAGACCAACGACGGCATCCTGAGCAAGCTCGCGTTCTGGCGCTCCAACGACAAGCCGACGCAGGCCGCGCAGTATCGCGTCGTGGTGCGGGCGCAGAATCCGGACGCGACGCGCGTCGAGGTCCTGAACAAGGACGGCGCGCCGGAGTCCTCGACCACCTCGAACCGCATCCTGTCGCTGCTCTACGACCAGCTCAAGTAGCTGCGGCGTGCGGTTCGCGTCGCTGGGGAGCGGAAGCGGTGGGAACGCGCTCGTCGTAGAGGCTGGCGCGACGCGGGTGCTGGTCGACTGCGGTCTCGGTCCGCGTGAAGTCGAGCGGCGGCTCGATCGTCTCGGCTTGGCCCCCGGCGATTGCGCGGCGATTCTGGTCACACACGAGCACGCCGATCATCTCGACGGCGTTTTCCCCTTCGCGCGGCGCCACGGACTGCGCGTGCACCTCACCCATGGCACGCTGGGGGCCGCCGGCGACGCGGTCTGCGGCGACGGCGCGCCGGGCTACGGCGTGACCCTGGTCGACAGCCACGCCGCGTTCGCCGTCGGGGACCTGCACGTGCAGCCCTTCCCGGTGCCGCACGACGCACGAGAGCCGGTGCAGTACGTGCTGTCCGACGGCGCGCGCCGCCTCGGCGTGCTGACCGACACGGGCGCGCCCACGCGCCATGTGGAGGCGATGCTCTCCGGGTGCGACGCGCTCGTGCTGGAATGCAACCACGATCCCGGCATGCTCGCTGCGGGGCCGTACCCCGGCTGGCTCAAGACGCGCATCGGCGGCGGCTATGGCCACCTCCCGAACGCCGCTGCCGCGGCCATCCTCGCCGCCATCGACCGCTCGCGGTTGCGGCACGTCGTGGCGGCGCATCTCTCGGCGCAGAACAACACGCCCGCGCTGGCGCGCGCGGCGCTTGCGGCGGTGATGGGCTGCGCGCCCGAGTGGATCGGCGTCGCCGATCAGGACGGCGGGTTCGACTGGCGCTCGCTCGCCTGACGCGCGCGGGCCGCGCGCGCTGGAACCCGTCTCGGCAATGCTGCGACAGGTTCTAGAGGCCGATCGTCTTGGCGGAGATCGCCAGGATCGAACTCTGCCAGATCTCCTCGAAGCGCTCGTGCATCTGCCGGCCTTCGCGCTGGTCGTTCACCCCGATCGCGCCGCGCGCCTGCGTTGCGACGCCGCGGCGCACGAAGTGTTCGGCGTCGGCGAGCGCGAAGCAGTCCTGGGCGCGTGCCGCCTCGCCTTCGGTCTGATGGATGGCAATGGCGTTGGCATGCAGCGCGAGCAGCGAGAGCAGGCGCGGGCACCCGCGGCGCACGGCGTCGGCATCGTGCACCACGATGCGCAGCCGCGCGTCGCGGCTCGCGGCGAGAAAGGCGCCGAGCTGCTCGATGCGCTCGGCCGTATTCATATCGATCGCCGCGAGGTCCGGATCGAAGATCACCAGCTCGCGGCGCGCGAGGCCGACGACCAGCGCGAGACCGTCGAGGTACTCGCGCCGCGTGGTGATGAGTCTGCGCTCCGGCTGCGGCAGCAGTCCGGTGATGTCATTCATGGGACGGAAGCAGGTAGCCTGACCGGTACCAAGTGTAGAGGAGGGCTTCGGCGCCCGGCGTGAAATCCGTCTCGGGCGCAAGCGCACGGCGGTCCGCCAGGCGCGCGACGAGCGGCCTCGCGTCCGCCGGCGGGCGCAGCTCCTCCCCGTTCACGTAGGCATAGGGCCCGCGCACCAGCAGCAGCGTCGCGCCGGCAAGCCGCACCCCCCGGCGCGCCGCAGCCCGTGCAAAGGCGGCCCGGGAAAGCGGGCGCGGCGGCGGATCGAACAGCACGTGCGCCTTGGGCTCGGACAGCCAGTTGCCGAGGAAGCGCGCGACGTCTGCGCGGCGCCAGCGGACGGCGCCCAGCATCCCCGCGACGCGGTCGACCATGTCCTCGGGGATGCGCCCGGGACGGCGTGCCGGCGCGATCCCCGGATCGCGATACATGCCCGCCAGATCGACGCGGTCCTGCATCCACGCGAGGAACTCGCGCGCGAGCTCGCTCGCCGCCGGCGCACGAAAGCCGATGGAGTAGGTCATGCACGGCTCGAGCGCGACGCCGTCGTGCACCACGCCGGGCGGGAGGTACAGCATGTCGCCCGGCTCGAGCACCCACTCGTGCTCGGCGCGGAAGCCGCGCAGCACCTTGAGCGGCGCGCGCGGATCGACGGCGAGGTCGTGCTGCCGGCTGATGCGCCAGCGGCGCCGCCCCATGCCCTGCACCAGGAAGACGTCGTACGAGTCCACGTGCGGCCCGACGCCGCCGCGCGGCGCGGCATAGCTCACCATCACGTCGTCGAGACGCGCCCACGGCACGAACGCGAAGCGGGCGAGCAGCCGCTTGGCCGCGGGCACGACGTGGTCGAGCCCCTGCACCAGCAGGGTCCAGTCGCGCGCCGGCAGCGCCGCGAAGCGCGCGCGCGCGAACGGGCCGTGCTCCAGCGACCAGCGCGCGCCGTCGCGCATCACCAGGCGCGACTCGACGTCGTCGCGGCGCGCGAGCGCCAGCAGCTCGGGCAGGCGCACCGGATCGGCGAAGCGCGGCAGCGCACCACGCACCAGCAGCGGCCTGCGCTGCCAGAATCGCGCGAGAAAATCGCGCGGCGATAACCCTCCGAGGAGCGTCGTCATCATCCGGAGATTCTATCGCCGCGTGCTTGCTATCCCGTCGTGAATCTGGTTTAGAATCGCCGCGACCCTGCATGAGGAGTCGTCCTTCGACGTACGCGCATGCTGCAGATCGGACATCCAGCGCCCGCCTTCTCGCTGCCCGACGCCGACATGGAGACCGTGCAGCTCGCGGACTTCAAGGGCCGCAAGCACGTCGTGCTCTATTTCTATCCCAAGGACGGCACGCCAGCCTGCACCATGCAGGCCATCGACTTCAGCGACCACGAGGAGCAGTTTACCCAGCAGGACTGCGTGGTCATCGGCGTGTCCTGCGACGACTGCATCACGCACGCCGAATTCCGCGATGAGAACGGCCTGTCGGTCACGCTGCTCGCCGATCCCGATGGAGACGTATGCCGCGCCTACGGCGTCTGGCGCGACCCGCAGGAGAACGGCGGCAAGCGGAGCTGCATCGTGCGCTCCACTTTCGTCATCGACAAGCACGGCAAGGTGCGCCACGCGCTGTACGGCGTGAGCCCGAAGAACCACGCCGCGGCCGTGCTCGGCCTGTTGAAGGACCTCAGTTGAGGCGCAGCCGCTGATGGAGGTCGCCAAGGACCGCGTGGTGCGCGTCGATGTGGCGCTTTCCGACCTGTGGGGTAACGTCATCCAGGAAGCGGGCGAGCCCATGCTCTATCTGCACGGCGGCTACGACAACATCGTGCCCGCGGTGGAGGCAGTCCTCGAGGGCCGGCATCCCGGCGACCGCGTCGAGGTACAGGTCGATCCCGAGGATGCGTTCGGCGACTACGACGAGTTGCTGCTGCGGGTCGAGCCGCGCGCGAGCTTTCCCGACGAGCTCGAGGTGGGCATGCAGTTCGAGGGCATGGCGGACGATCCGGACGAGGACGAGGACGCGCCGCGCGTCTACATCGTCACCGACATCGCCGACGACAAGGTGGTGCTCGACGGCAATCATCCGCTGGCCGGCATCGCGCTGAAGTTCGACTGCAAGGTGCTCGAGGTGCGCGAGGCCACCGAGGCCGAGGTCGAGCAGGGCCATCCGGACGATCCGGATGCGGCGCCGCTGCGCGTGGTCTGAGCCGGTTCAGGGGATGGGGCTCGCGACCAGCCGCAGCCCGTCGCCCCCGCGCTCGAACGCGATGCGCCGCTCGTGATGCGCGGCCACCCCGGGGCGATGCGCGATGCTCACCAGTGTAGTGCCCGGCAGCCGCGCGCGGATCAGTCCATAGACGTGACGCTCGGTGTCTTCGTCCAGCGCGGAGGTCGCCTCGTCCAGGAAGAGCCAGTCCGGGCGGTGCAGCAGCGCGCGTGCGACGGCCAGTTTCTGCTGCTCGCCGCCTGACAGCACCATCGCCCAGTTTCCGGTTTCGTCCAGGCGCGCGCCGAACGCGTCCAGCCGCACGGCGGCTAGCGCTTCGCGCAGCGCGGCGTCGTCGAAGCGCTCCGGCGGCGCCGGGTAGGCGACCGCCGCCCGCAGGGGTGCGATCGGGATGTAGGGCTTCTGCGGCAGGAACATGACGGAGGCGCCGGCCGGCACGCGCACGCGCCCGCGCCCGTAGGGCCAGATCCCCGCGAGCGCGCGGAACAGCGTGCTCTTGCCGCTGCCCGAAGGCCCGCTTACCAGCACGCGCTCGCCGCGATGCACGGCAAGCTGCGCGCCCGCGACGATGACGCGGCCGTCCGGCAGCACCAGGTCCAGGCCGTCGGCAGAGATATCCGCGTCCGCGGTGCGCTCGACGCGCACGCCCGCGCCATCGGCCTCGCGCGTGCGCGCGTCCTCGAGCGCAGCGTGGAAGGTGAGCAGCCGGTCGACGCTCGCCTTCCAGTCGGCGAGGGTCGCGTAGCTCGACACGAACCACGACAGCGCGGCCTGCACGGTCCCGAACGCGGAGGCCACCTGCATCAGGGTGCCGAGGTCGATCTCGCCGGAGAAGTACCGCGGCGCCCCGACCACGAACGGGAAGATGATCGCGAGCTGCGAGTAGCCGGCGGTGAACGCGTTGAGGCGCTTGTTGGCGCGCATGATCTCCCACCAGTTGGTGATCACCGCACCGAAGCGGCCGAGCAGCGAGCGCTGCTCCGCGTCCTCGCCATGATAGAGCGCCACGCCCTCGGTATTCTCGCGGAAGCGCACCAGGTTGAAGCGGAAGTCGGCCTCGTAGCGCTCCTGCACGAAGTTGAGCCCGATCAGCCGGCGGCCCACGTAATGGGTCAGCACGCTGCCGACGATGGCGTAGAGCACCGCAGCCCACAGCATGTAGCCGGGCACCTCGATGGTGGCGGATCCGAGCGGGATCGAGAGCGGCCCCGACAGCGACCACAGGATCACCGCGAACGAGGCGAGCGTCACCACCGACGACAGCAGTCCGAGCCCGAGCGACAGCGTGCCGGCGGTGAACTTGTTCAGGTCCTCCGCGATGCGCTGGTCGGGGTTGTCGGTGGCGCCGCGCTCGAGCTCCAGGCGGTAGTACGCGCGGTCCGCCATCCACTCGGCGAGGTAGTTGCGCGTGAGCCACGCGCGCCAGCGCATCTGCAGCATCTGGGTGAGGTAGACGCGGTAGATGTAGCCGAAGATGTAGATCGCGGCGAGCAGCCCGAAGTAGAGCAGCAGGTCCTTGAAGTCCGGAAAGCTCTTTTCCTGCAGCGCGTTGTAGAAGTCGCGGTTCCAGTAGTTGAAGAGCACGTCGAGGTAGACCAGGCCGAGCGCGAGGGCGACGACCGTGGCGAGGAGGAACCACGCCATCCCGCGTTCCTCGCCCTTCCAGTACGGCGCGGTCAGTCGCCACACCCGCTTCAGGAACGAGCCGGTGCGCAGCAGCAGTCGGGTGTCGATCATCGGATCGCCTTCGCGGAGTGGTGGCGGGCGCGGGCCCGCGGGATCAGGTGGAGGGTGCGGCGTTGAGCAGCGTGCGCGCGGCGTCGGCCACTTCGCCCGCCGTGATGCCAAGCGGGCCGCGCCCGGATGCGGCGAGGGCGTCGCCGGCGGCGCCATGCAGGTGGACGCCGGCAACCGCCGCGAGCTCCGGCGCGGTGCCCTGCGCGAGAAGGCTCGCGATCATGCCGGTGAGCGTGTCGCCCATGCCCGCGCTCGCCATGCCCGGGTTCCCGGAGGCGTTGACCCACCAGTGCCCGTCGGGCGCGGCGGTCACCGTGCCCGCGCCCTTGACGATCGCGATGGCGCGAAAGCGTGCGGCGAGCTTGAGCGCGGAGCCGAGGCGGTCGGCCTGGACATCGGCGGTCTTCACGCCGAGCAGGCGCGCGGCCTCCGCCGGGTGCGGGGTGAGCACGGTCGGCGCCTTGCGCGCCTGCAGCGCGGACTGCAGCACGGCGTACTGCGCGACCAGATTCAGCGCATCGGCGTCGAGCACGCAGGCCGCGTCGCTGCGCAACGCCTGGGCGAGCAGCCGCTGCGCGGCGGTGTCGGTGCCCAGACCCGGCCCTGCCGCGATCACGTCGAGCGGCACGTCGGCGAGCAGCGCGTCGGGGCGGCGGATCATCAGTTCCGGCTGCACGGCGTCGACGGAGGGCGCATCCGCGGCTAGCAGGCCGAGGAATACCTTGCCCGCGCCGAGCTTCAGCGCAGCGCGTCCGGCGAGGAGCACCGCGCCGACCATGCCGGCCGCGCCGCCGATCACGGCGACCGCGCCGGCGACGCCCTTGTGGAAGTTGCGCGGCCGCTGCCGCGGCAGCGCGCGCAGGATATCGGCCGTGGCGAGGCGGCCCTGCGGTCCATGCAGGCGCTCGGCTTCCAGGTGCAGCGACGCGACGTGCACCTCGCCGCAATGGTCGAGACCGTCGCCGGTGTACAGCCCCGGCTTGCCGGCGATGAACGTGACGGTGTGCGTTGCGCGGAACGCGGGACCGAGCGCGGCGCCGGTGCCGCCGTGAATGCCGCTCGCGATGTCGAGCGCGAGCTTGCAGCCGGGCAGGGCATTGGCCGCCGCGACCAGCGCGGCGGGGCGCCCTTCCAGCGCGCGCGCGAGCCCTATGCCGAACAGGCCGTCGACGACGAGGTCGTAGCGGGCGCCGGCGGGAATGGCTTGCAACAGCCTGCCGTCCGCCGCGCACCACTTCGCATAGGCTGCGGCGGCGTCGCGCGGCAGCTTCGCCGGATCGTCGCCGGCGAACACTACGTCGACGCGGTAGAACCCCTGGCGCAGATGCGCGGCGACCTCGAACGCATCGCCGCCGTTGTTGCCCGGTCCGGCGAGGATCAGCACCGACCGGCCGGTCTCCCCGAGCAGTTCGCGCGCGACCTCCGCCGCCGCGAGGCCTGCACGCGCCATGAGCGGCGGGTCGGGCGACTGCGCGAACGCCTGCGCCTCGAGGGCGCGCATCTCGTCGGGCCGGTACAGGGGCGGGAGCGCGTTCATCCGCTCAAGTCTAAGGAATATCGGCCACGCGCGCGCCGCGCTACCGATAGCGCTCCAGCGTGAGCCCTTCGATATCAAGGCCCGGATCCTTGCCCGACACCAGCTGGGCGACGACGCGCGCCGAGCCGCATGCCATCGACCAGCCCTGCGAGCCGTGGCCGACGTTGAGAAAGAGGTTGGTGAACGGCGTCGCGCCCAGCACCGGCGGGCCGTCCGGCGTCATCGGCCGCATGCCTGCCCAGAAATCCGCGCGGGACTCGTCCGCGGCTTCCGGGAACAGCGAGCGCAGGGTATCGAGCAGGGTCTCGAAGCGTTCCGGCGGTGTGGCGAGGTCGGTCGCGCCCAGTTCCGCGGTACCGGCCGCGCGGATGCGATTGCCGAGCCGCGTGATCGCCACCTTGCTCTGCTCGTCCATCACCGAGGCGCGCGGCGCGTGGTCGAACGCGGTGATGGGGAGGGTGACGGAGTAGCCCTTCACCGGCTGGATGGGCAGGCGGATGCTGCGCGGCGCGAGCAGGCGCACCGACTCGTGTCCCAGTGCCACCACGTAGCGATCCGCGGTGATCACGCCGTCGGCGGTGCCGGCGCCGACCACGCGGTCGCCCTCGGTGCGCAGCTCCTCGACCGAGGTCTCGAAGCGAAAGCGCACGCCGCGGGCCGAGGCATGCTCGGCGAGTGCCTGCGTGAACTGGTAGCAGTCGCCGGTCTCGTCGCCGGGCAGGTGCAACCCGCCGGCGAAGGGCACGCGCGCGTACTCGAGCGCGGGCTCCAGAGTCACGCAGCCGCGCGCATCGACCAGCCGGTGCGGAATGCCCGCCGCCTGCAGCACCGGCAGGTGGTTCGCGACCGCGTCGACTTCCGCGCCGGTGCGCAGGAGCTGCAGGATGCCCTCCGAGGCGCGGTCGTAGTCGAGCCCGATCTCGCGCCGCAGACCCTGCAGGCACCGCAGGCTGTAGTAAGAGAGATGCTGCATGCGCGCCTTGTTCACCCGGAAGCGCTCCGGCGCACATTCGCGCAGCCAGCGGCCCATCCACGCGAGCAGCGCGGGATCGGCGCGGAAGTTGAGCTTGAGCGGCGCGTGCTGCTTGAGCATCCAGCGCAGCGCCTTCGACCGCATCCCGGGCGCCGCCCAGGGCGTCGCGTAGCCCGGGCAGACGTTGCCCGCGTTGGCGAAGCTCGCCTCCAGGCCCGCGCCGGGCTGCCGGTCGAGGACGGTCACCTCGTGGCCGTCCTGCGCGAGGTAGTAAGCGGTGGTGACGCCGATGACCCCCGCGCCGAGGACGAGGACCTTCACGCCGCAGCCCGCCGTCCCGTAGGCGTCATTTCGGCGCGTTCATGACGGCGTCCGGCAGCCAGAGGACGGTCTGCGGAAACACGGTGATGATGCCAATGGCGACCACCAGCATCGCGAAGAAGGGCAGCGCCGCCCGGGCGATGGTGTTGGAGTCCTTGCCGGTCATGTTCTGCAGCACGAACAGGTTGAAACCCACCGGCGGGGTGACCTCGGCGATCTCCACCAGCAGCACGACGAAGATGCCGAACCAGATGAGGTCGAAGCCGGCCTTCTGGATCATCGGCAGCACCACCGCGGCGGTGAGCACGATCATGGAGATGCCGTCGAGCGCTGTGCCGAGCAGGATGTAGACCACGGCGAGCACGGCGATCAGCGCGTACTGCGAGAGCCCCAGGGCCGAGACCCACTCGGCGAGCGCGCGAGGCACGCCGGTATAGCCCATGGTCATGGACAGGAACTTCGCGCCGGCCAGGATGAACATGATCATGCATGAGACCCGCGTCGCGCCCATCAGGCTCTCCTGGAAGTTCTTCCAGGTGAGCGACCCGCCCCAGGCCGCCAGGGCGAGCGAGCCCAGCACGCCGTAGGCGGCGCACTCCGTCGCGGTGGCCCAGCCCTTGATCAGCACTACCACGATGAACAGGATCAGCAGCGCGCACGGGATCAGCTCGCGCGAGGCGCGCATCTTCTCGCGGAACGTGGTCGGCGGCTCCGGCGGCGGCGTGCGCTCCGGGTTGCGCCATGCCCACCACGCGATGTAGCCGGAGAAGAGCAGCATCAGGATCAGTCCGGGAATGAAGCCGGCAAGGAAGATGCGGATGATCGACGCCTCGGCCGCCACGGCGTAGACCACCATGGTGATGGAAGGCGGGATCAGGATGCCCAGCGTGCCGGCGGTGGCGAGCGACCCCAGCGCGATGCGCTCGTCGTAGCCGCGGCGCACCAGCTCGGGCAGCGCGACCTTGGCGATGGTCGCGCAGGTGGCAGCCGACGACCCCGACACCGAGCCGAAGATGCCGCAGCCAAGGATGGTGGTGTGCATGAGGCGCCCCGGCACGCGGCTCAGCCAGGGCGCCAGACCGTTGAACATCTCCTCGGACAGCCGCGTGCGGAAGAGGATCTCGCCCATCCAGATGAAAAGCGGCAGCGCGGCGAGCTCCCAGGAGGCGTTTGCGCCCCAGAAGGCGGTGAACAGGTTCTTCGCCGCGATGCCCGCCGGGAGGCTGGTGAACCACGCCATGCCGATCCAGCCGACGATGGCGAGCGTCATCGCGATCCAGACTCCGCCCATGAGCAGCACCATCATGAACACGAGCAGGATGCCGCCGATCTCGATGAGGCTCATTGCGGCAGGCTCAGACGTCCTCGGTGTAGTCGCCGCGCGCGTGGCGCTGCTCGATGGCCAGCACGTAGGTGGGCCGGCGCCCGCGCAGCACGATCACCAGCTCGTCCACCACGGCGATGAAGAGCAGCGCAGCGCCGATCACGAAGCTCGACTGCGGGATCCAGATCGGGATCGCGACCAGCCCGCCCGCCATGTCGCGGAACTCCCAGCTCTCGTACACGAACTTCGCGGCGGACCACAAGAGATAACCGCAGAACAGGGTCCCGATGCAGAGGGTCGCGATCTCGAAGCCGCGCCGCGTCGTGGGGGCGAGCCGCTCCAGCAGCAGGGTCACGCGCACGAAGTCGCCGTGCTTGAAGGTGTGCGCCATGCCGAGGAAGGCGGCGGCCGCGCACATCCAGGCCACGATGTCGTCGGAGCCGCCGGTGCGCAGGCCGAACTCGCGCATCACCGAGCCGGCGATCATCACGAAGAAAATCGCGAACACGAAAAACGCCGCGAGGATTCCCGCGGCGTCGTAGAGGCGGTCCAGCCCGCGGCGCAGCACCCCGCTAGTTCTTGCGGAAGGTGTCGACGACCGCTTGGCCGTCCGGGCCGGCCTTCTTGAGCCAGTCGCCGATCATCTGGTCGCCGACCTTCTTCATGTCGGCGGAAAGCTGCGGCGAGGGCGGGTAGACCGTCATGCCGTTCTTCTTCAGCAGGTCGACGTACTCCGCGGTCTTGGTCTCCGAGACCTTCCAGCCGCGCGCCTCGGCGTCGGCGGCGGCCTTCAGCACGGCGTCCTGGGTGGGCTTGTCGAGCGCGTCGAACGCCTTTTGGCTGACGATCACCGCGTTCTTGGGCAGCCACGCCTGGGTGTCGGCGAAGAACTTGAGGTGCTCGAAGGTCTTGGTGTCGTAGCCGGTGGCGCCCGAGGACATGTACGAGTCCACCACGCCGGTGGCCAGGGCCTGTGAGAGCTCGGCGGCCTGGATGGTGACCGGCTGGGCGCCGACCAGCTCGGCGATCTTCGCGGTGGCGGGGCTGTAGGCGCGCCACTTGAGGCCCTTCATGTCGGCGCCGCTCACGAGCTGCTTCTTGGAGAAGATGCCCTGCGGCGGCCACGGCACGGTGTAGAGCAGCCGGATGCCCTGCTTCGCGAGCCGGTCCTCCAGCGCCTTCTTCGACGCGCGGTAGAGCTTCTGCGATTCGGCGTAGCTGGTGGCGAGGAACGGGATGCCGTCGATCTCGAACATCGGATCCTCGTTGGCGAAGTTCACCAGCAGGATCTCGCCGATCTGCGCCTGCCCGCCCTGCACAGCGCGCTTGATCTCCGGCGCCTTGAAGAGCGACGCGTTCGGATGCACCTGGATCTTCAGCTTGCCACCCGAGAGCTTGTCCACGTCGGCGGCGAAGGCGTTGATGTTCTCGGTGTGGAAGTTGGCCGGCGGGTACGCGGTCGGCATGTCCCACTTGGTCTGGGCCGAGGCGGAGCCGGCCGCGAGGGCGAGCGCAGCGGCGGCGGCGATCAGTCGGGGGGAAAGGCGCATGCGTCTTCTCCTCTGCAATGGCGGGCGCGGTGAATCAGGGTAGCGCGAATCGCCGGCAGCCTCAACGGACGCCCCGCCGCGGTGCGCCGCGGGCGCGGCGCCTCAAAGCCGTGCAACCACCTCGTCGGCGATCGCCATCGCCGCGGTGAGCCCGGGCGACTCGATGCCGAACAGGTGGACGATGCCCGGCACGCCGTGGTCGCCCGGCCCCTGGATCAGGAAGTCCGCGGGCGGACTGCCGGGCGGAACGATCTTCGGCCGGATGCCGGAATAGCCCGGCACGAGGCTGCCGTCGGGGAGGCCCGGCCAATACTCGCGGATGGCGGCGTAGAACCCGTCCGCGCGGCGCGGGTCCACCGAGTACTCGATGCGCTCGGTCCATTCGACGTCGGGGCCGAAGCGGCCCTGGCCGGCGAGGTCGAGCGTGATGTGCACGCCGAGCCCCGCCGAGTTGGGCATCGGGTACACCAGGCGCGAGAACGGCGCCCGGGCCGCGAGCTGGTAGTAGTTGCCCTTGGCGTAGTAGGTCGGCGGGACACGCTCGCGCGGGAAGCCCGAGAGGGCCGCGGCGAGCTTCTGCGCGTGCAGGCCGGCGCTGTTCACCACGGCGCGCGCAAGCAGGGTCATGGGGTCGGCGCCGCCCACCTCGAGCACGATTCCCTCGTCACCCACCGTGCCGCCAGTCACAGGGCTGTGGAAGACGAAGGTCGCGCCGGCGTGCTCGGCATCGCCCTGCATGGCGAGCATGAGCGCGTGGCTGTCCACCACGCCGGTCGAGGGCGACAGGAACGCGGCGACGCAGCGGAGCGCCGGCTCCAGCGCGCGCGCCTCGCCGGCGCTCATGCGCACGAGGTCGGTCACGCCGTTGGCGCGGGCCTGGGCCTGCAGCGAGTCGAGCTTCGGCACCTGGTCCTCTGCCGTCGCCACCACCAGTTTGCCGCAGCGCCGATGCGCGATGCCGCGCTCGGCGCAGTAGGCGTACAGCGCCTGCTTTCCGGCGACGCACAGGCGCGCCTTCAGCGAGCCGGTGGGGTAGTAGATCCCGGCGTGCACGACCTCGGAGTTGCGCGAGCTCGTCTCGGTGCCGATGCCCTCGGCGGCGTCGAGCACGAGCACCTCGCGGCCGGCGAGGGCGAGGGCGCGGGCCACGGCGATGCCGACGACGCCCGCGCCGACGACGACCGCGTCAACCTCCTCCATCGCGACTCCGGGAAACGAAATCCGGGTCCGGCGTCCTGTCGGCGTCGCGCGTCACCCCAGCGATGCCGACGACGCCCGCGCCGACGACGACCGCGTCAACCTGCTCCATGCCCGGCGCCCTACGCGACGACCGGCAGCGCGATCACGTCGTAGGCGTGGCTGATCTTCCGGCCGAGCACCGGGTCCTCCAGCTCGAAGGCGAAGCGGTCCGCGGGCCGGATGCCACCGAGGGCGGCGAGCGTGCCGCAGAACATCACCGTGCCGTCGGGCAGCGCGCCGCCGCCGGTCCAGCCGGCTATCAGGTCCTCGGGCGAGCGCATCGCCGTCACCGGACCTTCCTGGTACTTCACGCGCTTGCCCTTTTCGCGGATGTAGGCGCGCAGCACAAGCCGATCCCAGTGCGGTGCGACCTCGGCATAGCGCCAGGCACGGCCGGCGACGACCTTGCCGCAGAGCTGCTTGGAGAGCGCCACCGACTGCGCCTCCGCCTTGCGGTCGGTGTGGTCCGAGCCGGTGGTGACCCACAGCTCGCCGCCGTGCGCCACCATCACGAACTCCGCCTCGCCGGAGGTCTCCGGGCCCATCACCTGCAGCGCGCCGCCCTGCTGCAGCTGGTTGCGCGCGACGCGATAGAAGAGCGGCACGCGGCTCGGGCGCGGCACGCCGATGGCGGCGAGCTCCTCGATGTGGTGCTCCACCGCGGCGATGTCGCGGGCGGTCCAGCCGGCGACGACGAGCTCGGA
>Ga0209254_10000076_pt1 | contig 58907 bp, 53 predicted proteins | sample FrelakmetDIP11DI_FD_187148 | JGI IMG/M metagenome (GOLD analysis project Ga0209254, IMG submission 187148) | Freshwater lake sediment microbial communities from the University of Notre Dame, USA, for methane emissions studies - DIP11 DI (SPAdes)... | ecosystem: Environmental > Aquatic >...
CCGGTCCTGTTCCAGGTGGCCAACGACCTGGCCAAGATGCAGGTCGAGTGCAGCATCGACGAGGCCGACATCGGCAAGGTCAAGGAAGGCCAGCAGGCGCGGTTCACCGTGGATGCCTTCGCCAACGAGACGTTCCTCGGAGAGGTCACCCAGGTCCGCTACTCGCCGACCGTGACCCAGAACGTCGTCACCTACACGGCTATCGTCACGGTCAGCAACCCCGAATTGAAGCTCCGGCCGGGCCTGACGGCCACGGCCTCCATCGTCACCGGCCAGGCGCAGAACGCCCTGAAGGTGCCCAACTCCGCCTTGCGGTTCACCCCGGACCTGAGCGCGGAAGAGATGCAGAAGATCATGAAGACCGCCTTCGAATCGATGAAGCCTAAAGCAGGAAGCGCCGGCACGGACCATGCCGGCTCGACCGACAAGACAGCCGCCTCCCCGGCTGGAGTCCAGGCCGGCAGCGCCAGTCCGGCGTCGGGCTCCCAGGCTCAGTCCGGGAATCCGGCGGCGGTGTTCCAGGGGACATCGTCCGGCCGGCAGGGAAGCGGCCGGCGGCAGATGTCCCGGGTCTGGATGCAGGACGAGAACGGCCAGCTCAAGCCCATCTTCGTCAGGACCGGGGTCACGGACAACAGCTTCACCCAGATCGTCTGGGGGAACCTGAAGGAAGGCGACGTCATCATCACCGGGATGAACAGCAACGGGAACGCCGGGTTCGGTCCGGGCAATCCCATGAGGATGATGATCGGCCGGTGACGGCCTGAATCCTCTCCCCTGGGGAAAGCCATGCGCGACAACACCATCATTAAGCTGGAGAACATCAGCCGCACCTACGATATCGGAGAGACGGAGGTGCGGGCCCTGGAGAGCATCAACCTGAGCGTTGCCGAGGGCGAGATCATGGCCATCATGGGACCATCGGGGTCGGGCAAGTCCACCCTGATGAATATCCTCGGCTGTCTCGACCAGCCCACCCAAGGCAAGTACTTTTTGGACGGCCAGGAAGTTTCCAAGATGGAAAAGAACAGGCTGGCCCTGGTCCGGAACAAGAAGATCGGGTTCGTCTTCCAGAGCTTCAACCTCCTCTCCCGGACCACGGCCCTGGAGAACACCGAGCTCCCTCTGCTCTATTCCCACGACGTGCCCCACAAGGAGCACCGGGACCTGGCCAAGAAGGCCCTGAAGATGGTCGGCCTGGAAGGCCGGGAACTGCACAAGACCAACCAGCTGTCGGGAGGCGAGCAGCAGCGGGTGGCCATCGCCCGGTCGCTAGTCAACAATCCCGCCCTCCTCCTGGCCGACGAACCGACCGGGAACCTGGACTCGAAGACCGGCGAAGAGATCATGCGGATCTTCAACGCCCTCAACAAGCAGCAAAACATCACCGTCATCCTGGTCACCCATGACCCCGACGTGGCGGCCCAGGCGCGGAGGTCCATCCATCTCAAGGACGGCCGGATCATCAAGGAAATGAAGTCATGAACATCGGCAGAATCGGCAAGGTTTCGTTGAGGGCCCTGAGCCGCAACAAGATGCGGTCCTTCCTGACGGCCCTGGGCATCATCATCGGCGTGGGCGCGGTCATCGCCATGGTCAGCATCGGCCAGGGGGCCAAGACCGCGGTCGAAGCCCGGTTCAACTCCATGGGCACCAACCTGCTCTTCGTCCGGGCGGGGACCCGCCATCGCGGGGGCGTGCAGTTCGGCTCGGAAAGCTTCCAGCAGCTCAAGGCGGAGGACGCGGCCGCCATCCTGGCCCAGTGCGATGCGGTGAGATACGTCTCGCCCTCGGTCCAGAGCCGGGCCCAGGTCGTGTTCGGCAACAAGAACTGGAACACCTCCATCCAGGGGGCGGGCGAAACGTACCCCCTCGTCCGCAACTGGGAAATGACCGACGGCCAGTTCTTCGACGAGGGCCAGGTCAAGGCCGCGGCCAAGGTCTGCGTCCTGGGCAGCGAGGTCAAGAAGAACCTGTTCGAGCTCGACGACCCGGTAGGCCAGGTCATCCGGGTCAACAAGATCCCCTTCCGCGTCCTGGGAGTCCTGAAGTCCGTGGGCGAATCCGGCGGATTCTTCAACCGGGACGACGTGATCATCTCCCCCTACACCACCGTCCAGAAGAAACTGCTGGGCATCGACGACATCCGGTCGATCGACGTCTCGGCCGTATCGGCCGCGGCAACGGGCGAAGCCCAGAGGCAGATCGAGGAGCTGATGAGGGCCCGGCACAGGATCGCTCCCGGGGCCGAGGACGACTTCGAAGTGCGCAACATGTCCGACATCGCCGAGAGCGCGGCCGAATCGACCCAGATCCTGACCAACCTCCTGGGCGGCATCGCCCTGGTGTCGCTCCTGGTGGGCGGCATCGGCATCATGAACATCATGCTGGTCTCGGTGACCGAGCGCATCCGGGAGATCGGCATCCGGATGTCCGTGGGGGCCAGGGAAAAGGACATCCTCCTCCAGTTCCTGACCGAGGCCGTGGTCCTGAGCGTCATCGGCGGGATCCTGGGCATCGCCCTGGGGGTGGGCGCCTCCAAGCTCCTGGCCAAGGTCGGCGGCTGGAATACGATCGTGTCTTGGGGGTCCATCTTATTGGCTTTCATTTTTTCCGCAACGGTGGGCATCGTCTTCGGGTTCTATCCGGCCCGCAAGGCGTCCAAGCTGGACCCGATCGAAGCCCTGCGCTACGAGTAATGGCCAAAGAAACGAATACAGCCGTCTGTTGAGACGATCAAGGAGAATAGAGATGAGCAAGAGAATCGGAACCCTGGCGGCCGCAGCCCTGATCGGCTTGGCCCTTGTTGTCGCGGCCGGGGCGCAAACGGCCGAGCCCCGGGATCAGAAAACCCTGGCGATGACCCTTGAGGAATGCATCCTCAAGGCCATGACCAATAACCTCGCCCTGGCGGTCGAGGTGCTGAATCCCGAGCAGTCCGACCTGGCGGTCTCCCTGGCCAGGGAGCAGTTCCTGCCCAGCCTGTCCTTCGGCTACACCAAGCGGAGCACGGCCAGCGCCTCCTATTCCTTCCTCGATTCCGAGGGCACCACAACCCAGGCCCGGGGCGACTACTCGGCCCAGCTCAGCCAGACCCTGCCCACCGGCGGCACGCTCCTGGCCTCGCTGACCTCCTACAACCTCGATACCAACGCCAATTTTCAGACGATCAACCCCCGCTACGGCACGACCCTGACCTTCAATTTCTCGCACCCCCTGCTCAAGGGATTCGGCCCGCGCATAGCCCGGCGGAGCATCATCGTCGCTCAGAACAGCCGCGACGTCACCGAGCTGCAGTTCAACAAGTTCCTCCAGGACAAGATCTACGAAGTCGTCCAGGACTACTGGAACCTGGTGTACGCCATCGAGAACCTCAAGGTGCAGCAGCAGTCGCTGGACCTGGCCCGGGAGCTCCTGGAGAAGAACAAGCGGTCGGTCGAGATCGGGACGATGGCCCCCATGGACGTCCTGAGCGCCGAGGCGGAGGTGGCCGCCCGGGAGGCGGACATCCTGGGAGGCCAGGCGCTCCAGAAGAACAGCGAGGACATCCTCCGCACGGTGATCAACCTCCAGGGGGAACGGCCCGACGCGGCCGAGGTCCGGATCGTCCCCTCCAGCTCGCCGGCGAGCGAGGAGACCAAGGTCAGCCAGGATACCTCTCTGCAGCTGGCCCGGGATAACCGGCCGGACATGGCCTCGGCCAGGCTGGACATCCAGAGCAAGCAATATGAGCTGACCTACGCCCGCAATCAGCTCCTTCCCGATCTGAGCCTGAACGCCCAGTATTGGAGCCCCGGCGTCTCGGGCACCCAAGTCCTGTATCTCAACAACAACCCCTTGACCGGAGTCGTGATCGGCACGGTCCCGGGCGGTTCGTCCGCGTCGTTCACGGACACCTTCGGCTTCAAGTATCAGAATTGGTCCGTGGGCCTGACCCTGACCCTGCCCTTGGCCACGGTCTTGTCGCGCGCCCAGACGGCCGAAGCCAAGGTCAGCCTCAACCAGTCCCTGCTCAGCCTGAAGAACCAGGAGCAGCAGCTCGAGCTCGAGCTGAGCAACGCGGTCCGGGCCGTCCAGACGAACTACCAGAGAGTCAAGGCCTACCAGCTCTCCCGGGAGCTCGCCCAGAGGACGCTTGAGGCCGAGCAGGAGAAGCTCAAGGTCGGGCTGTCCACGAACTACTTCGTCCTTCAATACCAGAGGGATCTGGCCAACCAGCAATCCCTGGAGCTCAAGGCCATCATCGACTACAACCTGGCCCTGGCCAACCTGGAAAAGGCCGAGGGCACGAGCCTGAAGAACAAGAATATCGAAACGACCCGGTGGCTGGGGAAATAGAGCCGCGCCGGGCACCGCGTCCCCGCTCCGCAATCGGTCCGCGAGCGAGGCCGTCCTTGCCAAGGGGATGAACCGGGGCTAAGATGACACATGCCATGACGTCCCGGCGAGCCTCCATCGGCCTGGCCGCGCTCCTGCTCGGCCTCCTGACGTCGGCGGCCTGCGTCCGGACCCTCCGGAGCGTCATCATCCTGTGCGCCGGAGACAGTCTCACCGAGCAGGGCTATCCCCGCCACCTCCAACGACTCATCGAGCGGGACGGCATCAGGGTCCGCGTCCTGAACTACGGACGGAGCGGATTCACTTCGGGCCAGTACCTCGGCTTCCTGAAGGAGAGCGGGAGCGAGCTCGCCGCCGGCCGTCCGGATTTCATCCTTCTCCAGCTGGGGACGAACGACGTGCGGCTGGATTCGGACCAGACCTCCGCCGCCCGATTCGAGCGGAACATGAGAGACATCATCGGCGTGTTCCGGAGCTTCCGGACGCGGCAGGGCCGCCCGCCGCTCCTTCTTCTGGCGACGATCCCTCCGGTGCCGGAGAACGCGGCTTTTCCTTTTTCGCCCGAATCCTCCCGAAGGGTGCGGGACGAGATCAACCCGGCCTTGAAACGCCTGGCCCAAGAGGCGGGGATCCTCCTGGTGGACAATTTCGCCCTGTTCGACGGCCGGCCGGACCTTCTGCCGGATGTCCACCCCTCGGAGGAAGGCTATCGGGAGCTGGCCGGAAGCTGGTACCGGGCCCTGGGCCCCCGCCTCCAGCCGGCCCGCTGATCCCGCGGCGCGTTATTGCCAGGGGTGATAAAAGGTGCTAACATAAACTCAAGGTTAGATCTCAAAATCAACTCTGAGATTTGGGGAGAGGAAGCATGAATCGAAAACTCATCCGGCCCAATCTTGCTGAGATAAAAGACAAGATGAAGAACGAGCCCCCCAAGAAGCGGATGCATCCGCCCACCGACACCTCCGCCGAAAGCTACTACTACCTTAAGCAGATGAACAAGAAGACCCTGGTGGCCGTCGTCCTGAGCGACGGGGAAGTGCTGGAGGGCGTCATCGAGTGGTATGACCGCAATTGCATCAAGCTCAACCGGGACAACGCGCCCAACCTCCTGGTCTTCAAGGGAAGGATCAAGTACATTTACAAGCTGAACGAGGGGACGCAGGCGCCGGAGTATGACAACGAGAGAAAAGATGAGGGCAATCCCTAGGATAGGGATCACTCTCGGAGACCCGGCGGGCATCGGCCCGGAAGTCGTCGTCAAGGCGCTCTCCCGAGCGGAGCAGCTCCCGCCGGCTGTCTATGTTCTATTCGGCTCAGAGCGCGTCCTCGAGGACGAGGAGAGCGCCCTTGGTCTCCGGGTTTTCCCAAAGCCCTGGCCTCCGGCCGAAGCCGGTCCCGGGCCGGGTCTCTACGTTCGCCGCATGGATCTTCCTCCGGGCCATCCGGCCAAGGGGCGGCTTTCGGCCGAGTGCGGCCGGGCTTCGTTCGAGTATTTCGCCGCGGCGGTGGATGAGGCGACGAGGGGGACGCTCCAGGCCGTGGTCACTGCCCCGATTTCCAAGCAGGCTTGGAGCCTGGCCGGCCTCGCTTGGCGCGGACACACCGAGTACCTCGCCCGGACCTGCCCCGAAGCGATCATGGCCTTCTGGTCCGAGCCGCTCAAGGTCGCCTTGCTCAGCCATCATGTGTCCCTTCGGGAAGCGCTGGGCCGGGTCAAGGCAGAGATTCTCGAAGCCTTTTTCCTGACGCTCGATCGGTCCCTCCTTGGCCGGACGTCGCGGCGCTTCCATTTTCTCGTGGCCGGGCTGAATCCCCACGCCGGAGAGGAAGGACTCATGGGCTCGGAGGAGGAGGAGATCCGGTCCGCGGTCGGACGGGCCCGGGCAGCCGGGCTGGACATCGAAGGGCCGTTCCCGCCCGACACCGTATTTCGCCGTGCCCTGGGTCAGCCGGAAGTCATGGTGGTCGCCATGCACCACGACCAGGGGCTCATTCCGTTCAAGATGGCGGCTTTTAAGACCGGGGTGAACGTCACTCTGGGACTGCCGTTCATCCGAACATCGCCGGACCACGGCACGGCTTTTGATATCGCCCCCCGGCGGACGGCCGATCCGGAGAGCTTTTTTCAGGCCCTCCGGCTGGCGGCGGAGCTATCGTAGCCGCTTCTTCAGCTCGGCCCTCAACTCGCGGTCCCGGTCCCGTTCCTTGATGGCTTCCCTTTTCTGGTAGGTCTTCTTGCCCTTGGCCAGGGCGATCTCCACCTTGATCCGGCCCTTGTCGTTGATCAGCACCTTAATCGGCACCAGGGTCAGGCCCTTCTCCCGGATCTTGCCCGTGAGGCGCTTGATCTCCTGACGGTGGAGGAGGAGCTTGCGCGTCCGCTTGGGGTCATGATTGAAGATGTTGGCCGCTTCGTACTGGCTGATGTTGCAGTTGACCAAAAAGGCTTCCCCGTTCCGGATCTCGCCGTAGCTTTCCTTGAGGCTGACTCGGCCCTCGCGGACGGACTTGACCTCGCTGCCCTGGAGGGAGATCCCGGCCTCGAGGCTGTCCACGATCTCGTAGTTGAAAAAGGCCGGCTTATTGGTGGCGACGGTTCTCATGGGACGACTGCACGGCTTTCCGGCCCCGCTGGATCCGGACCAGGCTGATGTGCCGCTTGTTCATCTTTTCGACGGTGAAGCTGTGGCCCCCGAAGCCCAGGACATCCTTCTCGTGGGGGATGCGCTCGAGGCGGGACAGGAGGAACCCGGCCAGGGTCGTGTAATCCCCTTTTTCCGGAAGGCCGAGGTCCAGGCGGTCGTTGACGTCCTTGATGGACGCCTGGCCCTTGAGAAGAAAGATGTTGTCGGCGACCTTGGTCTGCCAGGCTTCGATCTCTTTGTCGTGCTCGTCGCGGATGTCCCCCACGATCTCCTCGAGGATATCCTCCAGGGTGACGATCCCCTCGATGTTGCCGAACTCGTCGACGACGAAGGCCAGGTGGACGGCGCTCTCCTGCATTTGAAGCAGGACCTTCTCCAGGGAAGCGGCCTCTGGGCAAAAGAGAGGCTTGCGGACGATAAAACGCAGGTTAAATTCTTTATTATCAAGAACATATGGAATGATGTCCTTGGCGTGGACCAGGCCTTCGATGTTGTCCAGCCTGCCCTTGTATACCGGAAAACGGGAGATCCCCTCGGCCCGGATGAACTCCAGAACCTGAGTGAGCGAGGCATCGATGTCAACGGCCTTGATCAGGGGCCGGGGAATCATGATCTGCTTGATCGGCCGCAGGCCGATGTCCAGGATCTCGGTGATCATCTTTTTTCGCAGGGTGGACAGGCCCTTGACCCGGGACTCGAGGAGGATCCGGGTTTCCTCTTCGCTCAGGACGCGGTTGATCTCGAAGGACTTGCTCTGGCTCGAGGGGAAAAGCAGCCGGGAGAAAAAATTGAAAGCGCGGACGAACGGATAGAACAGGGCCATGAAGAACCGGATGGGATACACGGCCAGGTAGGTCATCCGCAGCGGGTGGGAGGCGGCATAGATCTTGGGATTGATCTCGGCCACGAACAGGATCAGGACCGTGGTGCAGATCGTCGACACCAGGACGGCCGTCTTCTGGTTGGGGATCAGCGTGACGAAGATGAATGTGGACACGGAAGCGGCCGAGATCTCGACCAGGGTGACGCCGATCAGGATGCTGGTTAGGATGTGCTCCATCCGGCCGAGAAGGCGCTTGATCAGTATCGCCCGCTTGGAGCCGCGTTTTTCCAGGGCGTCCAGGCTCAGGGGGTTGACCGCCACGAAAGCGGTTTCGGCGGCGGAAAAGAACGCAGCCAGGAGCAGGAATAAGGCGAACAGCAGCACGGCCGGCAGAAGCATGGCGGTTAGGTCAGGATTCCGGGACGGATTTGTGGTTATGGTTCTTGAAGCACAGAGACAGGGCCTGGGTGATCTTATCCTCGATGTCCGAGGCCGACATCGAACAGGCCAAGGCCATTTCCGACACGACCAGCTCCTTGGCCTTTTCCATCATCTTCTTCTCGCGGAAGCTGAGGGGCTTGGACAGGCTCAGGAAATACAGGCTCTTGAGGACGGCCACCATGTCCTGGAGCGAACCGGACTTCATCATGTTGACATGCTCTTTGTAGCGGCCCTTCCAGTTCGTTTGAACGTCGAAGTCCGCCTTGCGCATATAGCCCAGAATCTGCTTCACGGTCTTCTCGCAGATGGGCTTGCGGATGCCGATCTCCTGGGTGTTGGTCGAGGGGACCATGATCAGGGTGTTGTTGGACAGGATGCGCAGGTGATAGATCTTGCACGTCTCCCCGAAAAAGGACTGGACCTGGACGTCTTCGATGATTCCCAGTCCCTGGGTGGGGTAGATGATCTTGTCCCCGATCTTGAAGGAATCCATGAAGGTTAATTATAAGGCTTTGGCTTCGCCCCGTCAACCGTCCTCCGCGCCCCCCGGCTTTCGGCTTGACACCGGAGGCCGGCTTGAATAACATAGGGGCCTTAAAGGAACACGAGCAGATGAAACCCACGTTTCGACCCAACGTCCGAAAAAGAAAAAAGAATCACGGATTCCTCGTCCGGATGAAGACCAAAGATGGTCAGAAAGTCATCAAGCGCCGGAGGCAAAAAGGACGCAAAAGACTCGCCGTTTGATGGATCAACGCCTCCGTCCTGAGGAGCGGATCAGGAAACAAAGCGATTTTTCGTTTCTTTATAAACAGGGCAGCCGTTACCGCGGAAGATATTTCACCGTGGTGTATCTTCCCAATAACCTGAGCTATTCCCGGTTGGGCGTCGTCGTCAGCAAGAAGGTCGGCGGCGCGGTGGAGCGGAACAAGGTGAAACGGCGGCTGCGGGCCCTGTTCAGAAGGAACAAGGTCGCGATGAAGGAGACTCAGGATTTGCTGATCATCGCCCGGCCGGACGTCAAAGGGCTTGCTGCCAAGGACCTGCGGTCCTATTACCTGGAGGCCGTGACCTCGCTGGACCAAGCCAAGAAGAAATGAAAAGGATACTAATCGCTCTCATCGATGCCTACCGGTTCCTTCTCTCCCCGGTCTTCGGGGGGCAATGCCGGTACGAGCCCTCCTGTTCGCTCTATGCCCGGCAGGCGGTCGAGAAGTACGGAGGCTTGAAAGGCATATCCCTGGGCTTGCGCAGGCTGGCCCGTTGTCATCCGTTCCACCGGGGAGGCTTTGACCCGGTGCCCTGAGGAAACACCATGGAAAAAAGACTGATTCTAGCCATCGTCCTGTCGTTCATCATCCTGCTCGTCTTCCAGGCGGTCTTTTTCAAGCAGCCGAAGCAGCAGCCGGCCGCCGAAGTCGCAGCTCCCGCCAGCCAGGCCGCCCCGGCGAGCGTTCCCTTGCCCGTGGCAGGGCCCTCCTCCGCGGCCAAAAAGCCCCAGGAGAGCGTCGTACCTCCGCCCAAGGCTTCCGCCGGGGCGCCGTATTCTTCCCTGCCCGTCGTGACCGCCGAAATGGAAGAATCCGTCCTCGTCGAAACGTCCCTGTTCAAGGCGGTCTGGAGCAACAAGGGCGGAGTTCTGCGGAGCTGGAAGCTCGCCCGCTACAAGGACGACAAGGGCGAGAGCATGGAGCTCGTGTTTCCCGGCGTGTCGGACGGCAACAAGTATCCCTTCAGCCTGGCCATGGAGGACGCGGAATTCGCCGGACAAGTCAACAACGCCCTCTTCCGGGCGCCGGTGAAGTCCCTCAGGCTCGCGGACGGCCAGAAGGCCGAGGTCCGCTTCGAGTACGCCGACAGCCTCGGCAACAGGGTGGATAAGGTGTTCACCTTCGAAGGCGGCCGGTACGATTTCGGGGTGACGATCAGGGTCTCGCGCGGCGGGAAAGCGGTCGACCCCCTGGTTTTGTGGGGTCCCGGCTTGGGCGTGCCCTTGACGGCCGAGGAGATGAAAAAGCGGTTCGCCACCGGAGTCGGGGCGGCCGTCCGGGCCTCGGGCAAGGTCTTCCGCATCGACGAGCGGAAGTATACGCCTCAGCAAAACGCCTTCAATTTCGCCGAGTGGAGCGCGTATGAAGACAACTACTTCGCGGCGCTGTTCATCAATCCCGACCCGAACGGTTCCGCCGTGTTCCTCCAAGAGGCGAAGGATAAGGCCGCTCCCATGTATTTCCTGGAGGCCAGCGTTCCCAGCCGGGCTTTCATCGGCCCTAAGGAATACGCCCTCCTGAAGTCGCTCGGTCCAAACACCAAAGCCCTGGTCAACTTCGGGTTCTTCGGCAGCATTGCCGAGATCCTGCTGGTCGTCATCCGCTGGATCCACACCTTCGTGCCCAACTGGGGGCTGGCCATCATCGTCTTGACGTTCATCATCAAGGTCATCTTCTTCCCTCTGACCTACTCCAGCACGAAGTCCATGGCCAAGATGCAGGAGGTCCAGCCCAAGGTCAAGGCCCTGCGGATCAAGTACAAGAACGCCAAGCGGGACATCGCCCAGCGCCGGGCCATGAACGAAGAGATGATGAAGCTCTACAAGGAGCATGGCATCAACCCGGCCGGCGGATGCCTGCCCATGCTCATCCAGATCCCGGTCTTCTGGGGCCTGTTCCGGATGCTGGTCGTGGCCATCGAATTCCGCCACAGCCCCTTCGCCTTTTGGATCAAGGACCTGTCGCTCAAGGACCCGACTTACATCACCCCCATCCTGATGGGCATCACCCAGTTCATCAGCCAGAAGATGACTCCGTCCGCCGGCGATGACACCCAGAAGAAGATGATGCTGATCATGCCCGTTGTCATGACCATCTTTTTCATGAATTTCCAGAGCGGGCTGGTCCTCTACTGGCTGACCAGCAACGTCCTTCAGATCGGACAGCAATACCTCATGAACCGCATGATGCTGAACAAGAAGAAGAAGAGCTAGCCTATGAAAACAGAAGAAGTGAGCGACGCGCGCCAGGAATTCACGGGCAAGAACCTGGAGGAGGCCATCTGCCACGCCGAGCACGTGCTCAAGCTGAACCGGTCCGAGCTGGACTATGAGATCGTCACGGAAAAGACCAGGCTGTTCGGGTTCAAGAGCAAGGAGATCGTGATCCGGGCCTGGCTCAAGGAGCCCCTGGAGGAGACGCCCGTCCAAAAATTCCTGATAGAGCTGATGAAGGTCTTTCCCCTGGAGCTCAGCTTTCAGGTGAAGCGCAAGAGCGATTTCCTGTACGTCGTGTTCGACGGAGAGGATAAGCAGCTGCTTCTGTGGAAGGACGGGTCGCTGCTCCTGGCCCTGCAGCACATCCTGAACAAGATCTCGTCCAACAAGGTTCAGGTCGACTGCGAGTTCTTCCGCAAGAGAAAAGAGTCCAAGCTGAGGGATTTCGCCCAGCAGGTCGGCCGATACGTGGCCGGCTCCGGCAAACAGGAGATCCTCGAGCCGATGAATCCCTACGAGCGGCGGATCATCCACATGACCATCAACCAGATCCAGGGGATCACCAGCGAGAGCATCGGGGAGGGTTTTCTGAAAAGGGTCAAGGTCTTTCCCGTTCCCAAGAGCACGGCCCGCTAGGCATTGACGAGCCGGCGTTTTCCGGCATCTTGGCACTCCCCATCCCGCCGATTCGTTCTGTTTACTAACGTCCGGCATTTCCCTAAAATGAAGGCCGAGTTTCATGGTGAAAACAACCGAGAGTTTGGAAGACACGATCATCGCCGTTTCCACCCCGCCCGGCGCAGGCGGTCTCGGCGTTGTCCGCCTGAGCGGGCCCCAAGCCCTATCCTTGGCCATGCGAATTTTCAGGCCGCGAAAGGAAATCGCCCGCATCCCGGCTCGGAGGGTCATCCTGGGCGACCTAGCGGGCACGGACGGGGTGCCGTTCGATGAGGCCTTTTTCGTTTTTTTCAAGGCGCCCCGCTCTTACACGCGGGAGGACCTGGTCGAAATCAGTTGCCACGGGAGTCCGGCCGTCCTGGGAGAAATCGTCCGGCTTGGGGTCAAAGCCGGCGCCCGCCGCGCCCATGCTGGTGAATTCACACGCCGGGCTTTGCAGCGAGGGAGGATCGATATCTTGCAGGCCGAGGCGGTGCAGTCGCTGGTCGGGGCCGAATCCCTCGAGCAGGCCAGGATCTCCTACGGCCAGCTTGAAGGGAGGTTGTCGTCGAAGCTTCGGGAGTTCAGGGAAAGAACGATCGAGCTCCTAGCCGACATCGAAACGAGGCTGGAATTCCCCGGCGAGGGGCTGGGGATCACCGACGCCGGAATCAATAAGTCGCTCCGGAGCGCTTCGGCCTTCGTGGCTGACCTCGCCTCGAGCTACGAGGCCGGACGGCTTCTTGGCGAAGGATTGACCCTGGTCATAGTCGGGAAACCGAATGTCGGCAAGTCCACGCTCTTCAACGCCCTGGTCGGGAAAGACCGGGCCATCGTGACCCCGTTTCCGGGAACAACCCGGGATTATCTTCATGAGAGGATCAAGATCGGCAGCGGGCTGTTCAACCTCGTCGACATGGCCGGGCTGGGGAAGTCGGACCATCCCGTTGAGAAAGCCGGGATTCGGAAAGGCGAAGACCTGGCCCGCGGGGCCGACGGGATACTCTTTCTCTTCGATTCCTCCAAAAAAGAAAGTCGCCGGGATTTGGAGCTCATCCGGCGTTTCGGGCGGTCGAAATCCGTCATTGTGTTTAATAAGATCGACTTGCCCCTCAAGATCGACAAGGCCAAGATCCTGGCCGAGTCCGGGAACAGGCCCGGCGTAGAGATTTCGGCGCTCAAAGGATTGAATGTTTCCGCGCTGAAAAACCGGATAGAGAGAACATTCACGCCGGACCTGAAAAAATGGAAGGAGATCATACTCCACGGCCGCCAAAAAGACGTGTTGGAGGGGATGCGGGATCATCTTGAAGCCGGGCTGCGGCTGTTTCAGGAAGGCTATGGAGAGGAAATTTACGCCGAGGAAATCCGCAATGCTGTTTCCATGCTCGGCCGGCTGACCGGCGAAATTCAAACGGAGGAAGTCCTCCAGAGCATTTTCAGCAGATTCTGCGTCGGAAAATAGGGCGGAAGGCCGATGAGAAGCGATTTTGATGCAGTCGTCGTGGGAGCGGGACACGCCGGCTGCGAAGCGGCCTGGGCCGCAAGCCGCATGGGGCTTGAAACCTGCCTGCTGACCATCCGCATCGATACGATCGCCCAGATGTCCTGCAATCCCGCGATTGGAGGACTGGCCAAAGGCCACGTCGTGAGGGAAATCGATGCTTTGGGCGGCTTGATGGGGCTTCTAGCCGATGAGACCGGAATCCAGTTTCAGCTCTTGAACCGAAGCCGGGGCGGAGCGGTCCAGGCTCCGCGCGCCCAATGCGATAAGGCTTTGTACCGGGCGACCATGAAGAAATGGCTCGAAGGAGCACCTCGCTTGACGATCAGTCAAGGCGTCGTCGCGGAAATATTGGTAAACAACGGCCGTGCGGTCGGAGTAGTCACTCTGGACGGGCATGTTTTCAAGGCCAAAACGGTTATCATTACGCCGGGCACGTTTTTAAACGGACTCATCCATATCGGCATGACAAGCCATCCTGCCGGAAGGGCGAACGAACCCCCTTCGGTCGAATTGAGCCGGGACCTCAAGAAAAAAAGATTCAGAATGATTCGCCTCAAGACCGGGACCCCCATGAGGCTTGACGGCGAAACCATCGATTGGAGTCGATTCGCCCCTCAGGTGGGCGACGAGAATCCGGTCCCGTTTTCCTTCAGGACCAAGCGCCGCCTTGAGAACAAGGTGGTCTGCGGAAGCGGCTACACGAACGAGCAGACACACCGTGTGATCAGAAACAGCCTGGATCAATCGCCTCTGTATAGCGGAAAGATCTCAGGAATCGGGCCGAGGTATTGCCCTTCGATCGAGGACAAAGTCGTGAAATTCGCCCATCACGCCCGCCACCAGATCTTTCTCGAGCCTGAGGGCCTGGACACCACGGAAGTCTATGTCAACGGCCTTTCCTCTAGCCTTCCGCTTTCGGTCCAGGAAAGGATCCTGGCGACGATTCCGGGGCTGGAGGCGGCGAAAATCGTCAGGCCTGCCTATGGGATCGAGTATGATGCGGTCGCTCCAACCCAGTTGAAGCCGACGCTCGAAACGCAGGCCATCGAAGGACTTTATCTGGCAGGCCAAATAAACGGGACATCGGGCTATGAAGAAGCAGCGGCCCAGGGCCTTGCGGCCGGAATCAACGCGGCTTTGAAGATCCAGAGAAAGAAAGCCTTTGTTCTCCGAAGGGACGAAGCGTATATCGGCGTTTTAATCGACGACCTGATATCCAGGGGAGTCGAGGAGCCGTATCGGCTCTTTACGTCGCGGGCCGAACATCGCCTGCTTCTAAGGATAGATAATGCAGATAAAAGGCTCATGCCGTATGGACATAAGTTGGGCTTGATCTCCGATAAGGATCTCGAGGATTTCAAGAACAAACAAGATAAAATACAAAGGCTTTTTGGCGTTTTGCGCAATAAAAAGGGTTTTGGAGAAGGCGGGGAAAGGAGTTCGCTCCTGGACATGCTGAAAAAACCCCATGCAAAGCTTAAAAATGTGCTAGAATATGGGAAAATTGTTGTGGATTTGACGGCTGAAGAAACCCGGCACATCGAATCCGAAGCAAAATATGAAGGCTATATTAGGAAGCAGGAAAGGGAAGTTCAGAGGATCAAGAGAATCGATTGCCTGAAAATGCCCAATAACATGAATTTTGACAAAGTGCCTGGATTGACGAGCGAAGCCCGAGAGAAATTGGCTCGCTGTCAACCGTCAACGATAGGCGAGGCAAAAAAGATCCCTGGAATAACGCCTGCCGCCGTGATGAGCCTGTACGTTTTCATCAATTCGCAGAAGAAAGCCAAGAAATACGCGAATGTTTCACGTGAAACATCCCAACCATGAGCAAGATTATCGCTGTCGCGAATCAAAAGGGCGGTGTGGGAAAAACCACAACCTCCATCAACCTGGCCGCGGCATTGGCCCTGAAGCGTCAGCGCGTCCTGATCGTGGATTTTGACCCGCAGGGCATGGCGACAGCCGGGCTCGGGAAAACAAAAAGGGACTCAAAATTTGGAATATACCAGGCGATGATGGATGGCGTCAGCGTTATGGAATGCATCCAGGGGACCGAACTGGATAACTTATATCTTTGTCCATGCTCGCCCGAACTGGCCGGGGTTGAAGCCGAGCTCTATGTCCAGGAGAACCGGGAAAGAAAGCTTAAGGACACCCTGAACACGGTCAGGCGCAATTTCAACTACATTATTATCGATTGCCCCCCATCGCTGGGTTTTCTCACCATCAACGCGCTGTCCGCGGCGGATTCGCTTCTCATTCCCGTGCAATGCGAATTCTTTTGCATGGAGGGCATTCCAGATTTGCTGCTGATGCTTGATGAGGTCAGGTCCTTTTTTAATCCGCAACTGGCCATCGAGGGGTTCGTCCTGACCATGTACGATGAGCGCACAAACCTTTCCAGGCAGGTCGCCGATGAGATTCGGTCGAGCCTGGGCGACGCGGTTTACGGCACGATCGTTCCCCGCACGGTTAAGCTCGCCGAAGCCCCGAGCTTCGGGAAGCCGATAATCCTTTATGATATAAAATCTAGGGGGGCCGAGGCGTATCTCGACCTGGCCGAGGAGATCTTGAAGAATGAAAAAGCAAGCGTTGGGTAAAGGGATACGAGCCTTTATCCCTGAAGAATACGGCATTTTAAAGGGAGAGCGCTATGCAGAATTGGATATCGAGCTTATCAAGCCCAACGCGCTTCAGCCCAGGCAAAAGTTCGATGAAGGCGCGATGGGCGAATTGGCTCTCTCCATAAAAAATTCCGGAGTTCTCCAGCCCATCCTTGTCGTTCCCGACGGAGGACAATACCGGATCGTCGTGGGAGAGCGTAGGTGGCGCGCCGCGCAAAAAGCCGGCCTGAAGAGAATTCCGGCGATCATCCGGACCTTGCCCCGCAGGCAGGAGTTGGAGATGTCTCTTATCGAGAATCTTCAGCGCGAGGACCTGAATCCGCTCGAGACCGCCGCCGCCTACCAGCGCCTCATCCATGAATTGGAGATGACCCAGGAGGACGTGGCGGACAAGGTCGGCAAGGACAGGACCTCAGTCACGAATACATTGCGTCTGCTGAAGCTGCCGGCCGAGGTCCAAAACAAGCTCGCTGCGGGAAAAATCACCATGGGCCACGCGCGGGCCCTGCTCGGGCTGGAAAACTCCGAGCTTCAAATCGCCCTCGCCCGCCAGATCATCGACCAGCAGTTGAGCGTGAGGGACGTCGAGCGGCTCATCCAAAAACAGCCGGGGCATCATCCGGCTCGGCCCAAAAAGCCTGCGGACGCCAACCTGGAAGCCGTCCGGGAAGACCTTCTCAAAATTCTCGGCACCAAAGTTGTTTTGACCGGCACGAAGAGCAAGGGCGTCATCAAGATATTCTATTTTTCTCTGGGCGAGCTCAATAAAATATACGGCCAGATCAAAGGAGTGAAGAGATGAAGGACAAAGACAAGGAGCGCAAGTACGACCTGAGCGAGGGAAAGATGACCGGCTTTTTCGACCAGGACACCTTCTTCCACGGCGACCTTTCCTTCAAGGGCTCCTTCCGCATCGACGGGAACTTCAAGGGCAAGATCGATTCCGATTCCATGCTGATCATCGGCGATACGGGCAACGTCGAGGCCGAGATCAAGATCGGCTATGTCATTATCAACGGCGAGTTCAAGGGCAACATCCAGGCTTCGGAAAAAGTAGAGATCCACGAGCACGGCCGAGTGACCGGCACCATCAATTCGCCCAAGATGCAGGTCGAGGACGGAGCCTACCTGGAAGTCACCTGTCACACCACGGGGAAGCCGTCCGGCTCGAGCTCCGACCTCTGATGGCCATGGGCTTCGGAGGTGGCGCGCCGTGAGAAAAGTCGCGGGCATCATTCCGGCCCGGTACCAGTCCACCCGCTTCCCGGGCAAGCCCCTGGCCATGATCCAGGGCAAGCCCATGATCCAGAGGGTTTACGAGAACGCCGCCAAATCCGCGCTCCTCAGCCGGATCATTATCGCCACCGACGACAAGCGGATCGCGAACGCGGCGGCTTCGTTCGGGGCCGAAGTGTTCATGACCTCGGCCGGCCATCCCTCCGGAACCGACCGCGTGGCCGAAGTTGCGGAGCAGATCGAGGAGTCCATCATTATCAACATCCAGGGCGATGAACCCCTGCTCCCGGGCCGTCTGCTGGACGCCCTGGCGGAAGCCCTTAAGGAGGAATCCGTTCCCGTAGCCAGCCTCATGGCCCGAAGGACGGACCTTGACGGAATGGCTGACCCGAACCGGGTGAAAGTCGTGGTCGACGACCGAGGCTACGCCATGTATTTTTCGCGGGCGCCGATCCCGCAGGGGGCGCGCGATTACTACCACCTCCACATCGGCATCTACGGTTATCAGAGGGAATTCCTCGGGGAGTTCGCCCGGATGCGCGCTTCCCGCTTGGAGACGGCCGAACGCCTGGAACAGCTTCGGATTCTCGAGGCCGGTTTCAAGATCAAGATGATCGAAGTGCCTTACACCGCCTTGAGTGTCGATGCGCCCGAGGATATAATCAGAGTGGAAGAATTCCTTAAAAAAGGCGTCCATGAGTAAATATATCTTCGTTACGGGCGGGGTCATATCCGCCCTGGGCAAAGGCATCGCCGCTTCGGCCATCGGCATGCTTCTGGAGAGTCACGGGCTTCGCCTCACCCTGCAGAAATTCGACCCGTATCTCAACGTGGACCCGGGCACGATGAGTCCCTTCCAGCACGGGGAGGTCTACGTCACGAGCGACGGCGCCGAGACCGACCTCGACCTCGGCCACTACGAGCGCTTCACTTCGGCCGTGACGGCCAAGGCCAACAACTGGACTGCGGGCAAAGTGTACGAGTCGATCATCCGCAAGGAACGCAAGGGGGACTACCTGGGCAAGACGGTCCAGGTCATTCCCCACGTGACGGACGAGATCAAGAACGCCATCCTCGCCCTGAGCAAGGGCAACGACATCGTCATCGTCGAGATCGGCGGGACTGTGGGCGACATCGAGAGCCAGCCGTTCCTGGAAGCCATACGACAGCTGCGGTTGAGCCTGGGCCCGGAGAACACCCTGTTCGTCCACTTGACGCTCGTACCCTTCATCGGAACCTCCGGCGAGCTCAAGACCAAGCCGACTCAGCACTCGGTCCGGGAGCTCCGGGCCATCGGCATCCAGCCCGACATCCTGCTCTGCCGGATGGACCGGTTCCTGACCCCGGAGCTGAAGCAGAAGATCTCGCTGTTTACCAACGTGCCCATCGAGGCGGTCATCACCGCCAAGGACGTCCGCAACATCTATGAGATCCCGCTCATCTTCGCCAAGGAGAACCTGGACGGAATCATCCTCAAGCAGTTCCGGCTCAAAGCCGGACCGAGACGGCTGGGAAGATGGCAATCGCTCGTCAGGACCATGAGCCATCCCCTGGGCGAGGTTCGGATCGGCGTCGTGGGCAAATATGCCGGCCTGGAGGATTCTTATCTGAGCCTCAAGCACGCCCTGATCCACGGCGGTCTGCCGCACCAACTCCAGGTGAACATCACCTGGGTCGAGGCCGAAGACCTGGAGACGGGAGTCCCGGCCCGGATCCTGGGCGGATTCGACGGGATCCTTGTCCCGGGAGGTTTCGGCGCGCGCGGCATCGAGGGCAAGATCCGGGCCGCGGGCTATGCCCGGGAGAAGAAGGTTCCGTACTTCGGCATCTGCCTGGGAATGCAGTGCGCAGCCATCGAGTACGCCCGGAGCGTCGCCCGGCTCAAAGCCGCCAACTCCACGGAGTTCGAACCCAAGACGCCCCATAAGATCCTGTTCCTGTGGCGCGAGCTCAAGGGCGCCCACGACATGGGCGGGACGATGAGGCTGGGCGAGTACGCCTGCCGCCTGGAGGAGGGGACCTTAGCATACAAAGCCTATAGGAAAAGTAGTATAAGGGAACGCCACCGCCACCGCTACGAGTTCAACCCGGAGTATGAGAAGGTCCTGGCTTACGCCGGCCTGGTCTTCTCCGGCAAGAACCCGGAACACGACCTGGTGGAGATCATCGAGCTCCAGGACCACCCCTGGTTCCTGGGCTGCCAATTTCACCCGGAATTCCAGTCCAAGCCCCTCCGCCCCCACCCGCTTTTCCGCGATTTCATCGGAGCCAGTCATGCCCACCGCCTCAAAAGAAATCGTCGTTAATCCCAAGGTCAAGGTCGGCGGGTCGAACCCCCTCTTCCTGATCGCCGGGCCGTGCGTCATCGAGAGCGCGGAGCACACCCGGGCCATGGCCAAGGCGCTCAAGACGGCGGCCGACAAGCTCGGCGTCCCCTTCATCTTCAAGGCCTCCTATGATAAGGCCAACCGCTCCTCGCTGCAGTCCTTCCGCGGCCCGGGGCTCAAACAGGGACTGGAGATCCTCCGGGCGATCAAGGCCGAGCTGGGCATCGCCGTCCTGTCCGACGTTCACGACGCGAACCAGGTGTCCAAGGCCGCCGACGTCCTGGACGTGATCCAGATCCCGGCCTTCCTCTGCCGCCAGACCGACCTCGTCCTGGAAGCGGCCGGCACGGGCAAGCCCCTCAACATCAAGAAAGGCCAGTTCCTCGCCCCCACAGACATGCGCCATGTCCTGGACAAGGCTCTCAGCCGGGGCAACGACCGGATCATCCTTACCGAGCGGGGGACGTCCTTCGGGTACCACAACCTGGTGGTCGACATGCGGTCCATCCCGGTCATGAAGGCCTGGGGATTCCCGGTCGTGCTGGACGCCTCGCACGGCGTCCAGAAGCCGGGCGGGCAGGGCTCCTCCTCGGGCGGCGACTCGGAATTTATCCCGGCCCTGGCCCGGGCGGGAGTGGCCGCGGGCGTCGACGGCGTGTTCCTCGAAGTGCACGACAACCCGCCCCTGGCCCTGTCCGACGCCTCCAACTCGCTCAGGCTCGGGGACCTGGAGTCCCTCTGGCCGGTTTTGGCGCGCATCCGCCGGGCGGTCGAAGGAACAGGCGAATGACCAAGAACGACATCATCAAGATCGGCCAGGAGGTCCTGGACATCGAATCGCGCGCCGTGGGGAGCCTCATCCCCAAGCTCGGCGAGAGCTTCTCCGAAGCGGTGGACATGCTCTTCCGGACCAAGTCCCGGATCATCGTCACCGGCATGGGCAAGTCCGGACTCATCGGCCGCAAGATCGCCGCCACCCTGGCCAGCTGCGGGTCTCCCGCCCTCTATATCCATCCGGCCGACGCCGGGCACGGCGACCTGGGCATGATCCTCAAGGACGACATCATTGTGGCCGTCACCTACAGCGGGGAGACGCGCGAGATCGTGGACCTGCTGGACTTCATCAAGCGCATCGGAGTCCGGCTCATCTCCATCACCGGCGACCCGCACTCTCGGATCGCCCGCTTCAGCGACATCATCCTGGACGCGTCCGTGGAGCGGGAGGCTGAACCGGCCGGGATCGTGCCCACGGCCAGCACGGCCGCCGCCCTGGCCCTGGGCGACGCCCTGGCCATCGCCCTGATGAAGAAGAAGGGATTCGGGGAAAAGGATTTCGCCCTGTTCCATCCCAAGGGCCATCTGGGCAAGAAGCTGCTCCGGGTCGAGTCGCTGATGCACACCGGGGACCAGGTGCCGGCGGTCCGGGTCGAAGCGACCATGGCCGCGGTGGTCGAGGTCATCACCCGCAAGAAGCTGGGCATGACCTGCGTCGTGGACGCGTCCGACCGGCTGGCGGGGATCATCACCGACGGCGATCTCCGTCGACTGCTTCAGAAATTCGGAGAGGAGACCCTGCGCAAGTCGGCCGGGGAGTGCATGACCCGCTCGCCCGTCGTGATCTCCAAGGATGAGCTGGCCACCAAGGCCCTCAACCTGATGGAGGCCAAGAAGATCACCTCGCTGGTCGTTAAGAACGAGGCCGGCCGGGTGGAGGGCATCATCCATCTCCACGACCTGTGGCGGACGGAGATGTTTTGATGGACGCCCGGAGCCGCGCCCGCCGGGTCAAGATCATCCTCATGGACGTGGACGGGACCCTGACCGACGGGACGCTCATGATCCTGCCCGACAGCGGGGAGGAAGTCCGGGCTTATAACGTGAAGGACGGCCAGGGAATCGTCCTGGCCCGGGCGGCCGGTCTCAAGGTCGGCATCATCACCGGCAAGAGCTCCAAGTCCGTGGCCATCCGCGCCGAACGGCTGGGGCTGGACGAGGTTCACCAGGGGGCGAAGGACAAGAAGCCCGTGCTGGACGGCATCCTGGCCCGCCTGGGGCTCAAGCCCGCCGAGACGGCTTTCATCGGCGACGACATCGGCGACGCGGAAGTCATGCGAAGCGTCGGGCTGGCGGCGGCCGTAGCCGATGCCCATCCCCTGATCCGCAAGCAGGCGCACTTTCTCTGCCGCGCGGCCGGGGGGCGGGGCGCCGTTCGCGAGCTCATTGAATTCATCCTGGGAGCCCAGGGCTTTGGCCAGAAGCTCGAGCTCCTCCAAAAGAACCGGCCGGCCGGAAAGGCCGAACAACGGCGCGCCTGACCCGCCGCGCGGCATGGAGGTTGAACCATCATGGATCCGACGATCTTCCGGGAATACGACATCCGCGGAATTGTGGGCCAGGACCTCACCGAGGAGAACGTGGAGATCCTGGGCCGGGGCCTGGGCACCTATTTCCGGCGGAAAGGGAAGACGGACGTGGCCCTGGGCCGCGACTGCCGGCTGAGCTCTCCCTCCCTGGCCGAAGTCCTGACCCGGGGGCTTCTCTCCACGGGGTGCCGCGTCACGGACCTGGGCGTCGTCCCCACCCCTCTCCTGTATTTCACCATGTACACGAAGCGGATGGACGCAGGAGTCATGATCACGGGTTCGCACAATCCTCCCCAGTACAACGGCTTCAAGATGATGGTCGGGCTGGAGACCCTGTTCGGCGAGGCGATCCAGGACATCCGTGAGGTCGTGGACAAGGGCGACTTCATCCGGGAGACTCCCGGCGCGCGGACCGCTTACGATATCATCCCTGAATACACGGCCTACTGCCTGGAGAACATCAAGCTGGCGCGCAAGCTGAAGGTCGTGGTGGACGCCGGCAACGGAACGGGCGGCGCCGTGGCCGTTCCCATCTTCGAGCGGCTGGGGGCCGAGGTCATCCCCCTGTACTGCGACATGGACGGCCGCTTTCCCAATCACCACCCGGACCCCACTCTGCCCGAGGCCATGACGGACCTGGTGGCCAAGGTCCTGGAGACCGGGGCCGACGCGGGGATCGCCTACGACGGCGACGCCGACCGGATCGGAGTGGTGGACGACGGGGGGCGGATCATCTGGGGGGACGTGCTCATGATCCTGTTCAGCCGGGACATCCTGCCCGGCCATCCCGGCGCGACCGTCATCTCCGAGGTCAAGGCCACCGCCGTCCTCTACGATGAGATCAAGCGGCTGGGCGGCCGGCCCATCATGTGGAAGACCGGCCATTCACTCATCAAGAAGAAGATCAAGGAGGAGAAGGCCCTCCTGGCCGGGGAGATGAGCGGCCACATCTTTTTCGCCGACCGGTTTTTCGGCTTCGACGACGCCATCTATTCCTCCTGCCGCCTGCTCGAGATCCTGGCCCGCGCCGATAAAAAGATGTCCGGCCTGCTGGCCGACCTGCCCCGAACCTACACGACGCCCGAGATCCGGGTCTATGCCTCCGAGCAGGTCAAGTTCAAGATCGTCGAGGCCGTCAGCCGGGAGCTGGCTAAGACGCGCCCGCTGGTCGCGATCGACGGGGTCCGGGCCTCCTTCCCCCACGGCTGGGCGCTGGTCCGGGCGTCCAACACCCAGGCCGTGCTGGTCATGCGCTTCGAAGCCGATTCCGAGGCGCACCTGGAGGACATCCGGCGAGAGGTCAAACAGCTGGTCGAAAAGGCCATCAAGGACCTCGGCTCCGACCGGACCTGACCATGGACATTGAAGTCGTCGTCATGGCCGGGGGCGTGGGCAGCAGGTTCTGGCCGCTGAGCCGGGCCCGGAGGCCCAAGCAGTTCCTGTCCATCCTCGGCCGCAAATCGATGCTCGAGGAAACCGTCGAGCGGCTTCTGCCTCTTGCGCCCTGGTCGCACATCTGGACGGTGGCCAACGCCGGCCAGACCCGGACGATTCGAAAGCTCCTGCCGCGGCTTCCCGGGCGTAACGCGCTGGTCGAGCCGGAGGGCCGCAACACGGCCCCCAGCCTGATCCTGGCCACGGCGGCGGTCGCCGTGCGCCGTCCCGGGTCGGCGGTCATCGTCTTGCCCTCCGACCACCTCATCACCGATTCCGCCGTGTTCCTCCGGCAGCTCGAGGCCGGGGCCGGGGCGGCGTCGCGGGAGGGAGCGCTCGTCACCTTCGGCATCAAGCCGACCTTCCCCGCGACCGGCTACGGCTATATCCGCGTCTCGGCCGAACCGGCTTCAGCGGTCAAGGGGTTCCCGTTTCACCGCGTGCTGGAGTTCAAGGAGAAGCCCGGCCTCGAAGACGCCCGGGCGTTCATGGCCGCCGGCAATTATTACTGGAATTCGGGGATGTTTGTCTGGACGCCCGAAGCATTCGCCGCTCAGCTCGAAGCCCATGCCCCGGATTTCTTTCCGCATTGGCCAAAGACGCTGGCGGCGCTGAAAAGGAAGGACAGGGCGGCCTTGGTTAAAGCCTTCAAGGCCATGCCCGCCAAGTCCATCGACTATGCCCTGATGGAAAAGGCCTCGAAGGTCTACGCCTGCCCCGCCCGGTTCGGCTGGTCGGACGTGGGCGCCTGGTCGTCGCTCATCGACATCTGGGCGAAGGACTCGGGGGGCAACGCCGCCCGGGGGGAAACGGTCAGCCTCGACTCCGGGGGCTCTCTGGTCCATAATCCCGGCCGCCTGACGGCCCTGGTAGGAGTCCGGGACCTCATCATCGTCAACACCCCCGACGCCCTCCTCATCTGCCGGAAGGACCAGGACCAGCGCGTCAAGGAAGTCATCGCCGCCCTGGCCAAGTTCGGCAAGAAATCGCTGCTCTGACCGGCCCGCCGGGCGCGGCTTTTTTTCAACCGAAGAGCTTTTCCTTGCGACTTTTTTCGGTTTCTGTCGTCTCTATTGTATCAGCCCATGCGCCAAGACCCTCAGGATGCAAAGACCGCCCCGGCCCCGGCGGCCGGCCACCGGAGAAGGCTGCGCGAGAAGTTCCTGAAGGGCGGCCTGGAAGGCTTTCTGGACTACGAGGTCCTGGAGATCCTGCTCACCCTGGGCACGCCCCGCCGCGACTGCCGGGAGCTTGCCCGGCGGCTGCTCCGCGAGTACAAGAGCTTGAGGAGCATTCTTGAAGCCGACGCCCTGGAGCTCGTAAAATTTTCGGGCCTGGGTCCGCACAACATTTTCGGGCTCAAGCTCGTCCGGGAGGTTTCGGGACGCTTCCTGCGCGAAAAGATGCTGAGCAAGCCTTACGGCCGGTCGTCCAAGGAAGTCTTCGATTTCCTCTATTTCAGCTTGCGGGACGCCAAGAAGGAAAAATTTAAGGTCCTGTTCCTCGACGCCAAGAACCGGATCATCGAGGAGAAGACTCTGTTCGAGGGCACCGTGGATTCGAGCGCCGTCTACCCCCGGGAGATCATGAAGGACGCCCTGCGCTACGACGCCTCGTCGCTGATCTTCGTCCACAACCACCCCTCGGGCGACCCCGAGCCCTCGGTGAGCGACAAGAAGATCACCAAGGACCTGGTCCTGGCCGCCCGGGTCATGCAGCTCAGCGTCCTGGACCACATCATCATCGGCGACGACCGCTATTTCAGCTTCGCCGACCACGGGCTGATCGAGGATTTCGACTGTTTCTTCCGTGAGATCAACGGGAAGCCCTAGCCGGGAGGACGGGCGCCCGGCGAGGATTGCGCCCGTCCGGCCGTCGCGATACACTCATACCAAGGAGTCGCCATGGCCAAACCCATTCAAGACGTCGCCGCCGGGCTGGGCATCAGGCCCGAAGCCCTCATTCTGTACGGAACGAACAAAGCCAAAGTCATCCCGGACAAGGCCGCGCCGTCCGGCCGACGTCCGGGCCGGCTGATCATGGTCACGGCCATGACCCCCACCCCGTCCGGCGAGGGCAAGACCACCACGGCCATCGGCCTGGCCGACGGGCTCAACCGCCTGGGCCGCAAGGCCGCGGCGGTCCTGCGCGAGCCGTCCCTGGGGCCGGTGTTCGGGCTCAAGGGCGGAGCCACGGGCGGGGGCGCAGCCCGGGTCGTCCCCTCGGACGAGATCAACCTCCATTTCACCGGCGACCTGCACGCCATCACCGCCGCCCACAATCTGCTCTCGGCCATGGTCGACAACCGCCTCCACTTCGAGGGCTCCTGCGGACTGCTCGACAGCCGGACGGTCACCTGGAAAAGGGCCCTGGACATGGACGACCGCGTGCTCCGGAACATCGTCATCGGCCTGGGCGATCCCCTGAGGGGGATCGCCCGCGAGACCGGATTCGATATCACCGCCGCTTCCGAGGTCATGGCCGTGTTCTGCCTGGCCAAGGACCTGGCCGACCTCAAGGCCCGGCTGGGACGGATCCTGGTCGGGTATTCCCCGGACGGTAAGCCGGTCTTCGCCCGGGAGCTCAAGGCGGACGGCGCCATGGCCGCCCTTCTCAAGGACGCGATCAGGCCCAACCTGGTCCAGACCCTGGAGGGAACCCCGGCCTTCATCCATGGCGGGCCGTTCGCCAACATCGCCCACGGGACGAACTCCCTGATTGCCACCCGCCTGGCCCTGGGGCTGGTCGACTTCGTCGTGACCGAAACGGGCTTCGCCTCCGACCTGGGCGCGGAAAAATTTTTCGACATCGTTCTGCGGGGCGGGGAGATCCCGCCGCCTTCGGCCTGCGTCCTGGTGGCGACACTGCGGGCCCTCAAGTACCACGGCGGGGTGAAGCTCGGCGACCTGGCCCAGGAAAACACGGCGGCCGTCGAGCGAGGCTTCGCCAACCTCGGCAAGCACATCGAGAACGTGCGCCTGTTCGGCCCGCCCCTGGTTGTGGCCTTGAACAAGTTCCCCTCGGATACCGAGGCCGAAATCGCCGTGCTTCGGAGCCTGTGCCTCCGGGAACAGGCGGTCCTGGCCGTGAGCGATGTGTTCGCTCGGGGAGGGGCGGGAGGCCGGGAGCTGGCTGCGGAAGTCGTGAAGGCCGCGGAGGGAGACGCCGGGAAGTTCCAATTCCTCTATCCTCTCGACCTGCCCCTCTCCGCGAAGATCGAGGCCGTCGCCAAGAAGATCTACGGGGCGGCCTCCGTGGCCATGGAGGGCAAGACCCGCCGGAAGATCGAAAAGATCGAAGCCGACGGATTCGGCCGCCTGCCGGTCTGCATCGCCAAGACCCAATACTCGCTGTCGGCCGACCCGCTCGCCCTCGGCCGTCCCGAGGATTTCACCTTGATCGTGACCGACGCCGCCGTTTCCTCGGGCGCGGGTTTTGTCGTCGTCCTGTGCGGGGACATCATGACCATGCCCGGCCTGCCCAAAGCCCCGGCGGCCGAGCGGATCAGCGTCACGGACGACGGGGAGATCACCGGCCTCGCCTGACAGGCGAGGCCGGCCGGGGACGCGGCTTTTTTTATCCGGGTAAATGTGTTAAAAAGAACGGGACGGCGCCGGCCGCCGCCGCGTCATATATTAATAAGGAGAGCAGGATGAAAGACGAGAGCGAGGAACTGAAGAGCGGGGCGCGGAGCCGGGCCATCGAGGCGGCCGTCTCACAGATCGAGAAGCAATTCGGCAAGGGATCGGTCATGAAGCTGGGGCAGAAGGAGGCTGCGATCAAGATCGGAACGATTCCCACGGGCTCCATCGCTTTTGATTACAGCTTGGGCATCGGCGGATTCCCCCGGGGCCGGGTCGTGGAAGTCTTCGGCCCGGAGGCCACGGGAAAATCGACACTCGCCCTCCATGTGATCGCGGAATCGCAGAAAAAGGGGGGGCAGGCGGCCTTCATTGACGCCGAGCATGCCCTGGACCCGACCTACGCGGCCAGCCTGGGGGTGGACGTGGACAACCTCCTCATCTCCCAGCCGGATTACGGCGAGCAGGGGCTGGAGATCGCCGAAGTGCTGGTGAGGAGCGGGGCGGTGGACGTGGTCGTGGTCGATTCCGTGGCGGCCCTCGTCCCCAAGGCCGAGCTCGAGGGCGAGATGGGAGACTCCCACATGGGACTCCAGGCCCGGCTCATGTCCCAGGCCCTGCGCAAGCTAACGGCCATCGTCAGCCGGTCCAAGACCTGCTTCATTTTCGTCAACCAAATCCGGGAAAGGATCGGGATGTTCATCGGCAATCCGGAGACGACCACGGGCGGCCGGGCCCTGAAATTCTACTCTTCGATGCGCATCGATATCCGCCGCATCGCCACTCTGAAGGAGGGTGAAGCGGTCGTCGGCAACCGGGTCAAAGTCAAAGTGGTCAAGAACAAGCTGGCCCCGCCCTTCCGCGAGGCTCTTTTTGACATCATCTTCGGGCAGGGGATCTCCAGAGAGGGCGATATCGTCGACTGCGGCATCGACGCCGGCATCATCGAGAAGAGCGGGACCTGGTATTCCTACAAGGGCGAGCGGCTCGGCCAGGGACGGGACAACGTCAAGAAGCTTCTGAAGGAAAACAAGGTCTTGGCCGAGGAGCTCAACCGCGTGATCCGGCAGAAGCTTGGTCTCATGCCCCAGGACGAGGAGGCGGCCAAGCCGGCGAAATCGGAGAAGCCCGAGAAGCTGGAAAAGCCGGAAAAGGCCGAGCGCTCCCGGGATAAGAAGGACTGATGAACGGCTCGAACATTCTCAAGCTCGTTGTCGCCGTCCTGCTTTGCCAGGCGGCCGGAATCCTGGGCTCTCTGGCCACGGCGCCCGCCATCCCGGGCTGGTATAAAGGGCTGGCCAAGCCTTCGTTTACCCCGCCCAACTGGCTCTTCGGCCCGGCCTGGATCACGCTCTACCTGCTCATGGGGATCGCCCTGTTCCTGGTTTGGAGGCAAGGCCTGGACCGGCCCGGCGTCAAAGCCGCCTTGGCCTTGTTTTTCATCCAGCTGGGCTTGAACGCCCTCTGGTCCTGGCTCTTTTTCGGCTGGCACCAACTGGGGCTGGCCTTCGCCGAGATCGTGCTGTTGTGGGTCGTTATCCTCCTCGTCACGATCAAGTTCTTTGCCCTGTCCCGAGCTGCGGGCTGGCTGCTCGTTCCGTATCTTTTGTGGGTAATGTTCGCCTCGGTCCTGAACTTCTCCCTCTGGCGGCTCAACCTCTGACCGCGGAGCCGAGAATCCCGGCCGCCTGTCCGTTCTTCGGCTAAATGTGCTAAAATCAGGGGGGTTGAATTTCATGCTGAATCGCAGGGACTTCATCCGGATGGCCGGCCTGGGCGCCGTCGCGGGGCTGGCCGGTCCGTCGTTCCCGGCGAAAAGGAATGCAGAGAAGGAGGTACCCGTCATGGCCTATACGGCGAAGGATTTTTCCCGTTTGATCGGAATGGCCGGATTCAGCGAGACGCTGCTGAAGAACCACTTCACCCTGTATCAGGGCTACGTGGCCAACACTAACAAGCTCATCGACGGCCTGGCGGCCATGGCCAAGGAAGGCCGGACCGCCGTCCCGGAATACGCCGAGCTCAAAAGGCGGCTCGGCTGGGAATTCAACGGGATGAGACTCCATGAGCTCTATTTCGAGAACCTGGGAGGCAAAGCAGCCCTGAATCCCGGAGGGAAGCTGGCTAAGACAATAGCCGAGGAATTCGGCGGCCTGGACCTGTGGGAAAAAGATTTCCGGGCGGCGGCCGCCATGCGCGGCATCGGCTGGGTCGTCCTGTATCAGGACCCGGTCGGGGGCCGGCTCGTGAATTTCTGGATCAACGAGCATGATGCCGGACACCCCGCCGGCTGCGCGCCGCTCGTCGTCCTGGACGTCTTCGAGCACGCCTTCATGATCGACTACGGCCTTAAGCGTGCGGACTACATCGAGGCTTTTTTCAAGAACATCGACTGGCCGGCCGTCGAAGCCAGGCTGAGATAACCGTCCGCTCTCCGCGGGACCCGTCGACGGCGCTCGGGGGATGATTCACCAGGAACGGATCAAACCGCTGGGCGGAGGGCTTTCTGCCAAGGGCGACTACGTCCTGTATTGGATGCAGGCCTCTCAGCGGGAGGCCGATAACCATGCCTTAGAATACGCCGTGGAGCAGGCCAATGCCCGCGGCTTGCCCGTTCTCGCTTATTTCGGGCTGACGCCCGACTATCCCGAAGCCAACCTGCGTCACTATGTCTTCATGCTGGAGGGCTTGGCCGAAACACAGCGCGCTCTGGAGGATCGAGGGATCAGCCTGGTCGTCAGGGCTGAATCCCCGGATACGGGCGCGGCGGCCTTATCCCGGCGAGCGGCGCTCCTCGTCGCGGACCGCGGCTATGTCCGCCTCGAGCGCCAATGGCGGACCCGGGTCGCGGCCTTGTCCGCCTGCCCCGTCCATGTCGTGGAGACCAATGCCGTCGTGCCGGTCGAGGCCGCCTCTTCCAAGGAGGAATACTCGGCGGCGACCCTGCGGCCGAAGATCCGACGCCTCCTGCGGAGGTATCTTGTCCCGGTCAAGAGGCGTCCGCTCGGGAAGAAGCGGCTCAAGTGGGATCTCGAGTCCCTCGACCTCGGCGATCCGCCCCGAACGCTCCGCCGCTTGCGGATCGACCAAAACGTCGGGCCGACGACCGCTTTTCGCGGCGGGGCGTCGGCCGCCCGGCGCTGGCTCGGCCGGTTCGTCTCGTCGGACTTGAAGCGCTACCACGAGTCCCGGAGCGACCCGAGCCGGGACTTCGGCTCGCGCATGAGCCCCTACCTTCATTTCGGCCAGATTTCGCCCTTGGCGGTCTTGCGGGCGGCCGCCCGGGCCGGCGGTCGGGGGATGGAGAAGTTCCTGGAAGAGCTCATCGTCCGGCGCGAGCTCAGCCTGAACTTCGTCTTCTACAACGCGCGCTACGACAGCTACTCCGGACTGCCCGAGTGGTGCCGCCGAACCCTGGAGGCGCATCGTCGGGACCGGCGGGAGGCCGTTTACTCCCAGGCCGAGCTCGAAGCCGGGCGGACGCACGATCCCTACTGGAACGCCGCCCAGAAGGAGATGGCCTGTCTCGGCCGGATGCACAACACCCTGCGGATGTACTGGGGGAAACGGCTCCTCCAGTGGACGGCCCGGCCCGAGGACGCCTTCCGGCTGGCCCTCCGTTTGAACAACAAGTATGAGCTCGACGGCCGCGACCCCAACAGCTTCGCCGGCGTGGCCTGGTGCTTCGGCAAGCATGACCGGCCCTGGCCGGAGCGCCCCGTCTTCGGCATGGTGCGCTCGATGACGGCCTCCGGCCTTGAGCGGAAATATGATATGCTCGGATATGTCCGGCGCGTCGAACAGGCCTGCGCCGCCGCCCGCCTGAGCACGGCTGCGGCGCGTCGCCTTGGAGGCAAACCATGAAAGTGACGATGTTCAAGAAGCGGAAGAAGGAGATCGGCCTTGCGCCCGGCACCCTGGTCCACGTCGGCCAGAAGCTGGTGGAAAAGACGAAGATCACGGTCATGGACTACTCGGCCAAGAGGTATATCGAGAAGGAGGTCAAGAGCTTCGAGGAATGCTTCCGCTATCGGGACACGTCCTCCATCACCTGGATCAACATCGACGGCGTGCACGAGGCGGATATCATCCGGAAAGTCGGGGACCACTTCAAGATCCACCCCCTCATTCAGGAAGACATCATGAACACCACCCAGCGGGCCAAGGTGGAGGATTTCGGCCACTTCGTCTACCTCGTTGTCCGCATGACCCGGCCGGAGCGCAAGAACGGCGAGGAGATGTTCGAGCAGATCAGTTTGGTCCTGGGCAAGAACTTCGTCATTTCCTTCCAGGAGGACATCGGCGACACCCTGGACCCGGTCCGGGATAGGATCCGCAAGGGCAAGGGCCGCCTCCGCCAGCAGGGAGCCGACTACCTGACCTATGCCCTCTTGGACTCGATCGTGGATAGCTATTTCCTAACCCTGGAAAGGCAGGGCGAGGAGATCGAGGCCTTGGAGGAAGACCTGCTGACCAAGCCTGACCAGCAGATTGTGCACCGGATCCATCGCCTGAAACGGGAGATGATCTTCATGCGCAAGGCCGTCTGGCCGCTGAGGGAAGTGATCAGCGGGCTGGAGCGGATGGAGGTCAGCCTGATCAAGCCGAGCACGGCCATTTTTCTCAAGGATGTCTACGACCACACCATCCAGGTCATCGACACGGTGGAAACCTACCGGGACATGCTGTCGGGAATGCTGGATATTTATCTGTCAAGCGTCAGCAACCGGATGAACGAAGTCATGAAGGTCCTGACCATCATCTCCACGATCTTCATCCCCCTGACCTTCCTGGCCGGGGTCTACGGCATGAATTTCAAGTTCATGCCCGAGACCGAATGGCGCTGGGGCTATTTCTTTGTCCTGGGGATCATGCTCGTCGCGGCAGGGCTCATGGTCAGGGTCTTCAGGAGAAAAAAATGGCTGTAGGAACCAAAAGGGAAGGCAGTAAAACCAAGATCGTCCTGTTGCTGGTCTTCCTGGGATTGCTGACGGTCATGATCGTCCAGAACAATGAGGATATCCCCTTCCGGGTGTTCTTCTGGAGCTTCGACATCCCCAAGGTGATTCTCGTGCCGTTCGTCTTCGCCCTGGGATTCCTGATCGGTTTCAGCGTAGCCCTGGCCGGCCGGAAACACAAGCCGGAAAAAACCGCCCCTCCGGACGCTCCCGGCAAGGCTTGACGGGAAAGAGCGGCTCCGAGGGCTGCTATTCGGAGGACGCGGCGCCGGACTTCAAGCCGGCGAATGCCGAGCGATAACGGTCAAAGGCCCAGGACGCCAGCTTCCCCTCGAATTCGATCATGGCCCGGAGGGTCGGCTTGGTCCGGGCCCATTCGGCCTGTTTCTTGGCGGCTTGAGCCCATACCTCGTTTTCGATGTCGAGCGTCCGGCGGAGGACCCCGGCGCGACCGAAGGTTCTCAGCCGGGTGACGTTCAAATACTGGTTCATGTTGCGCCGCTGGTCCGGATACAAGAATCGCCTGACCTCCTGGGCCGTGTCGTCCCAGGGCGCCGTCTTGTCTCCGGTGAGGGCCAGGGGCACGGCCGGCGCGACGACCCACAGGGGAACGGCCAGGGATGTCACCGGCTGGCCGAGCATGACCCACAGGGTGGTCAGATAAGCCTGGTCCTTCCGCGCGACGCCGTGGAAGACCGCGGCGAAACCGGTCGTGTACCGGTTGAGCGTGTCGTTGGTGTGGGCATAAAGGGGATTGGAATCAGTGCCGCGGACCGGACCGTCCAGGGGGTAGGACGAGATCTTCTCGTTCACCAGGTCCCGGGCCGCCTCCTGCAGGATGAAGGGACAGGTCAGGCGGTTCTCGTTCCGCGCCGTCTGGAACAGGCGGGCCACCCGCTCGAAGCGGTTGTAGCCGCCGCCCGGGATCTTCGATGAGGCGGTGAAGGCGAAGTTCGTCCGGAGGATGTAGCCCTGGGGGGCCAGGCGCGGGTCGGCGGCGTCGAACTTGACGAAGGATTTGCGGCCGGTCTCGAACAGGCAGGCGTTTCCCTCGGCGTCCATCACTCCGAAATTGGCCGCGGTCAGGCGGCGTCCGTCGGTTTTCTGGAGGAGCCTTTCGAAATCGCGGACCGTGGCGCACTCGGTCAGGGCGTAGCGCATGAACAGGCCGTTCTCCCGGCCGCCGCCGGAGACGTTGTCCAGGTCCTCGGACAGGGAATTCATGATGGCGAACCCGGCCCGGTTCGCTCCGGCCCAGATCCTTTGACCCTGGCTGTCGTCGGCATTGACCAGGGCCAGGAACGGATAGCGGCCCCGGGTGATGTAGACGACCTTGTTGGTGAGGACGTCCGAGTCCCGGTTCTTCCAGAGGATGGGCCGTCCGTCCGGGGTCGCCTTGCCCGAAACGACGGCGATCGTGCAGGGGGTGAGAGGGACGAGAGAACAGACGAGGGCCAGGAGACTCCCGGCCCATCCGCGGCGTAACAGGTTGCGTGTCATGCTCTTCCTCCCGGGGGCCTATCTCTTGCCCAGCCGAACAGACAGCTGGTAGTCGGACATCATCTCCTGGAACACTACGGGCTGCTTCTCCTTGAGCTCGAGGGCATAATCCAGGAAAGCCCTGATCCCGTCCCCCAATACCTTGTGCGTCTTGCGGTTAAGGTCCGGCCGGGAGCGGGCTTCCTCGACGAATAGCTTCCGAGGGTATCGCTCCTTGAAGGCCGTGACATCGGAGATGAAATGGAGGATGAAGATCATGTTATCGAAGACGTCGTCGAAGCTGAACTCGAGGGCCCGATTCATGAATGCCAGCCAGACGTCCCGCGCCTTGACGTATTCCATGACGGCCGCTTCCATCGTCCGGGGAGGCCCGTAGGTGACGTTTTCCGCCTCCTGCCGCATGCGGCGAAGGTCTTCCAGCCCGGCGGTCCGGATCGAGTCCAGGGAGATGCGCGGCGATTTCAAGGCGGCGAAGTTGGCGATGAACAGGCTCCGCATTTCTGAGCGGAACATGGTGCTCTTGATGTACATCAACAGCCTGCGCCGCCGGCCGGATTCCTGTCTCTCCAGAAGCCGTTCGATGATGAACACCGCCAGGAGGACTTCCAGGGGGATGGCGGCCACATGGAGGAGGAACTCGAAATGGGTTAAGATCTCCAGGATCAGGAACAGGAGCGAGGAGGCCACGAGGGCCACGTAAATCAAGGGGCTGTTTCGTTTTTTCATATCCGGCTTCCGGATTCTCTTTCTAGCATAGACGGGATGGCCAGTCAATTCCTTTCCGCCCGCATGCTTCCCTTTATTTTTACCGGGCATTGTGGATAAGATAGCGGGATATGGCTGCCATGGACAATGACTCGCTCCGGCTGAAATCCAATCCTCCCAAGCTCTACGCCTACAAGTTCGTCAGCGAGTTCTATCTGATTGTGCCCTGCCTGATCGCCTATTATGTTCTCAACGGCCTCAACGCCACCCAGATCTTCACCGTCCAAGCCGCTTTCCATGTCGCCGTCCTTGTGCTGGAGGTCCCCTCGGGCTACCTGGCCGACGTCCTCGGCCGGAAGACGACGCTCGTCGTCGCTGCGGTCTTTTTCCCCCTGGGTCTCGCCCTGTACGCCTTCACCGGCTCGTTCCTCACCTTCATCCTGGCCGAAGTGTGCGTCGCCGTGGCCAACAGCATGCGCTCCGGGAGCGATTCGGCCCTGATGTACGACACTCTGATCGTTCTCAACAGGGAAAAGCATTACAAGAGATTCGAGGGCCGGGCCTTCCTCTTCACCCGGATCGGGACCGCGGCTGCGTCCATGTTCGGCGGATTCCTGGCTGTGCGGAGCCTTCACCTGCCGTTCTATGTCAACGTCGCCACCTACGGCCTCATGCTGCCCATCGTCCTGACCCTGACCGAACCGCCGCGCCGGCAGCGGCGGGCGCCAAACCCGATGGGCGATATTTTAAAAATTTCCTGGCGATGCTGGCGGCATCCACGCCTGCGGGCGCTGATGCTGATGTCGGGCCTGGTCCAAAGCGCCAGCGTGATCGGCATCTGGGCCTATTTCCTGTATTTCCGGTCGCTTCGAATCAGCCTGGCCGCGGTCGGACTGCTCTTTGCCGGATTTCAGCTGGCCAGCGCCCTTGGCTCATCCCAGTCCCATCGTCTCTCCCGGGCGTTGGGCGAGCGGTGGTCCCTGCTGGCGACGCTGTCCATCGGAGCGGTTTTCATCGCCCTGGGGGCAGTCTCCGCCCGGCCGATGATCGCCCTGATCTTTCCCGCCGCGCTGGTCTGGGGATTCGGCTGGCCGGTGTTCATGGATGCGTTCAACACCCTGACTGTTTCCGAGATCCGGGCGACGGTGCTGTCCGTCGCGGCCATGACGGCCAGCGTCGCGTTCATCATTCTGGCTCCGGCCTTCGGCTGGGTCGTCGATACTCGGTCTCTGTCCGAAGCGTTCATCGCCTTGGGTTTGTTCTATCTCGCCTGCGGAGCCGGACTTCTCGTTCTGCTCTTCCGGAACCGCTCGGAAGAGGTCGTGACAGGATGACCCGCGGCCGAAATCGAGTGACGATCGGTTGAGCGGAGCTGCGAACGGCTAGTTGACGCTGAACGTCAGCGTTTTGAGAACTGCGCCCGAGGCGTCCTGGATCTCCACCTTCCAGCTGCCGGTCATTCCCGGCGCGACGGTCTTGTTGCTCCACGTCCGCCAGGGCGAGCCGCCGATGGCCAGCTCCATGGTGTGGACGGCCGTGCCGCCGAAATACCAGACGTGCTTGATCGTCGTCGGGGCCGTGGTCGTAACTTTGGTGAAGCAGTAGACCTTGCCGATGGCGAATGCAGGCTCGGCCGCGGCCACGGGCTCTGCGGCAGGTGTTTGGGCTGCGACAGGGGGTTGGGCTGCGGCGGTTGGATCGGCCGGGGTTTCGGCCGGGGTTTCGGCCGGAGCCGCCGCCTGGGGCACACCCTGGGGAACCCGGTCCACGACTCCGGTGCACATGACCGCTTCTTCGACGGTCACGCTGGCCGCGGGCGCCGCGACCTGAACCGGCACTTCCTGTTCTTGAGCCATGGCCAGGCCGGCCGCCGCTGCGACGGCCAGGACGATCGTCCAGATCATTTTTTTGTTCATGTTTATTAGAGCCTCCCTCTTGAAGACATTATAGCCGAGTCGGCCGGGTCGCGCAACACCGGTCCGCCAGACGGCGAAGCCATGAACTCAGCCTTTTAAAATTCAGGCGGCCGGCCCGAGGTATCGGGCCAAATACCTCCCGGTGACGGATTCCTTGACCCGGACGATCTCCTCGGGCGTGCCGGCGGCCACCAGCCGTCCGCCGCGGTCCCCGCCCTCGGGGCCCAAGTCGATGACGTAATCCGCGCACTTGACGACATCCAAGTTGTGCTCGATGACGCACACCGTATGGCCTTCGTCCACCAGCCGCTGGAACGTCCGGAGGAGAGTGGAGATGTCGTCCAGGTGGAGCCCGATCGTCGGCTCGTCGAACAGGTACAGGATGCGCTTGTTCCGTTCGTGGACCAGGTGGAAGGCGAGCTTGATCCTCTGCAGCTCGCCGCCGCTCAGGGTGGCGGTGGGCTGACCCAGCCGCAGATAGCCCAGCCCGACCTGGCGGAGGGGCTCGATCTTCTTCCCGATCCGGGGCGAGTCCGCGAAGAACAGGCGGGCCTCGTCGATGCTCATCTCCAGGACATCGTGGATGTTCTTTTCCTTGTACCTGACCTCAAGGACCTCGTCCCGGAACCTCCGGCCACGGCAAGCCTCGCAGGTGAGGACCACGTCGGACAGGAACTGCATCTCGACGACCTGCCGGCCTTCCCCCTTGCAGTCCTCGCACCGGCCTCCGGGCGTGTTGAACGAAAAATCGCCCGGCTTGAGCCCCAGGGCTTTCGCTTCCCGGGTCCGGCTGAAGAGGGGACGGATCTCGTCCATGGCCTTGGTGTAGGTGGCCGGGATCGAGCGTGAGGAGGCGCTGAGCGGGGATTGGTCCACCAGGACGAGCTTATCCACCTTGTCCCGGCCCCGGATGCGCTTGAACCCGGAGGTCCGGCCTCCATCCCAGCCGCGGTAAAGGATGTCCGTGAGAAGGGTGCTTTTTCCCGAGCCGCTCACTCCGGTCAGGCAGCTGAGGACATTGAGCGGGAGGCGGACGTCGATGTGCTTCAGGTTGTGCTCGTGGGCGTCTTCGACCTCGATGAATCCCCGCGGCCGGCGCCGCTCGGCCGGGACCGGGATGCGCTCTTCTCCCCGGATGTATCGGGCGGTCAGGGACGCCGGGCTGGCGATGAAATCGGCCATCGGGCCCGCATAGAGCACTTGGCCGCCGTGTTCCCCGGCCCGGGGGCCGAGGTCGACCGCGTAGTCGGCCGCCCGGATGATGTCCGGATCGTGCTCGACCACGACCACGGTGTTGCCCACGTCCCGGAGCGACTTCAAGATCTGGACCAGCCGGTCGTTGTCCCGGGGGTGGAGGCCGATGCTCGGCTCGTCCAGGACGAATAGCGTTCCGACGAGCGACGAGCTTAGGGCCGCGGCCAGGTTGATCCTTTGGGCCTCGCCGCCGCTCAGGGTGAAGGTCATGCGGTCCAGGGTGATGTAATCCAGTCCCACTTCCAAGAGGAACTTCAGCCGCCCCTGGACCTCTTGAACGAGCTTTTCCGCTACGGGTGCCTGGGCCGGGGCGAGGGCGAGCCCGTCCAGGAAATCCTTGACCTCTTTGACCGTCCGTTGCGCAACCTGACCGATGTTCAGCCCGCCGACCTTGATATTCAAGGACTGCGGGTTGAGGCGGGTCTGGCCGCAGGCCGGGCAGGGGATGAACTTCCGGTAGCGGCTGAGGAAGACGCGGACCTGAACCTTGTACTTCTTCGATTCAAGCCAGGCGAAGAATCCCCGGACTCCCGCGTAGCCGTCCCCTCCCTCGAGAACCCAGCGCCGGTCTTCTGTCTTGAGGTCCCGGAAGGGAACATCGGTCGGAATGCGGCGGCGCTTGGCCTCTCTCAGCAGCTCGCGCATCAGGCCTCTCGAGAGCGGCTTGGTCCAAGGCTCGACCGCGCCCTCGGCGAGGGTCAAACTTTTATCGGGGATGATCTTGTCCTCGTCGGCGACGGCCAGGTCGCCGAACCCGTGGCATTCCGGGCAGGCCCCTTGGGGGCTGTTGAAGGAGAACAGGTTGGGATAGGGGTCCTCGGCTTCGAGGGCGCAGGCCGGGCATTCCAGCCTCTCGGAAAAACGCAGGGGCCGGCCGGCTTCGGGCGTGACCATGACCCGTCCGCCGCCGTTCTTCAGGCCGAGCTCGACCGAATCGGCCAGGCGGTCCCGTTCCTCCGCCTGGACCGCGAGCCGGTCCACCACGATGTCTAAGCCTTCGGTCCCGGCGCCGGGCTTGAGCTCGTCGACGGTCCGGATGTCCGAGCCGCGGAGGAAGCGGAAGAAGCCGTTCTTCTTGAGCCAGCCCGGCCCCTTGTCCGGAGGACAGGCGAAGGAAACGATGACTTTCGTCCCGGCCGGAAGCCGGAGAAGGGTTTCGACGATGGATTCCGCGCTGTCGCGCGGCACGGGCCGGCCGCACTTTCGGCAGTGCACGACGCCCACCCGGGCAAAGAGCAATCTCAGGTAATCATGGATCTCGGTCACCGTGGCCACGGTCGAGCGCGGATTCTTGGTGACCGCCTTCTGCTGGATGGCGACGGCCGGGGGGATGCCCTCGATGCGGTCCGCTTCGGGCTTGTCCATGCGCTCCAGGAACTGGCGGGCGTAGGCCGACAGGGATTCGAGATACCGCCGCTGGCCTTCGGCGTAGAGCGTGTCGAAGGCGAGCGAGGACTTGCCCGAACCGCTGACTCCGGTGACGATGATGAACGAATCGAGGGGGAGGTCCAGGTCGATGTTCTTAAGGTTGTGAACCCTGATCCCGCGCAGCGTGATGGTGTCGGTCATGAGAATTGCGCCGAACAAGCATTATACCTACAGACGATCCCGTTTTTCTACGGGCCCTTTCGAGGAAAGCGGTGCGTCAACGGCGGCGCAGGACGCAGAACAGGCTGGAGCCGTCCACTTCCCGGATCGTCGCCTCGGCCGGCAGGTCGCCGGCCAGCTGGAGAAAGTCTTCTGACGAGAACGTCATTGCGCGGAATCCGTCCCGGCAGACGATCTCTCCCCTCCGGGTCAGTTCTTCCTCGATTTCGCCGACGAGCCCCCGCGCAGCCTGTGCGCGGAACCATTGCAGCCGGTGCTCCCAGAAAGAATCGGCGTAGGTCGAAAAGAGCGCGACCCCGCCGCGACGGGTCACCCGGAGGGATTCCTCGAACAAAGCCCCGGGATCGACTTTGAATGCCGAGACACCGTTTTGGATACAGACTGCCGCGTCGAAAGATTCCGCGGCGAAACCCAGACGGGCCGCATCCATGGCCGCCAGGCCGAAGTCTCGGAGACCGCGGCAATAGCGCTGCGCCTCGGCCAGGTTTCCCTTGGAATTGTCGATGCCGACGACCCGGCCCGCTTTCGACATGAGTTTGGGGATGATCCGACCGTATCCGCAGCCCAGGTCGAGGACTAAAGCCCCGGGGGCGATTTGACCCAATACGAAATCCGTCTCGGCGTCGAGATATTGACGGATCCGGGGGGATGCGACGGCGTAGACTTCCCTGAGCTTTCGGCCGCTCAATCGGGCGTCATAATACTTTTCCCGGTGAGCCATCGGTCAGCCGCCCCGGGTCGAGGAATCCGGGCGCATCATTTCAGCACCCGGAATGGACGTTCGATGCGGCGGCCGGACTCATCCACCAGGGTCAGGCGGTGCTCGCCCGGGTCGGGCCGGAGCGAGATCTGATGGAAATCACGGGTGGCCCCGACATAATCCTCGTCCAGATGCCAATAGATCGTCGCCCGGTTGTCGCGGTGCACGGCCTCGAACACGACCTGCCCCGGCTGTCCGTCCAGGTCGACGGGGATGTAGACCGAAGTATTCGGCTCGGGGTAGACGAGATTCATCACCCGGCGGCCGGTTTCCGCCTGGAGCGAGCCGCCGCAGTCGGGCCGGAAGGGAGGCAGGGCCCGGTATTCGGGATGAAACTTCCGGTAATAGAACTCCATGACCGGAGGCAGGACCAGCCAGGATTCATGAACCATCCGCTCGACCGATTCGCAGGCGCTGTCCACGCGGTAGCGGCGGGTTTGGTCGAGATGGACCCATTGGTGATAGGCGCAGACCCGGCTGAACCGGCTCTCCCGCGGCATATCGACCCGGACCGTCGGGCAGAGGTCGGTCGCCAGAAGGCCGGTGTCCCGGCAGACGAGAAGCCCCGAGAGAGCGCGGGCGGGCTTCCCGATCGCGCCGCCGGTCTCGAGCCGGTTGAGGGCGGCGAACAGAATGGGCGCCGCCGCCGACAGGCCCGAGAGCTCGGATATCCCCTCGCCATCCGAGTTGCCGGCCCAAGCGCCCACTGTGTAAGCCGGGGTGACGCCGACCGCCCAGGCATCCCGCAGTCCGTAGCTCGTCCCGGTCTTCCAGGCGACCCACTTGGAGGAGGAAAACTTCTTCCAGAATCCTTCTTCATCGGGACGGTTGACGCCGGTCAGCGCCTCCAGGGTCAGATAGGCGGCGCCCGGGCCGAGGCCGTCCAGGGCCATGGCGGACCGCCGGACCGGCTCATCCCTCAGAAGCCGGACCTCCGACCCGCCGCCCGGAGCGCCCGCGGCCAGCTGGGCCAGCTTGGCGTAGAGCCCCGTGACCTCCAGGAGCGTTCCCTCCGCTCCGCCCAGGATGAGCGTCAGGCCGTAGCTTCCGGCCGGTCGGTCGACGGTCGTCAATCCCCAGCGCCGCAGGACGCTGTGGAAGCGGGGAGTGCCGTATTGCTGAAGCATCTTGACGGCGGGCACGTTGAGGGACCAGGCCAGGGCGTCCCGGGCCGGCACCGCGCCCCGAAAGCGGCGGTCGAAATTTTCGGGGATGAAGCCGCTGTAGTGGAGAGGGATGTCCGGAACCAGAGTGCGGGGCGTCAAGCCGCCGTCCCTGAGCATGGCCGCGTAAAGAAACGGCTTGAGGATGCTCCCCGTGCTGCGGCGGCTCCGGATGATGTCCACTTGCTGGCCGTTGTCCTCGGGGCGGCCGAGGCCGGTGTTCCCGACATAGGCGGCCACTTCGGCGGTTCTGTTGTCTATGACCACCAGGGCGGCGTTCCGGATGTTGCGGGCGAACAGCCGAGCGCTTTCCTCCTCGAGGAGCGCCGTCAGGTCCTGCTGGAGCGCCGTCTGGATGCCCGACCGGAACAAGGGGATTCCGTTCCGCGAGCGGGCGATGAGCGTGTCGAACAGGTGGGGGGCCAGCCGGGGCACGGGACGCATGCCGGCAGGCATCGGCTCGGCCAGGGCCAGGTCAAGCTCCAGCGGGGTGAGGAGCCCTGACTTCAGCAGTTTCCGGAGGAGCCGGTCGCGCTTGGCCTGGAGCAGGGTCCTTTTTGCCGGAGACGACAGGAGCCGGGGATTGTTGGGCAGTACGGCGAGAAATGCCGCTTCCGCCCAGCTCATCTGCTCCGGACTTCGGCCGAAGTAGAACCAGGAGGCGGCGTCGATGCCCACGATATTCCTCCCGAAGGGGGCGTGCGCCGCGTAGAGGGATAGGATCTGCTCCTTGGACAGGGAGATCTCGAGCCTCAGGGCGAGCACGCTTTCCAGGAATTTTTCGGGGAGGGTGCGGGGCTTTCCCTTCCGGGCGAGACGGATGACCTGCATGGTCAGCGTGGAGCCGCCGCTCACGACCCGGCCGCGCTTGAGGTTCTGGACGAGGGCCCGGGTCAGGGCCAGAGGATCGACCCCGCGGTGAAAAAAGTAGCGGCGGTCCTCATAGCGGACCAGGACTTGAAAGAAGCGTTTGGGGACGGTCTCCATCCTGGGGAACCGCCATTGCCCGTCCCCGGCCGTCCGGGCGCCCAACAGGCGGCCGTCGGCGGAAAAGAGCACGGGCGACACCGGGTCTCGAAACAGGTCCTTGGGCAGGGAGGTCCAGAACAGGACGAAGAGCGCGGCCGCCGCCGCTCCCGCGACGAGGAGCCCGCGCCGCCGGCGAAGGACCTCCCGGACCATCATCGAACGAATTCGATCCACTGCCCCTTGGTGCTGGCGTGGTAGGCGGCGTCGTACATCGACTCCACGGCCGCGCCGGGCATGTAAAAACGTCCGCCGTAGGAGGCGTTGAGCACGACCTGAAACGTCTTTTCCGCCTGGCCGTCCAGGCCGAAATAGGTGTACACCCGGTCGTCGCGGACATCTTGATAATCGTAGTAGCCGCGAGGCGGCGTCTCATCGAACAGACGCGGATTGGAGACTTGGCACCCGGCGGGAATGATGTGGGTCAGGACGAGATTGCTGAGGCGGCGCTTGGTCAGGTTGGCGACCCTGACTCTTACCACGAAGTCCTTGCCCTGGGTGATCTCTTCCGGGCGGAGCTCGCTCCCATCGAGTTCCTCGAGGCTGACGGACAAGCGGAGGTTGCTTTCCTCCGCGGTTTCAGCCCCGGCCGGAGGAATGCCGAAAGTGTAGACCGCGGCGAAAAGCCTGACCGGAGAGGAATTGACCAGCTTGAGGACGCGGCCCTTGACCGGGAAGCCGGGATAGCTTTTTTTGAAGAACGGCGTTTCCGAGGAGACATCCTGCGGGGCGTCGCCGTTCCAGGCCAGGCGGAACTTCGGCGTCTGGGCATCGCCCCCGGTGTAGAAGTCGCTCGCGGCCATGAGCCCGAAGGCCGCTTCCTGGGTGGACAGCCATTTCGGGGAGGCCAGCTCCGGAACGATCTCGGCCATGAGCTTGGACGCCCGGTCCCGGCGGCCCATGGAGGTCAGGGTCCGGACCATGAGAGCCTTGTCCCGGAAGGTCGAGCCAAAGGTGACCCGGTCGTCGCGGTACTCGGGGACGGCCCAGCTCGTCCGCGCCAGCAGGTCTTCGGCAGCGTCGTTCTGGCCGCCGAGGTGGAAGGCCGCGGCCAGGAGCACCGAGGCCGTGCTGTTGAGCTGGGCGGCTTCCCTCAATCGGTTCATAGCGCCCAGGTCGGGGTCTCGGGCCAGGGCCAGGGTGAAGAGACGGAAGGCTTGGTTCAGCTTCTCCTCTGTTCCGCCCGTCGTCCAGGCGTTGGCCAGCTGCTTCTGGCGCTGCTTCCAGGAGGTCATCATGTCCTCCGGGACATGGTAGCCGAGCCGCCCGGCTTCGAGCAGGAAGTATGCGGCATAGCTCGACGTCCAGCTGTGGGCCTCGGCTCCGAAACCGCCCGGCCAGTAGACGAAGCCTCCGCCGGAGGTCTGGAACATCCGGACCTTGGCGATGGCGGCGTTGACGTTCTTCTCCAGGGCGGCGAGTGTCTCCGGGTCGAGCTTCACCAGCTTCTTCAGGTAGAGCTGGGGGAAGGCGATGGACAGGGTTTGTTCCAAGCAGCCGTGCGGGTACTGGACCAGGAAATTGAGCCGTTCTTCGAGGTTGATGGGCGGGACGGCCGAGACTTCGACCGTGGCTTCGTTCGAACCCTCCAGGCCGAACGGCACGACGCTCTGCTGCCAGGCCTGGCCCGGCTCGATCTCGGCCCGTACGGAACGGACCGTCCGGGGGTTGGCCGGCAGGACCTGGACGTGGACCGTGTCCTCGGCTTGGCGCGAGCCCGAGGAGGCCCGGAAGTGGACCCGGCCGCGGCCGATCCGTGAAGCGGTTCGGAGGCTGAAGGACACGATGGCGTCGCCCGGCTTCTTGAAGCTGATGGTCCGGCTGGACGGGCCGTCGATCTTGAACATGTCGTTGGTGTCGACCGAGACCTGGACGTCTTTGATGCCGGGAAAGGAGACAAAGACCGAAAGGGGCAGGTCCACCTGCTCGTCGGGCCGGACGACCCGGGGCAGGGTGGGGAGGATCATCAGGTCCTCGCGGACCGGAACGCTTTTATCGGCCAGGCCGAAGGCTCCCTCGCTTCCGGCCACGACCATGACCCGGACCGCGCCGAAGTATTGCGGCATGGTCAGGCTATGGACGGCGTCCCGGCCGGCGTCCAGGGCGAACGGCCCCTCGAACATCACCACGGGCGGGAACCGCCGCTTGGAGCGCTCTGCGCCTTCCTCCTCGCCCTCCTCGCCGCCGCCGATGGCCAGGATCCGCTGCAGCTCAGCGCCGTAGGCTTCCACGACGTCGTCGAACATGTCCCAGGTCTGGATGCCCAGCGCTTCCCGCTTGTAGAATTCGCGGCGCAGGCTGGGTGTCGCGTAGCGGGTCAGTCCCAGCAGACCTTCGTCCACGACGGCCAGGGTGTAGGTCATGGCCCGGCCGGCCTTCTCCGAAACCCTCACCTCGAACTTCTGGCGCGGCCGGAGCTCATCTTTGACTCTCAACACAGGCTCGAGCTGAGTCTTGGGATTTTCGATGAGGAGCGGGATCACGCCGTAGAGGCGAATGGGGGTATCGGCTTTCTTGCCGGAGTGGGGCTGGAGGAGCGTGACATGCACGTAGATGTTCGGCGACATGTCTTCGGTGAGGGGGATTTCGAACCGGTTTTCGCCCTGCTGGGTGCTGACCCACATCTGACGAATCACGGCCGAACCGTTTTCCAGGGAGACCAGGGCTCGGCCCTGGGGCGCTTCGGGGAGGAAGATCACCGCTTTTTCCCCGACGCGATAGCCTGGCTTGTCGGCGGTGAAGTTGAGGCGGCTGGCCCCCGACCCTTTTTCCTCGCGGGCGCGGCCGGCCCAGCCCGGCCAGTCGATGAAGATGATCTTGCCCGTGGCGTGGCCTGAAACCGGGTCCGTGATGCGGACGAGATAGCGGCCCCAATCGGGGTACTTGATGCGGAACGTCCACTGGCCCACGCCGTTCTTGGTCGAGACCGTTCCCTTGAGGAGCGCCTTGGCGGCTTGGGCCGAGGCGTACTGGGCCAGGGATTCGCCGGATTTATCCCACCACCATTTCCATTCGATCTTGTACAGGCGGACGTCCACGTTGTCGCGCGAGACCGGCCGGCCGGCCGGGTCGAGGGTGACGATGCTCACCGGATGGTCCGTGTCGGTCAGGAGCATGCCCCGGGCCTCATCGCCCTTGGGCGTCTTGAGGCCGACGTAGCTGTCATAGGGATGGAACGGCAGGGAGACAGAGTCGGTGCTGAATTCGCCCGTCTCCTCGAAGACGCGGGTGACGAAACCGGCCTCGAGCATGCCCGGGCTCGGCTGTTCAACCGTCAGCTTGACCGGGAAGAGCGCTTCGCCCTTGGCGTCGAGCTGTCCGTCGCCCAGATCCTGCTCGACCGCCGAGAACTCGCGGGCCGGATCGTCGAAGATGTAATCCTGGTAGCGGTCGAAGCGCGTCGGCCGGGTCGTGAACCGGACCTTGACATTGAACTTCAGGTCGGACGCCGGCGCGCCGTGGAGCCACTGACTGGAAAGGCTTCCTTGGACGGGCATCTCTTTCTCGACCAGGACCTCCCTCCCCGGCTGGAACAGGATCTTGAGGCGATTGGGAGTTACGGTTTCGACCCTCAGGTCCTTGGCGAAGGACAGGCCTCCGACCAGGACCCGGGCCTTCCAGACGCCGGTGGGCGCGTCCTCTCCGGTCGAAACGCGGAACGAATGGAACGATTGGACCGACTTGACAGGCTTCAAGGTGTGGAGGAGCTGCCCCTTGGGGTTGGTGATTTCGAGAGTGACGGGATGTTCCTTGGGCAGGACCCGGTCGCGGTCGAACAGAACGAAGGTGAGGTAGAGAGTGTCGCCCGGCCGCCAAACGCCCCGCTCCCCGTAGATCGCGCCCTTGATGCCCTTGACGACGGTTTCCCCCCCGACATCAAAATGGCTCATGGCCAGGGCGGCGTCCTTGTTCACCCGGAGATAGCCGATGTCTTGGCCCGCTTGGGCGGAAAGGTAGAACGGCCGGCGCTCCGGCTTCAGGGTCACGAACCCTGAGCCGTCGCTCTTGCCCTCGGCCTGGAGGCGGTTCTGGAAGTCGAACGCCTTGACCCGGGCGCCGGAGAGCGGCCGGCCGGTCCGGATGTCGGTGGTCACGATGTGGAGGGTCAGACCTTCCTCCAAGCTGGCGATGAGGCCGATGTTGGAGGCGATGAAATTCCGGGAGACGGCCGCTTTGGAGTTGTAGCGGGGGTTGTAGTAGGTGTCCTTGCAGGGATCGTCGCGATCCTGCCAGCTGAACCGATCCTCATCGTAGTAGTCCTCGGCGTAATCCCAGCTCGAGGCATCGCGGTAATCCGTATCGTCCTGGTTGACTGGCACGGATTCGATGACGGGCTCCGTGTCGCTTGCGGCGCAGGGGTAGGTCGCGTTGCCGCGGTTGAAGGACAGGGTCAGGCGAAACAGGCTGCCCGGGTTCTCCTTGAGGAGCCGGGTGACATCCAGGCTGTAGCGCGTCCAGTTCCGGGCCATGGCCGGATCGCCGGTCAGGGAGATGGTCTTCCGCCACAGGAAGCGGCCGACCCGGGTCAGCTCCTGGTTGCCCTCCAGGTTGTTGAGCTGGAAGAACTGGTGGATGTTATCGCCGTAGATCTGAAAGGCCGTGACCTGGACCGACTTGAGGTTCACCGCTTCGATGGGCACGGTCAGCCGGTCCTTCTCGGGAAGGATGGTGCCCGCGCCGACGAAACGGACCTCGGGCGGGGCGCTCTTGAAGCTCACCTCCCGGGTGAGGTCCTGGCCCAGCTTGCGGTCGGCGAAATTGCGGATACCGGAGGAGATGAGGACCTTGGCCGCGGTCCCGAACCCCGAGGCGGAATAGACGCTGATCTTGCTCCCCTCGGCTTCAAAGGTCAGAGCCAGGCCTTCCACCCGGATGAGGCCGTCCAGGACCTGGTTCGCCTTGAGCAGGTCGGAAAAGCGCAGGATGATATAGCCGGGATCGCCGGCCGCCGCTTCGGCGTCCAGGAGCTTGAATTCATTGATGGGCGGGACGACGAATACCCGTTCCCCGCTCCGGTCCAGGCCGATTGGGGCGCCGTCCCACTCCAAACGGACCGAGGACTCCTCGTCTCGGCGCTCGATGTTCTTGATCAGGAAGGCGTGCCGCTGGCCCGAGCCGTCATGGGTCCAGGCGATGTCGAGGCCGCGCCCCCCCTGGCTGGCCTTCAGGATCTTCTCAACGAGGTCTCCGGCTTCGCTGTCAGATGTGGCCAGGAAGCCCTGCAGGGTCTGACGGGTCGGGCCGGCGCCCTCCTGGGGGCCGAGCCCTTCCACGGTGATGTCCATGTCGGAGGGGATGACGGTGAAAGTGAATTCGAACCGGCGGAAGGCGCGGGGGACATCCATCACCTTGTCCAGCCGGAGGACGGCGGTGTGGGTCGTTCCCGGCTTGAGGGGCTTGTCCGGAGTGAAGGAGATCTCGCGGAGACTGGTCCAGGCGGTCTTGCCGGCCAGGGACGGGCTGAAGGTCAGGACTCCGTCCGGGGCCTCGGCTCCTTCCTCGGCCGGGCCGATGTTGTCGACGAACAGGACCCGGATGGGCGATTTGCGCGAGATCATCCCGGAGCTGTAGGCGCTGATGTAGCGGTACCATTCCGGCTCGAGCTGGGGGGCCTTGATTCCCGGCTCCCCGGCGCGCTTGCAGGCGGCCCCGGTCAGGATCAGCCCGAGTACGATACAGACGAGAACGGCTTTTTTGATGGTCATGGATTCCTCTCCTCCTCGCGAACGCATGGATGATGACAGATGATGAAAAAATATCACAAGCGCGGCCTTGGGGCAAGGAGCAACGGTGCTTTGACATTGCGATTCGACCGAGGATACAATGCCTGCGGAACGCGCCGAACCATGACCGATACGGAAGGCAAGCTGGCTCTCCTGCTCGAAACGACGAACCCTATCGAGGCCGACGTCATCAAGACCAAGCTCGAATCCTTCGGCATTCCCTGCCTGCTCAAGCGCGAAAGCGTGGGCTTCTTATACGGCGTCATGATCGACGGCCTGGCCGCGGTCCGGATCCTCGTCCCCGAAGAAAGTCTGGAGCCGGCGCGGGCGGCTTTGGAGCCGGAGGAAGAGGCTCCGCCGGAGGAAACGTCTTCCTAACGGAGGGCGGCATTCGCGGCCGGAAAGGAAACCGACATGCACAAGGGAACGAGGCTGGCCCTGATGCTGGCGGCCGTGCCGTTCGTGACCCTCGTTTTTGCCCTGCCTCTGGTGAACCGGCTCAAGCCGATGATCCTCGGGCTTCCGTTCCTGCTCTTCTGGATCCTGGTCTGGGTAGCCTTGACCCCGCTCATCCTGTATCTCGCCTACCGGCTCGAGAAAAAGTACAACCCGCCCGACGATGAGGCCGAACGATGAACCCGGCCCTGTTCATCATCTTCGGGACGATCCTGTTCGCCGCGCTCCTGGGGATTTTCGCCGGCCGCCGGGTGCCGATGAACCTGGAAAACTGGACCGTGGGAGGCCGGCGGTTCGGCGTGCTCCTCATCTGGCTGCTGATGGCCGGGGAGATCTATACGACCTTCACCTTCCTGGGCGCCAGCGGCTGGGCCTATTCCAAGGGCGCGCCGGCCTTCTATATCTTGATCTACGGCACGCTGGCCTACACTCTTTCGTTCTTTATCCTGCCCGCCCTGTGGCGCGTCGGCAAGAAGCACAGCCTTCACACCCAGCCGGATTTCTTCATCCAACGCTACGGGTCCAGGGCCTTGGGGGTGTTCGTGGCCCTTGTCGGAGTGGCGTCCATCATCCCCTATCTCGAGCTTCAGCTCTCCGGCCTGGGCTATATCGTCAACATCGCCAGCCGCGGCGCGATCAGCGCTCCCCTGGCCATCCTGATCTCCTTTGTCCTCACCTGCGCCTTTGTCCTGACGAGCGGCATCAAGGGCGCGGCCTGGGTGGCCGTCGTCAAGGACATCATGATGCTCCTGGCCGTGGCCGTGGTGGGCATCGGCGTGCCGCTCATCTATTTCGGCGGAGTGGGCAAGATGTTCCGGGCGATCAGCCTCAAGTTCCCCGGCCATCTTGTCTTTCCGGGTGCCGCGCCCCATATGGACGTCGTCTGGGTGATGTCGACCTGCCTCCTCACCGGGCTGGGGTTCTACATGTGGCCCCACATGTTCGGCGCCGCCTTTTCGGCCAAGAGCGCCGAGACCATCAAGCGCAACGCCATCATCATGCCTTTCTATCAAATCCCCACCCTGCTCGTATTCCTGGTCGGGTTCACGGCCCTCCTGGTCATCCCCGGGCTGGCCAAGCCCGACACGTCCTTTATGGCCTTAGCGGACAAGACCTATCCATCCTGGTTGGTAGGCTTCATCGGCGCGGCTGGGGCGGTGACGGCCATGGTGCCTTCGGCCGTGCTGGTGCTGTTCGCCGCGACGCTCCTGGCCAAGAACGTCTACCAGACCGGGTTCAATCCCCGGGCGAGCGAGGACAAAGTGCTCCGGCTCAGCCGGATCACCGTCGTGGTCATTATGTTCGCGGCGCTCGTCCTGGCGCTGTACTTCCCCGACGAGCTCGTCAACCTGCTTATTTTCGGCTACGACGGGGTGAGCCAGTTCTTCCCGGGAGTCGTCCTCGGATTGTTCTGGAAGCGTGCCCACAAGCTGGCGGTGGCGGTGGGATTAGCTGCGGGGGTGGGGACGGTCGTGGCGCTCATCGTCACCAAGAATGACCCATTCTTCGGCCTGAACGCCGGCTTCGTCGGCCTCGCCGTCAACTCTCTTCTTGTTTTGATCTTAAGTTGGGGTCGGACCGAGCTAAATCATTCAAAACAATGAAGAAAGGAGCGATAATTGTTGGTTTTAAGGCCTTAAAGCCGCTTTTTAGGGATTGTTTTTACATATTTAGAAAATTAGAAAACATGAAAATGAGACTCGTTTCATAATGAGTTCGTTATCATCAAGCGTAAGGACTTTGGAAGGTTGAAAAAATGGACGATGCCATAAGAAAAGAGATCGAGAGACTTGCCCCTCAGATCATCTCCTGGCGCAGGGATTTTCACCGCCATCCCGAGGTCGCGTTCAACGAAATGCGCACATCCGAGGTCATCCGGAAGTTCTTGGAAGGCCTTGGCCTTCCTGTCGCCGCTTGCGGAGGTCTGGGACTTAAGGCCGTTCTCGAAGGAAGGCCGGGCGGGAAGACCGTCGCCCTGCGGGCCGAAATGGATGCCCTCCCGCTTAAGGAAGAGGGGGACAAGGAGTACATCTCGCAGAATGAAGGCGCGACGCATGCCTGCGGGCACGACGGTCACATGGCCGCCTTGATGGCCGCCGCTCAGGTTCTAACGGCGCATCGAACCGAATGGACCGGCCGCATCGTGTTCCTGTTTCAGCCGGCCGAGGAGCTTCCGCCGGGCGGAGCGCTGGCTATGGTCAAGGACGGCGCGCTTGACGGCGTCGACGCCGTTTTCGGCCTGCACCTCTGGCAAGGATTGCCTACAGGCCGGATCGGCGCGGTCAAGGGCCCGATGATGGCCGCGGCCGACAATTTCACGGTCACGGTCAAGGGCCGGGGCGGGCATGGATCCATGCCCCATCAGGCTTGCGATTCGATCCTTGTCGCCTCGGAGATCGTCGTCGCCTGCCAGAGCATCGTCAGCCGGAGCGTCGACCCGCTCAAGCCGGCCGTGGTCTCGTTCGGGACGATCCAGGGGGGAACGGTCAATAACATCATTCCCGCGACCGTCACCATGAAGGGAACGGTGCGGACGTTCGACCCGGCCGTCCAGACCGTGATCGAGGGCCGGCTCAAGTCCGTGGTCGGGTCGACGGCCGAGGCCTTCGGCGCCGAAGCGACGATGGAATATTTCGCCGGCTACCCGGCCGTGGTCAATGATCCCGCGAAGACGGATTTTGCGCTTGATGTCGTTCGCCGGACCCTCGGCCAGGACCGGGTCGTTCCCATCGACCCGGTCATGGGCGGTGAGGATTTTGCCTATTTCCTGCAAAAGGTGCCCGGCGTGTTTCTCTTCTTCGGCGCGGGCGACGGCCGGCCCTACCCGCACCATCACCCCTGTTTCGACATCGACGAGGCGGCGCTCCCCCAGGCCGCCCTGCTCCTCGCCGGCCTGGCCCTGGAGTTTCTCGGTTGAGCTTCCCCTACATCCTGGCCATCGCCCTAGCCCTGGCCATGGACGCTTTCGCCGTGTCGCTCGGCATCGGGATCAGCCGGCCTGGGATCACCCGCGCGCAAATCCTCCGCCTCGGCCTGGCCTTCGGACCGTTCCAGTCGGGGATGACACTCCTCGGCGCCTTCGCCGGCGAGAACCTGATCAAACACATCCAAAGCTTCGACCATTGGCTGGCGGCGGGATTGCTGTTCTTCGTGGCGGCCAAGATGGTCCGGGAATCCTTCGAGGAGCCCCGCCTTCGCGAAGGCGACCCGACCCGGGGGGGTGCTCTGCTCGTGCTGGCCCTGGCTACGAGCATCGACGCCCTGGCCGTGGGGCTCAGCCTGGCCGCGCTTCACGCTTCGCTGTTCACCCCGGCCGCGGTCATCGGCGTCGTTGCCTTCATTCTGACGGTTGTGGGAGTGAAGATCGGCCCGCTCTTCGGACGGTTGGCCGGCCGCTGGGCCGAACTCCTGGGCGCGGCGGTCCTCCTCCTGATCGGCATCCGCGTCCTCGTCACTCACCTCCGAAACTAACCCCCGTCCACGCGCCGGCCGCTCGACCGTTCAGAAGATGAGGTATTTCCCCTTGTCGTAGATCCGTTCCTTGAATCCGCGCTCGTGGCCGAGGGTCACCGATTCCAGCACGATCCGGGGCTGGGTGGCCTGCAGGTAGATGCGGTCGAGGTGGACGACTTCCTGGGGCGAGGAGAAATCCTGGGGGCCGACCCGTCCGCCGAAGTGGTCGCTCCGGCCGAAGGCCACGTGCACGCCCAGCTTTTCGTCGAGCAGGAGCTCTCCGATGGGCCGGAGCCCGAAGTCGTGCAGCACCCCGAAACCCAGCTCGGCCATGTTGCCGTAGGCGGGCTCGCGCTCGAGGTGCTCGGCTTCCTGGCGGCCGGCCGGGCCCTCGGCGTCGACGGCCACGGCGCGGTTGTCCATGACCATATACAGGAGCAGCTCGCCCTTGATCTCGACCGGAAGCGTGCCTTTCGTCCGGCTGGGCTCGCCCGGCCCGCCCTCGAAGGGGACGATGTAGGTCTCGCCGCTGGGCAGGTTGCCCGCGGTACCTTTCAGGGGGAAGCGGCCGCTGCTCGTGTGAGCCGGGTTGAAGCGCAAGTCGAAGCTGATGGCGTATTCCAGGGCCCCGTCCACCCGGAAGAGAAGGTCGGCCGATTGGGCCCGGTCGAGCTTCTCCTTGAGGATGTCCGTCCGGCGGCCGACCTCGGCATAATCGAGCTTCAGAGCCGGGATCATCCTTTCGGAGAACCCGGGCATGGTCGCGGCCCGGAAGCCGTACTGGGCGGCGGCGTTCTTGAGCGGGGCGGTGGTCGAAAATTCAGTGGGCGCTAGGACGAGCTGATTGGCCTCAAAGAGCTCGGCTAACGGGATCTCCCGGCCTCCGGCGGCGAGCCCTTCGGCCGAATCGGGCAGGGCGCCGTTCATCAGGAACACGGTCGGCGGCAGGTCGGCGTTGCTCGACCCGACGTCGGGGTAGGCGATGAGCGAGACGCCCTCGAGGGGGATGATGTCGGCCCCTTCGCTGAGCAGGCCGGCCCAGTCTTCCGCCAGCCGGCGGCGGTTCTTCCATTCGGCGTTGTCCGAGGCCGCCCGGCGGGGGATGTCCGCCAGCACGGCCAGGCGGCGGTCTTCGGGAAAGCGGGGAAATACGGATTGGACCAGACCGACGAGGTCCTCTTTGGACAAGCTTTCCATGAGCCCTCCTAGCGGACTATTATATCTTAATTCGGCGGCGCGCAACTAATGCGCCGGATTTGGGCACTCGTCGGCTTGTCTGCAAGCGCCCTGGCGTTCCGCTCTGGCCGGGATGCCGATCCAGTTTATTACGGTAAACGTGTTGTGTGTCACCGATTGAATTCGAGGCCGGCATAGACCGAGAAGCGGGGCATGCCGTATCCGTAGATCGTTTCGTACTTTTGGTCAAGGATATTGTCCAGCCGCAGGAAGACCTTGCCCCAGGCCGAGATTTCCCGGGTCAGGACGGCGTTGAGCAGAACGTAGCCTTCGAGATGAATCCGGACTGAGGCATAATCCACGAACTTGAGGTCGTCGCGCGCGCCCACTGCCGCCATAGACACAGCCAGGCGAAGATTCTCCGGCAGGGGCGCATCCAGCCGGACCGTGAATTTATCCCTCGGGCGGCGGAGGAGGTCGAGGCCCGTCGCGTCGTCGCGGCTGAGGGTGTGATTGTATCCTGCCTGGATGGACGCGTCGGCCGCCAGGCGCGCCGAAGCGAAGACATCCACGCCCCTTGTCACGGCCCGGCCGGTGTTGGTGTATCCCCGGGCGTAGTCGAACTGGATCAGGTTCCGGAAGTCATTTTGAAAAAAAGTTGCGCCGACGGTCAGCCGTCCTCCGGCGAGCGCCTGCTCGATTCCGGCGTCCCAGCCCAGGGATGTCTCGGGCTTGAGCTCCGCGCTGCCGATCGGGCCCCAGAGCGTTCCGGGCGCGTAGAGCTGATAGAGCGACGGCGCCTTGAATCCCGTGCCGAGTGTCATTTTGAGCTTGGTCCCCGAGGACGGGATCACCCAGGCCGGCGCCAGCCGATAGGTGAACGCCGACCCGAATTGATTATGCCGGTCGAATCGTCCTCCGACCGCCGCGAAGAATCCGCCGCCGAGCTTGACCTGGTCCTGGGCATAGAATCCGATCGTATCTGACGCCTTGCCGGGGAAGAGGCTTGCGCCCGGCCCCCAGACGCTTTCATAAATATAGTCCGAGCGTCCGTATTCGCGCTGGAGTTCCACGCCGAAGACCACGATGTTCGATTCGTGGGCATAGACCGTGTGCTGCCAATCCACCGTCGCCTGTCCGCCGTGAAAGTCGCCCAGCTCGGAGTCGAACGGATGGGAGGCGTCGACCGGGTTGTCGTATTCGCGGTCCTGGGCGACATAGGAAATCGCCAGCCGTTGTTCCCAGCGGCTTTTCAGGAGCCGGATCCGGCCCTGGCCCTTGACGATGAGCTGATCGTAATCCTGTGTATTGTTCGGGTCGTCGCCGAGCGGGCCGCCGAAATTGTCGAGCTCGGTCCGGACCAGAGTCCGGCGCAGGATGAGGTCGAAATCGAGGTTGTCCCGCGGAGCATAGCCCAGACGTCCGGACAGGGAGAGGTTCCGGACGCTATCCCGTTCCGTGTTGCCTTTGTAGGCCGTCCCGGCCGAGGAGAATCCGGCCGAGAAAAAATAGCTCGCATCCAGGGCGAAATTCAAGCGGCCCGGGCTTCCGCTGAAGGCCAGGCGTCCCCCTCCGGTGCCGTAAGCTCCGCCCAACGCCGACAGCGAGATGCGGGGCGGCCCCTCTCCCTTTCGGGTGATGATGTTGATGACCCCGCCCAGCGCGTCCGACCCGTAGAGCGGGCTCTGGGGGCCGAGGATGATCTCGACCCGGTCGATGTTCGCCAGGAGCAGGTGGCCGAAATCGAATGACCTCGAGGGCGAGACCGGATCGTTGACCTCGACCCCGTCCAGCATGACCAGGGTGTGCTCGGAATTCGCCCCCCGGAGCATGACCGTGGCGGCCGAGCCGGCCGGTCCATTTTCCTGGACGAACACGCCGGACAGCTCCCGCAGGGCGTCGACGACGAAGACCTTCCTGGTCCGCTCCAGGTCGGCCCGGGTCAGGACGATGATCGAGCTGGCCACTTCGCGGTCCGGAGTTTCCACCCGGGTCGCCGTCACGACGACGGTGTGGGCCAGGCTGTCCGGCTGAGGCTTTCCGTCCTGGGCGTCATCAGGAGCCGGCCGGGCCGGGGTCCAGACAAAGCACAGGGCGGCCAGGAGACAGGCGATGGATCGCTTGATCAATAGAGTCCTCCTTGGGCGGCGCCCCCGCTTTGTCCTTCCCGGATTCCGTTCCGGCGCGCTTGGCGAAATTCGGATCGCGGCCTCTTCGGCCAAAAAAAAATCGCCCTGGCTTCCGCCCGAAGCCGGGTTACGGGGTCTTGAGGCAGGTCTCCTGACTCTCGGATCATCCTCCTCCCGTGCCTTCCCCTCCGTTCTCCGGAGAGTGGCGTCGTACGGGATTCGTACCCGATTACAGTAGCGGGGGCTGTGTCCGCATCACACGGACTTCCCTGGCCTCAGGGCCCTTCTCTTATCTGTCAAAGAACATCAAGCGCGACCGCGTTCCATAGTATGGAGGCCAAGCCCGGTTGTCAAGAGAAAGCGGGCGAATGAGAGGCGGGGTCGAGACAGACTGCCCCCTCTCGGGGAAAGAAGGGGCAGTCCGTCAAAGGGAATGGGTTGATGGATTGAGGGAATGTATCTGAATCCTTCTTCTGGAAGGAAGGAGGAAAAGGAGGTGCGCTTTCGGGCTCGATCTCCCATCGCGTTGCGTTTTTCTCATCTCACTCATATATACGACGGCGGCCGCAAATAAGTTGCATCCGCCGGACGAGCAGGGGTGCGTGTAAATCGGCTGGAAAAGATTGACGATACGAGAGGGGTTGGGCCTCGGCTCTTAATAGACTTCGGCCTATCTTGAGCTTTTTTTATTTGACCCCTTTGAAATTATAAATATTATACCACAAAAATATTTTCAATAGCAAGATATTTTTTTACTTTTTTTGTTTATTCATGCGCGAAGGCTTTATTGCCGGATTTTCTCGTGAATTTGCCGGCTTTTATCGCTTTCTGCCCTAATTGGACCTTGAAAAAGCACGAATTCGCCGGCAATGGCCGGAATCCGTCCGCACTTTCGGGAGTTCAGCCCCATAATTGCTTCAGAAACGGGGTGAATTCGGCGGCTGAGATAATGCCGGAATGCGTTGATCCGAGCTGATTGCGCTCAGGCCTTGCGTTCCGCCTTGAACAAGCCCGCCTTTTTGGCCACGAGCATCCCGGCGCGGAACACGTCCCGATCGACCAGCTCGAGCCGCCGCGCCTCGGCCGGGCCGACGATTGGATAATGCTTGATTTCGTCCAGCGCGTCCCCGATCTCGGAGACGTCCTTGTCCGTCGTCTGCCAATCCAGCGGCTCGAAGCGGCCCAGGCTCATGGGCCGCGAATACTCCCTGAGGCTTTCCCTCGAAGCAGTTGGCCCGGCCTTCGCGCATCACCCAGCGCGGGGAGCGGGTGCCGGGACGAGCGTCATACTCCAGCCGCGCTTGTTCGCTCTTTGACCAGGCGTTCATGGCCGCCCCGGCGCTTGTTCCCCGTCCAGACTGCGGGAGGAGCGCTCCGTCCCCGGTCAATCCTTAACGGTGGTCAGCCACTTGTGATAGCGGTCGATCTTCCCCCGGACGACGTCCTGATAGGCCTGTCGGAGCTGGCGGGTGATGGGGCCGATCTGGCCGTCCCCGATGCTGTAGGTCTGGGCCGGCTTCGAAGCGTCCGAGCCGTCCGTCACCTGGACGAGGGGCGTCGTCTCCACGGCCGTGCCGGAGAAAAAGGCCTCGTCGGCGTCGAACAATTCTTCGCGGGTGATAGGCCCCACGGCCGTCTTGATGCCGGAGTCTTTGGCCATTTCGAGCAGGCTGGTGCGGGTGATCCCCTCCAGGATGGACTCCGAGCGGTCGTTCGTCTTGAGGACGCCCTTCTTGATCACGAACAGGTTCTCGCCCGGCCCTTCGGCCACGTTGCCCTCCAGGTTGAGGAAGATCGCCTCGTCGCAGTTCTTCTCCCGGGCCATCAGGCCGCTGATGGTGGACAGGATGTACAGGCCGCCCAGCTTGGCTTTCATGTCGAGCTGGGTGTGGTGGATGCGCCGCCAGGGCACGATGTAGGCTGTGACGCCCTTATCCGCTTTTTCACCGAGGTAGGCTCCCCATTCCCAGACGGCGACGAGCATCTCGACCGGGCAGAACTTAGGCACGAGGCCCAGGTTGCCGTAAGCGTAATAGAGGAGCGGCCGGATGTAGGCCGACTGCATGTCGTTCTCGCGTATGGTCAGCTTGATGACGTCGCGGATCTGGTCCTTGGTGTAAGGCATCTTCATCCGGGCCACTTCAGCCGAATGCTCGAGCCGGTCGAGGTGCTCCGGAAGGCGGAACACGGCCGGCCCCTTGTCCGTGGAATAGGCCCGGATGCCCTCGAAGACCGAGGTGCCGTAATGGAGGGCGTGGCTCATCACATGGACGATGGGGGAGGGCCAATCGTAGAACTTCCCCTGGTACCAGTATTTCACGGCCTTGGGAAAATGGGTGTTCTCAAACATGCTGGCTCCTTATGAGGCTGAGTGAGGGGGAATTAAAATACAGTTCCGCGGCGGGAGAAAAACCGCCCGAAGCGAGGTCGATGAAGAAGGCGAATCCTCCGGCTATTCCGTATCGATTCTCTCAGGGCCGCCGTCACCGGCTGCGATCTTGAGGAATAGTGTTACCACAAAACAGGGCAAATGAAAAGATGCCGCCCGAGGAGTTCATTCCTTGAGGCGCGCCCTGTAATAGACCCGGCCCTTGAGGGACTCGCGGGTGATGCGCCGCTCGGCGAGGAGGGCTTCCAAGCGGGGCTCAAGCGCCGCCCGGGTCTCGCCCAGGGAGGAGGCCATGTCCTCCAGGGTGACCGGCCGGCGGCGGATGAGCCCGAAGAGCACCTCGGTCAGACGGCGGCCGCTGGGAGTCTGCGCCTTGGCCCGAAAATCGGCAATGACCTCGGCCGGTCCGCCCAGGCGGCGCCGGACCGACTCCAGCTCTTCGGCGCTCAGGGCCCCGGCCGATTTTTCCGCCGGCGGCCGGGTCACGGTATTGAGCTGGACCTTGTCGGGCTTGATGCGGGCGATAGCCTTCCTCAAGGATTCGATGTTGCCCGGGCCGTCGTTGACGCCCTTGACCAGCATGACCTCGAGCCAGAGGCGGCCTTTAAAAACCTTGCGAAATGAGGCCAATCCCTTCACGATGTCCTCCAAATCGAGGGACGGCAGGGGCCGGTTGACCTTCTTCCAGACCGGCGTGAGCGCCGCGTCCAGAGAGGGGGCGACGATGTCCGCGGCCTTGAGCTCGTCCCGGACATCCTTGCGGCCGAGCAGGGAAGCATTGGTCAGAACCGCCACCGGGACCTTGGTCATTTTCCTGATTTCCCTGATCAGCCCCCCGATTCCGGAGTGAAGGGTCGGTTCGCCCGAACCGGAAAAAGTGATGGTATCGATCTTGTGTCCCGCTTTCAAGGCGGCGCGGATGTCGGCCAGGACGCGGCGCGCCGGCCGGAACGTTTTACGCACCGCGGTTTTTTTCCCGCCCCGGCCGAGCTGGCAGTAGATGCAGTCGAACGAGCAGGTCTTGGAGGGGAACAAGTCGACGCCCAGAGAAAATCCCAGGCGGCGCGAGGGGACGGGGCCGTACACCGAGGCGGCCGATACGGACGGGGCGCTCCGGCTCATTCAGACCCGGTCCTTATGCAGGCTGAGGAAGCGGCGCAGGGACCGGTCGTAGGTGCGCTCGATCTTGTCCGGGAAAAAACAAGCGGGGAGCTCATCCAGGCTCCGGTGATAGGCCAGGCATTCGCAACAGAGCCCTTTGCGGCCGCAGGGCTCGTAAGAGCAGTTGCAGCGCTTGAGGTTCTGGTCGAGGCGGCATTCGGTCATGGGTTCATCCTTCCCGGGGTCAAGCTACACTTTCCGGTAGAGCTTCTTCCACGGCGCGGCCTTGAGCTCGAAGCCGTCGGCCACGGCCTGGCGGAAAGCTTCGGCCACCCGATGGGCGCAATGAACGTTTCCTTCGGGCAGGCCGCCCAGAGTCTGGAGGATACGCTCGGCGGTGACCGCGGCCAGGACGTCGTTCAGGTCCCGGCGCTCGGCCAGCTCCGAGGCGGCACTGGCGCAGGCCAGGGTGGCCGCGCAGCCGTCGGGCTTCGTCACGCGGCGCATGTTCTTCGGCCGGAGCATGTGGTCCACCGCCCGCTCCGAGTAGTTCTCGCGAAGTTTTTTCCTGAGGTCGTCCTGTTCGCTCATGTTCGGGTCTCCCATGATACCAGATTTTTCC